>PJUC01000235.1_pt1 | contig 31155 bp, 27 predicted proteins | sample 1512161 | NCBI WGS metagenome assembly PJUC01 (sample SAMN08177676, study PRJNA422409) | Soil metagenome, whole genome shotgun sequencing project. | isolation source: Soil enriched on filter paper | place: USA: Madison | collected 2015-01-15
CCAGTCCATCGTCAAGGCCATCGAGCACGCCATCCTGGAAGTGGGCACGGCCACCATCTTCACCGCCATCACGCTGGCCGTGGGCGTGGCGACCTGGTCCTTCTCGCAGCTGAAGTTCCAGGCCGACATGGGCAAGCTGCTGGCCTTCATGTTCATGGTGAACATGGTGATGGCGATGACCGCCCTGCCCGCCCTGGCGGTATGGCTCGAAAGGCTCTTCCCGCGCCGCAAACTGGTGCGGGCGACCGGGCTGCAGCACCACTGAACCCATCCCACGATCGAAGATGAAACCGACTTTTCTCCTTGCGCGCGCGGCCCTGGCCAGCGCCCTCGTTGCCCTCCCGCTGGCCTGCGCGGCGCAGGCACCTCGGGCAAAGGAAGCCTCCGCCGCCAACGATGGCGCACCCGTGCTGGTTCCCGCGCTGCGCGCCGCGCATGCCGCCCATGCCACGATGCTTGCCAGCACCCTCGCGGGCGAGCGCATCGTCGCGGTGGGCGATCACGGCGTGGTGCTGCTGTCGGACGACGGCGGCCGCAGCCACCGCCAGGCACGCCAGGTGCCGGTGGACGTGGCGCTGACCTCGGTCTCCTTCATCGATGCCCGGCGCGGCTGGGCCGCGGGCCACTGGGGCGTGATCCTGCACACCACCGACGGCGGCGAGACCTGGCAGATGCAGCGCAGCGACGCGGCGCAGGACAGGCCGCTCTTCGCCGTGCACTTCTTCGACGACAGGCAAGGCGTGGCCGCGGGCCTGTGGTCGCTGGTGTTGCGCACCGAGGACGGCGGCGCCCACTGGGAGCCCGTCGAACTGGCGCCGCCGCCAGGCGGCAAGCGCGCCGACCTCAACCTGTTCGGGCTGTTCGCCGACGCGCGCGGCCGGTTGTTGGCGCCAGGGGAGCGCGGCATGGTGCTGCGCTCGGACGACAAGGGCCGCAGCTGGAGCTACATGCCGACCGGCTATGCGGGCTCTTTCTGGAGCGGCATCGCGGGCCCCGGCGGCACCTTGCTGGTGGCCGGGCTTCGCGGCTCGATGTACCGCAGCCTCGACGACGGCGGCAGTTGGCAGCGCGTGGATACGCACACGGCGTCGTCCATCACCGCGCTCGCCGGCGCCGGCTCGAAGATCGTCGGTGTCGGGCTCGACGGACTGGTGCTGGACAGCGAGGACGGCGGCGCGAACTTCACCGCCAGCACGCGCGAAGACCGCCTGCCCCTGACCAGCGTGGTGCTGGACGGTCAGGGCCGCGCGGCGATGTATTCGCGCCAGGGCGTGGTGGCAGCCGCCGGCGCCAAGGATCCGTCGGCGCGCTGAACGCCCCGGACCCGGCAGGACGCAGGCTACTGGCGGAACACACCCTCGGCGGCCGTCTCGGCGAGCGCCCGTCGATCGTTGGGCGTCTCGAGCTTGCGCACGCCATCGGGCAGCACGGCCGGATCGCCCTTCCTGCCGACGGCCACGACCGTCTCGATCGCATAGCCCTGCGGCAGCTGGATGGCCTCGCGCAGCTTCTCGGCGTCGAAGCCGGCCATCGCATGCGCCGACCAGCCCGACAGCGTGGCCTGGAACGCGAGGCTGGCCCAGGCGGCGCCGGCGTCGAAGGAATGCCACTGGTTGGGGGCCGCCTCGGTGCGACCCGGGAACAGGGCCTCGCGCTGCGAGACCACCACCACCAGCGCGGCGGCGCGCTTCGTCCACATCTGGTTGAACTCGACGAGGCTGTCGAAGATGGGTTGCCAGGCGGGCGTGTCTCGGCGCGCGTAGATGAAGCGCCAGGGCTGCACGTTGTACGCCGAGGGCGCCCAGCGGGCCGCTTCGAGCAGGCTCATGAGCGCCGGCTCGGCGATGCTCTCTTCGGCGAAGGCGCGCGGCGACCACCGGTTGGTGAACAGCGGGTCGATGGGATGGGCGGATTGGCGGGGATTGCTCATTGAAGACTCCAGGGAACGATGAAAGAAGATGCGGCACGGCGGTGCCGCGCGGGAAAAGCGAATGCGCTTGAGCCGGCCGTCAGGCGATGCCGGCCATGTTGATGTACTTGACGACCAGATAGTCCTCGATGCCGTGGCGCGAGCCCTCGCGGCCCAGGCCCGACTGTTTGATGCCGCCGAAGGGCGCGACCTCGTTGCTGATGAGGCCGGTGTTGACGCCGACCATGCCGTACTCCAGCTGCTCGGCCACGCGCCACACGCGGCCCAGATCGCGGGCATAGAAGTAGCTCGCGAGGCCGAACTCGGTGTCGTTGGCCATGCGCACTACCTCGGCTTCGTCGCGGAAGCGGAAGAGCGGCGCAAGCGGGCCGAAGGTTTCCTCGCGCGCCACCGTCATCGCCTGCGTCACGCCGGTCAGCACGGTGGGCTCGACGAAACTGCCGCCCAGCGGATGGCGGCGCCCGCCGCTGAGCACCTGTGCGCCCTTTGCCACCGCATCGGCCAGGTGCTCCTCCACCTTGCGCACGGCGGCCTCGTCGATCAGCGGGCCGATGCGCACGCCCTCTTCGTCGCCGGGCCCCACCTTGAGCGCACGCAGTGCCTCGGCCAGCTTCTGCGCGAAGGCGTCGTAGACGCGCTCGTGCACGTACAGCCTGTTGGCGCACACGCAGGTCTGCCCCGCGTTGCGGAACTTGGCCACCAGCGCGCCTTCGACCGCCGCGTCCAGGTCCGCGTCCTCGAAGACGATGAAGGGCGCATTGCCGCCCAGTTCCATCGACACCTTCTTGACCGTGGCCGCCGTCTGCTGCATCAGCAGCCGGCCCACTTCGGTGGAGCCGGTGAAGCTGAGCTTGCGCACCACGGGGTTGGTGGCCAGTTCGGTGCCGATGTCGCTGGCGGATCCGGTCAGCACCGACAGCACGCCCGCGGGCACGCCGGCGCGCTCGGCCAGCACCGCCAGCGCCAGGGCCGTGAGCGGCGTCTGGCTCGCGGGCTTGACCACCATGGTGCAGCCGGCCGCGAGCGCCGGCCCGGCCTTGCGCGTGATCATGGCCGCGGGAAAGTTCCACGGCGTGATGGCCGCGCACACGCCCACCGGCTCGCGCACCACCACGATGCGCTGCGAGGCCACGGGTGAAGGAATGGTCTCGCCGTACACGCGCTTGGCCTCCTCGCCGAACCACTGGATGAAGGAGGCCGCATAGCCGATTTCTCCGCGCGCCTCCGCCAGCGGCTTGCCCTGCTCGGCCGTCATGATGCGGGCCAGGTCTTCCTGGTTCTGCAGGATGAGCGCATGCCAGCGCGCAAGGATGGCCGAGCGTTCGTGCGCGGTGCGCCGCCGCCACTGCGGCCAGGCGGCTTCGGCCGCCTCGATGGCGCGCCGCGCGGCGGCGGCGTCCAGCCGTGGCACGTGGGCGATCAGCGCACCGGTGGCGGGGTTGGTGACAGCGATGGTCTGTTCGGCGGATATCCATTCGCCCGCCACCAGGCATTGCTCGCGCAGCAGCGAGGGGTCGTCGAGTTTCAGCATGAGGATCGAATTCAGATCTGGGTGATGAGCTTGGTACTGAGAAAACTGTCGAAGGACTCGGTGCCGCCTTCGCTGCCGAAGCCGCTGTCCTTCACGCCGCCGAACGGCAGCTCCGGATGCGCCATGCCCGAGTGGTTGATGTTCACCATGCCGGCCTCGAGGCCGTCGCCCACGCGGGTCGCGGTCTGCAGCGAGCGGGTGAAGACATAGCTCGCGAGGCCGAAGGGCAACGCATTGGCCTGCTGCAGCGCCTCGTCCACGGTGTCGAAGCGCGACATCGCCGCCACAGGGCCGAACGGCTCTTCATGCATCACGCGGGCACGCCGGGGCACGTCGGCAAGCAGCGTCGGCGCGTGGAAGTGGCCGTGCGTCCCGATGCGGCGGCCACCCGTCAGCAATTCGGCGCCCATCGCGCGGGCGTCCTCCACCAGCGCCTGCACGGCCTGGAAACGGCGCTCATGGATCAGCGGGCCCATCTGCACGCCATCCTCCAGGCCGTGGCCCACCTTCACGGCGGCCAGCGCGTCGGCGAAGGCGGCGGCGAAGCGGTCGTGGATGCCCGACTGCACGTGGAAGCGCGTCGGCGACACGCAGACCTGGCCGGCGTTGCGCGTCTTCAGCCGCGCCAGCAAAGCGACGGCGGCGTCGACGTCGGCGTCGTCGAACACCAGCACCGGCGCATGGCCGCCCAGCTCCATGGTCATGCGCTTCATGTGCAGGCCGGCCAGCGCGGCCAGCTGGCGGCCCACCGGAACCGAGCCGGTGAAGGAGACCACGCGCACCAGCGGCGACTCGATGAGCTGGCGCGAGATGTCCGCGGGCGCGCCCCACAGCAGGTTGAACACGCCCGGCGGCAGGCCCGCATCGTGGAACAGGCGTGCCATGGCCACCAGCGCGCTGGGCGACTCCTCCGGCCCCTTGAGCACGATGGGGCAGCCGGCCGCGATGGCGGCGGCGGCCTTCTTCATGGCCTGGCCGAAAGGAAAGTTCCACGGGCTGAAGGCGGCGCACACGCCCACCGGCTCGCGCACCACCAGCTGGCGCACGCCTGGCTGGCGCGCGGGCACCACGCGGCCGTAGACGCGGCGGCCCTCCTCCGCATGCCAATCGACGTGCTCCGCGGCGTTCAGCACTTCGGCCACGGCGTCGGCCAGCGGCTTGCCGTTGTCCAGCGTCATGGCGCGGCCGATCTCCGGCGCGCGCTCGCGCGCCAGCGCGGCCACGCGGCGCAGCAGGTCCGAGCGCTCCAGCGGCGACACGCGCCGCCAACCGGCGAAGGCTGCATGGGCGGCCTGCACGGCGGCCTCGACGTCTTCGGCCTCGGCCCACGGCAGCAAACCCAGCGGCCGCAGCGTGGCGGGATCGTGCACGGCCTGCGTGCGCCGGCCCTGCGCGTCGATGAAGCGGCCGGCGATGTAGAGCGAGAGTTCTGGGTACATGGTGAGAAGGCCCGCGGCGCGGGCAGGTTGGCGCGGGCAGTTGGGCGCGGTTGGCGCGAGGCCTCAGGCCGCCAGGGCCTCGGCCTGCACGAGGGATTGATTGGCTGCGGCCTGAGGCCGCGCCGTGTCGTGCGGGCCCAGCACGGCCTCGCAGAAGCGGCCCAGTTCGGCCACGGCGTCGGCCCGGCGGCCCACGGCGGCGACGAAGCGGTCCGGGCGGATCAGCACCCAGTCCACGTCCTTGCCCTGGAACCAGAAATGCAGCGTGTTCTCCAGGTCCTCGATCACCGTGCCCGAGAGCTGCCCAGGCATCGGCGAGCCCGCCTCGTTGCCCATGCTGCGCGAGCGCACGGCCACATAGTGGTCGCAGCCCAGCCGGGCGAGCTGCGCGTGCAGCGCGGCGGGCGCGCCTTCCAGTGCGTCGCAGCGCCAACTCAAGACGGCGAAGCGCGCGCCGACCACGTCGTCGAGCTTCTGCGGCCGTCCGCGCTCGCGCTCCACGTTGGGCTGGATGAACATGCGGCCCACCAGGGCGTCGCGCCCGGCCACGCCGCTGTTGCGCACAATGCCCTTCACGAAACGTGGCATCGGCTTGAACTTCATCTGCAGCACGTAGTCCCGCACCTTCGGAATGCCCCGGATCGCCATGAAGAAGCAATCGCGCGCCCAGGCCAGCAGAGGGTTGCGCTGCGACAGCACGGCGCCGAAGGTGTCGGCCAGGTCGATCATGGCCTTGGCATGGGCGTGGCGTTCCTCGTGGTAGCTGGCCAGCAACTCGGGCCGCAGGCGGCCCTGGAGGATCCAGGCCAGCTTCCAGCCCAGGTTGAAGGCATCGCGCAGCCCGGCATTGAGGCCCTGGCCGATCCACGGCGGCGTGATGTGCGCGGCATCGCCGGCCAGGCAGACGCGGCCCGCGACGAAGCTGCCCGCCACGCGCGAGTTGTGGGTGTACACGCGCGCCCGGATGACGTTCAGCGCCGCCGGGTCGGCCACATGCCGGCCCAGCAGCTCGCGCACCTTGCCGGGCGCGAGCATCTGCTCGCCGTCCTCACCGGGAAAGAGCATGAACTCCCAGCGCCGCAATCCGTAGGGCAGGCGCAGGCAGACATAGGGACGCCCGGGTTCGCAGTGCAGCGCGGTGTAGGGTGCGTCCAGCGGATCCTGGTCGCATTCGATGACCACCCACTTGGCCGGGTGTGTGCGGCCCTCGTAGGGCAGCCCGAGCATCTCGCGCACGGTGCTTCGACCGCCGTCGCAGGCGACCGCGTAGGCGGCGCGCACCTGGTGCTCGGCGCCGGCCTCGTCGCGCAGGGTGGCGCTCACGCCCGCCTCGTCCTGCGCCAGGTCCACCAGCTCCAGGCCGAGCCGCAACTGCACATGGTCGAAGCGCGCGAGCCCGCGGCGCAGCGTCCTCTCGCCCAGGGGCTGCGAGAACAGGTTGCGGCGGAACCAGCCGAACTCGCGCGTGCTGGGCAGGATCTCGGCGAAGCATTGCTTGCGCGCGGTGTACATGCGCATGGGCACGTTCTGGATCATGTCGCGCAGCATCTCCTCGGCCAGGCCGGTGGACTGGAAGGTGCGCAGGGCCTCGTCGTCCAGCCCCACCGCGCGCGGAAAGTCGAACACCGCCGTGCTGCGCTCGACCACCAGCGTGTGCACGCCATAGGTGCCCAGCAGGTTGGCCAGCGTCACGCCGACAGGGCCGGCACCGATGATGAGGACGGGGGCTTCCACGGAAGCGCTCATGGGAACTCCTTGGGACTTGGACGGGAACGGCGGCCTGTGCGAGGGCCTCAGGCGGGCGAGAGCAGCCGGCTCTCCTGGCGCAGCAGCAGGTGGCGCACCTGCTTGCGGAATTCCGCGAAGGCCGGGTCGGCCATCAGTGCGGCACGGCGACGTGCGCGGTCGTCGAGGCTGTCGAAGGCCCAGTGGAAGACCAGCTGGTTGATGTCGCCGCTTTCCGGCGTCATCAACGCGACCAGTTGTCCGAGCGTGCGGGTCTGCAGCTCGCGGCCACACTCGTTGTAGATGCGCAGGTAGTCGCGCACGCCGCCGGGCACCAGGGTGTAGGTTCTGAGTTCGTGGATCATGGGTGGGGTCGGCCCGAGGCGGCCGCCTCGGGCCGCTTCAGGAAGGCAGTGACGGCCGTCGCGAAGAGCGCCGGCTGGTCGTCGTGGACATAGTGGCCCGCGTCGGGAATCTCGAGCGTGGAGATGCGCGGGTTGAGGGTTCGCATGCGCTCGGCCATGGCCGGCTGCAGGTAGTCGGAGCGGCCGCCGCGCACCACGAGCGTGTCGCACTGCAGCTGCTTCACGCATGCGGCAAGGTCCACCTGGCGCGCGGGGTCTGGGTTCAGGCGCGTGGCGGCGATGCCCGCATGGTCGTAGCGCCAGGTGAAGCCGCCGCCACCCACCGGCTTGAGCATGCTGTGCAGCCGCTGCTGGCGCGCCTCCTCCGTCACCGTGGGGCGCAGTGCGCGCATGAACGCGGCGGCTTCGTCCCAGGAAGCAAAGGCGGTGGGCGTGCTCGCCAGTTCCTTGCGGATGCGGGTGGCACCGTCGCTCGCGTCGAAGGCGCCGGGGCCGGCATCCTCGATGACCAGGCGGCGCACCTTGCCGGGATGTCGCGCGGCATACACGATGGCGTTGATGCCGCCCATCGAATGGCCGAGCAGGTCGAAACGCTGCAGGCCCAGTTGCGCCACCAGCGCCTCGACGTCGGCGACGTAGGTGTCGGTGTAGTAGCCGTGCCCCGGGTCCCAGTCGGTCTCGCCGCGGCCGCGCTGGTCGAAGGCGATGACGCGGAACCCGGGCTGCAGTGCGCCCGCCACGCCCGCGAAGGTCTCGGCGTAGCCGCGGATGCCGTGGAGCATCAGCACGGGCCAGGCGTCGGGCTCGCCCCATTCGGTGATGTGGAAGCCCAGGCCATCGTGGCTCAGGCGGTGGTCGCGGCGTTGCATGTGCGGCTCTCCGGCGGCGCTCAGACGAGGCCGTCCTCGCCCTTGATTTCCGAGGCCTTCAGGCCGCCCAGGCGCGCGTTGAGCCGTCCGCGCGTGGCGAAGGCCCAGATCAGCACCACTTCGTCGCGGTTGGGGCCGTCGCCGAACATGGCCGAGACGGTGTCGTAGTGCGAGCGAACGTACAGCGCGTCCTTGTGCGCCAGCGGAATGTCGATGACGGTGCCGGGCCCGCCGCGCTTGCCGGTGGACGGCACCCACGACTTGCCGCCGCCCACGCCTTCGCGCACCGGGTTGGCGGCGGGGTTGGTCAGCAGCGCGTTGCCGTGCTCGTATTCGCCGTCGATGCCCACCAGGCAGGCCTTGCCGTAGCTCTCGATGGCCTGGCCGCCCGCAGCCTCGCGGATGCGGCGGCCGAACTCCTTGCCGAGCTCGGGCGAGGGCGCGATCCAGGACGACAGGTCTTCGACGTAGCGGCCCGCGAAGGGGTTGCGAAGGCAGGCGCCGATGACGATCTTGCGCAGCGGCTCGCCGTCGGCGGGTGCGCCGGTCTCGCCGGCCAGGGTGTCCTCGATCTGGAGGTACCACTTGCGGATGTGGAAGGCGCTGAGGTCGGGGGTGCTCATGTTGATCGTGTCCAGGAATGGGAATGGATGGAGTGGAGGTGCAGCAGGCAGTCGCTCACAGCGGCTGCAGGTCCAAGGCGTTGCTGGGCGCGTTGTATTCGCCCAGCAGGCGCTTGGCTTCCTCGTCGTCGTGGACGAGCTCGAGGAAGAATTCGAAGCGGTGGCCATCGGGGTCGTGGAAGTACAGGCCGTAGCCCACCTTGTGGTCGGTGGTCTTGACCACCTCCACGTTCTTGCGCAGCAGCATGCCGTAGAGCCGGCGCAGGTCGTCCAGGCCGCCCTCGATCTCCAGGCCGTAGTGCTGCATGTTCACCGTGCCGCGGCTGGCGGCCTCGGGCTCGTCCACCTGGATGAGCGCGATGTCGTGGTGCTTCTGCCCGAAGGAGAGGAACACCCATCGCGCCCCGCGCGCCGTGACCTGCATGCCCAGCACTTCCTCGTACCAGGGTGCGGACGCGAAGGGGTCCTTCACGAACAGCGCCAGGTGCGTGCGGCGGATGCGCGGACGGACCTCCTCGACAGTGCTGCCGGTGCCGTCGGTGGGCACGGGGTTGCGGGTGTTCATGGCCGGCCTCCTCGCGTCAGTGGATGGACTGCGGATGCGCATGCACCGGCGCCACGAAAGGCGTCCAGGCCACCGAGGTGATCTCGCTGAAGTCGCGCCATTCCTTGAACCAGCTGCGCCCGCCGTTGGTGGAGCGCAGCAGGTGGCCGTACTTGGTGCCGGCGAATAGCAGGCCGCGGTCGCTCGCATGGGCCCCGAAGGTCCACACGGTGGAATTGGGCGCGGTGTTCAGCAGCGTCTGTGCCCAGGTCTGGCCGCGGTCGCCCGAGCGATAGATGCGGGTGCGCGAACCCGGCGTGCCGTCGCCGATGGCCAGCAGCAGCTCGCGGCCCTCGGCGTCCAGCAGCTGCACCGTGCGGGTGTAGTACAGGCCGTCGAAGCGGTCCTTGGACGGGTGGCACACGAAGCTCTCGGCATCGTCGACGCTCTCGCACACCGAATTGACGGTCACCACGATGTGCTTGGCCGGCGCATCCCGGGTGGCCGGCAGCACCGAGATGGCATGGATGTCGGAGTTGTTGATGCCACGCCCGGGCGTGTCGATGCGCTCCCAGCTGTCGCCCGCATCGCGCGTGCGCCAGGCGCCGCCCTCTTCCACGCCGAACCATGCTTCGCCGGCGCGCTGCGGATGGAAGGCGATGGTCAGGATGCGCGGGCGGTGCACGCCGGAGCAGAACTCGGGCAGCTCGACGTCGAGCAGCTCCCAGCTCAGGCCGCCGTCGCGCGAGCGGTACATGCGCGAGCGCGACGGCGCGCCGGTGCCGGCCAGCACCAGCTTCGGGTCCAGCGGGCTGAAGGCGAGCGCCCAGACGGTCTGGCCGTCGGCCGGCGAGGCCATGCGCTGGAAATGCGCGCCGCCGTCGATCGACAGGCAGATGCCCACGTCCGCGCCGGCCAGCACCCGGCTGGGGTCGGCCGGGTCCACGGCCAGCGCGCGCACCGTGCCGTCGAACTCGATGGCCTCCTTCAGGCCCAGGCGGTGCCAGGTGGCGCCGTCGTCCGCGCTGCGCAGGATGCCCTGCCCTGCCGTGCCCACGAGAATGGTTCCGTTCATGTCTGTGACTCCTTGGATGGATGGCTCAGAGGAAGATGCCGCGCGTGATGCCGCCGTCGACCGCGATGGACTCGCCGGTGATGGCCGCCGCGCGGTCCGAAGCGAGGAAGAGCACCACGTCGGCGATCTCGCCGACCTGCAGCACGCGGCGGATGGGCGTGGCCTTGGCGTAGTTCGCCTCGACCTGCGCGGGCGTGAGGCCCTGCAGCCTGGCTTCCTTCGCGTAGAGCTCGTGGATGTGCGGCGTCTCCACCACGCCGGGGTGGATCACGTTGACCGTGATGCCCGAGGGGCCGAGCTGGTCCGACAGCGTCTTGGTCATGTGCGCCACGGCCACGTTGCGCAGGCCCGAGAGCTGCTTGCTGCCGCGTCCGGTCAGGCCGCCGATGTTGATGATGCGGCCCCAGCCGCCCCGTCGCATGTGCGCCGCGCAGGCCTTGGCGAAGCGCATGTAGCCCACGACCTTGATGTCGATGTCCTGCAGCAGGCCTTCGGGATCGGCGTTCTCGATCTCGCTGCGCACCAGCCCGCCCGGATGGGCCGCGCCGTTGACCAGGATGTCGATGCGCCCGAAGTGCGCCGCCGCCTTGTCGACGGCGGCCTGCACCTGCGCGGTGTCGCTCACGTCGGCGGGCGTGGCCAGCACCTCCACGCCGGTCTTCGCGGTGATTTCCCGTGCGGCCTGCTCGAGCGCGTCCCGGCTGCGCGCCACGATGGCCACGCGCACGCCTTCGGCCGCGAAGGCTTCCGCCACTGCCCGGCCGATGCCCAGGCTGCCGCCCGTGACCACGGCCACCTTGTCCTTGAGTCTGAGATCCATCTTCGATTGCTCCTTGAATGCGTTGCGGCCGCCGCTGAGTTCAGAGGGCCATTTCGATGAGGGCCGGGCCGCGGCGCCCGAAGGCGGCGCGCAGCTGGACCGTGAGTTCTTCGGCCGTGGCGGCGCGGGTGGCCGGCACGCCATAGGACTGCGCCAGCCCCACCCAGTCGATGCGCGGCGAGTCGAGCGCGGTGAGCGCCTCGGCGCGCGCGCCCAGTGCAGCGCCGCCGCGGCGCAGTTCGTTGCGCAGGATGGCGTACTGATGGTTGGCGGCGATGAGCACGACCACGTCGAGCTGCTCGTGCGCCATCGTCCACAGCGCCTGGATCGTGTACTGCGTGCTGCCGTCGGACAGCAGCCCCACCACCTGCCGCCCGGGGCAGGCGATGGCCGCGCCCACCGCCACGGGCAGGCCCTGGCCGATGGCGCCGCCGGTGTTGGTCAGCGTCGTGTGCGGCGCCGCGGCGGCCGATGCGGCATAGAAGGGGTAGCCGCAGGTGCCGCCCTCGACCGAGACGATGGCGCCTTCGGGCAGCGTGCGCGTGAGCACCGCGCCGATGGCCGCGGGCGTGAGCGCGCCGGTGGGTTCGGCCGGCAGCGGATGCACGGGCGCTTCGCAGGCCGGAGCCTGCAGCGCATCGGCCAGCTGCTCCAGCGCCTCGGCCACCGGATGGCCGGGCTCGCTCACGGTCAGCAGGCGATCGGCCTCGACCAGCAGGCTGGGGTGACCCGCGTAGCCGAAGTAGGTGACGGGCGGCAGCGCGCCGGCCAGCACCACCAGGTCGGCCGGATCGAGCACGGCGCGTGCCGGCTCGGGAAAATAGGGCAAGCGGTCGAAGGCCGGCAGGCCCTGGCCACGCTCCGCGCGGGCCGGGAACGTTTCGGCATAGGCCGTGGCGCCCAGCGCTGCGCACAGCCGCGCCGCGGCATGTTGCGCCCGCACGCCCAGGCCGCCGAGCTCGCCGCCGCCGCCCAGCAGGAAGACGATGCGGCGCGCCGTACGCAGGCGCTGTGCGCAGGCGGCAATGCCGATGGCCGCGGCACGGGCTGCGGCTGGCGCCGGGGCGTCGGCGTCGTCGGACGCGCCGCGCAGCGGCTCGGCCTGGAAATCCGCCGGAAAGATCAGCGTTGCCCCCTGCCCGCCGTTGGCGAGCGACTGGCGCACCGATTCGGCGGCGGCGCGCGGCGCATCGGCCGTGCTGGCGATGCGGTGCACCCAGCCCGACACCGGCCGCGCCAGCGATTCGATGTCCGAGGTCAGCGGCGCATCGAAGGGCAGGTGCCAGCTGGTGTGGTCGCCGATCAGGTTGACAATCGGCGTGCGCGCGCGCCGCGCGTTGTGCAGGTTGGCGATGCCGTTGGCAAAGCCCGGGCCCAGGTGCAGCAGCGTGGCGGCGGGCCGCCCGAGCATGCGTCCGTAGCCGTCGGCCGCGCCAGTGCAGACGTTCTCCTGCAGGCCTATCACGCAGCGGATCGAATCCTGGCCCTCCAGGGCGCGCACCAGGTCCAGTTCCGTCGTGCCGGGGTTGGCGAAGCAGGTGTCCACCCCTTCGCCGGAGAGCGCCGCCCACAGGGCCTGGGCGCCAGTCTGCTCAGTCATCGCCGATGTCCTCTCGTTGTGTCTTTTCAGGGAAGGGCCGCTGCGGTCGTCACTGCACCTTGATGCCGCGCTCGCGCACCAAGCGGCCGATGCGGTCGTTGTCCACGGCGATGCGCGCGTCCAGGTCGGCCGGCGTGGAAGCTCCCGCGCCCAGGCCGCGCTCGGCCGCCCAGCGCTTGAGTTCGGGCTGCAACAGCACCTTGGCCAGCGCGGCGTTCATGCGCGCCAGGATCTCGGGCGGCACGCCGCTCTTCGCATGGAAGGAGTAGGAGGTGGACAGCAGCATGTCCGCGCCGCCCGCCTCGGTGATGGTGGGCACGTTGGGCACGATGGCCTGCCGTTGGGGCGCACCCACGGCCAGAAGCCTGAAGCTGCCCTTCTGCACATAGGGCAGCATGGCCTCGACGCCGCCGGAAGTGACCTCGACCTGGCCGCCCAGCATGGCCGGGATCACCTCTGCCAGCGCCTTGTAGGGCACGTGCAGGAACTTGACGCCCGTGCCCGATTCGAGGAGCTCCATGTTCAGGTGCATCACGCTGCCCACGCCGCCGGTGCCGAAGGTGACCTTGTCCGGGTGGGCCTTGGCATAGGCCACGAAGGACTTGAAGTCGGTCACCGGCAGCTGCGCGCTGGTGACCAGGTACAGGTTCACGTCGGCGATGTTGCTGACGGAGACAAGGTCCTTCCGGGGATCGTAGGGCGGCTGGTAGAGCAGCGGGTTGACCGTGAGCGTGAGCCGGTCGACCAGCAGGTAGGTGTAGCCGTCGGCAGGCGCCTTCACCACCTCGGCCGTGCCGATGATGCCGTTGGCCCCGGCCTTGTTCTCCACCACGACGGTCGCCTTGAGCTCCTTGCCCAGCCCCTCGCCCACGAGGCGGGCCATGACGTCCGGACCGGTGCCCGGCGGGTACGGCACCACGATGCGGATGGGCCGCGAGGGCCAGTTGCCTTGGGCCGATGCCTGCAGCGGCACCAGCCACGATGCCGCAGCCAGCGCGATGGCACCGCAGGCCCGCAGAACGAACTTTCTTCTCATTGCACGTTTCCTTGGCACCCCTGTGAAGACGGGGCCGGCACCAGGAACCGGGGGAATGCTCCTGGGCGGCAATGGACAACTGGCAGCACCGATCGCCTCGTCGTTGTGGCAATCATATGCTTTTTTATCGAATAAGCGAAATAATGCATTTTTTAGTCGCATCATTCACTTCTTCGAATGCAACTTTTCATCCATTCGGAATGTAAGCACGCAAGGACCGTTCCAACCAACACATCGAGCCAGCGCAACCGTATTCTCGCAATGCAGTAAATCTCACAGCACGATAGATCTGCAAGAGGAAGCCTGCGTCCAGCTTCCCGTCGCGAAACACGCGGCCTTTCCGGCTCACATCTGGGTAGTTCCACCAACACACATCACACTCATCGATGGCATATTTATCGCATAGCAGTAATTTTATGACCGCAACTTCAATGATTTGCAACCAATCGGTGCACAGCCGCACCACGAGGCGGCACGCGCACCACGCGAGGAGCGCCGTTCGATGAAGCTCTACATGACCCCCCACACCTGCGCGCTGGCGGTGGATGTCGTGGCGCGCGAGATCGGCATCGCGCCCCAGCGCATCTGGGTCGACGTGCGCGCGAAGAAGCTCCGCGACGGCAGCGACCTGCACCGCATCAACCCCAAGGGCCAGGTGCCGGCGCTGGAGACGTACGACGGCCAGGTCCTCACGGAGGCCGCCGTGATCATTCAGTACCTCTGCGACCGCCACGGCGCGGACGGCTTGCTGCCGCGCAGCCTGGACATGGCCCGCTACCGCGTGCTCGAGTGGATGAACTTCCTGGGCTCGGAACTGCACAAGAGCTTCACGCCGCTGTTCCGTGCCAACACGCCGCCGGACTACCGCAGCATCGCCATCGGCAACGTGCAGCGGCGCCTTGCCTGGCTCGACGAGGTGCTGGCCACGCGCGACTACCTTCACGGCGCGCGCTTCACCGCAGCCGACGCCCACTGCCACGCCATCGTGATGTGGGCCGAGCTCCAAGCCATCGACCTCGCGCAATGGCCGCGCCTGCACACCTACGTGCAGCGCATCGAAGCGCGACCCAGCGTGCAGGCGGCGCGGGCCGCCGAACGCGCCGAACTCGCCCGCCGTGCGGCAGCCTGAACGCCATGCCCCTTACCCGGAGAACCCCATGAAGCTCTATCACGAAGTCCGCGGCTGCTCGCTCGCGGTGGATATCGTCGCGCGCGAACTGCAGCTGCCGCTGACCCTGGCGTGGGTGGACATGAAAACCAAGCGCCTCGAAGACGGCCGCGACTACTTCGCCGTCAACTCCAAGGGCACCGTCCCCACGCTGGAGCTGCCCGACGGCCAGCACCTCAGCGAGGGCTGCATCGTCATGCAGTACCTGGCCGACCTGCGCCCCGGCAACACGCTGCTGCCGGGCGCGGGCCTGCCGCGCTACCGCGTGCTGGAGTGGATGAGCTTCATCGCCGCCGACCTGCACAAGGGTGGCTTCATGCCGCTGTTCAAGGCCGTGACGCCGCCCGAGTACAAGGCCATCGCCCGCCGCATCGTCGAGTCCAAGCTGCAGTGGGTGAACGAGCAACTGGCCGGCCGCAGCTTCCTGACGGGCGAGGCCTTCACCATCGCCGACGCGCACTGCTACACGATCGCCATGTGGACCCGCGCGCATGCCATCGACACGCGGGACTGGCCGCACCTGGAGGCGTACCTCGCACGCTGCGGCGCCCGCCCCAGCGTGCGCGCGGCCGAGGCCGCGGCAGCCGCCCAGGGCGAGCGCGAACGTGCAGCCGCGGCAACCGCCGCCGCGCACTGACCCCCGTCTTCGCCACTCTTGCGCAAGGACCGACCATGCCCATGCTCCGACGCTTCCTGCTGACCTGCCTGACCGCCCTGGTGCCGGCGCTGGCCTGTGCCCAGGCCTCTCCCACGGGGCCCATCCACCTGGTGGTCGGCTTTCCGCCCGGCGGCGGCACCGACGGCGCGGCCCGGCTGATCGCCGAGAAACTGGCACCGGCGCTGGGGCAGTCGATCGTGGTGGACAACCGCGCGGGCGCCGGCGGCACGATCGGCGCACAGTCGGTCGCGCGCGCCAAGCCCGACGGCCACACGCTGTTCTTCGGCACCGGCGCCGAACTGCTGATCAACCCCGTCACGCGCAAGGCCGCGCCCTACGACCTGCTCAAGGACTTCGTGCCCATCACCGAGGTCGGCATCGTGAGCTTCGTGCTCGCCGTGCCCGCGGGCTCGCCGGCGCAGAACGTGCGCGAACTCATCGCCACCGCGAAGGCGCAGCCGGGCAAGCTCAACTACTCGTCCTTCGGCATGGGCTCGACCAATCACCTGATCGGCGAGCTCTTCCTCCATGCCACCGGCATCCGGGCCACGCACGTGCCTTTCCAGGGCAGCCAGCAGGCCATGACCTCGCTGCTGGCGGGTGACGTCGACTTCACCTTCGACACCACCGCCGTGGTGCTGCCGCAGATCCAGGCCGGCAAGCTGCGCGCGCTGGCCACGCCATCTCCGAGGCGGCTGCCGGGCCTGCCCGACGTTCCCACGCTGCAGGAGCTGGGCTACGGCGGGCTGGTGGCCGAGGGCTGGATGGGCGTGTTCGCGCCTGCCGGGACGCCGCCTGCCGTGGTGACGACCCTGGGCACCGCGCTGGACAAGGTGATCCGCACGCCCGAGATGGAGTCCCGGCTCGGCGCCCGCGGCGTGGCCGTGACGGCGGCGGCCGGGCCGCAGTTCCGCGCCAAGCTGCAGGCCGAGCTGGACAAGTGGCGGCGCGTGGCCCGCGAGGCCAACGTGTCGCTGGACTGACGACGCCGTCGCGTCTTCTTTTTTCAGAAAGCCCGCCATGCCGACCCTTTCCTGCGCCCGCCGCCGCACCGCCCTCTTCCTGCTGGCCGCGGCCTGTCTGCTCGGCAGCACCGCCGCGCGTGCCGAAACATGGCCTTCGCGCCCGATCACGCTCGTCGTCTCCTTCGAGCCGGGTGGCTCGACCGACATCTCGGCCCGGGCCGTCGCGCAGGCGCTGTCGGTGGAGCTGAAGCAGGCCGTGGTGGTCGAGAACCGCGCGGGCGCGGGCGGGCGCATCGGCACCAAGGCGGCCGCCCTGGCCAGGCCCGACGGCTACACGCTGTTGTGGGGCAGCGGCAGCAGCCTGACGGCGGCGCCGGCGATCTATCCCAACCAGGAGCATGTCGCCACGCTGGTGCCGGTGAGCCTGGGCGCCACGCAATCCTTCGTCTTCGTCACGAATCCGGGCCTGGGGGTGCGCACGGTGCAGGAGTTCGTGGCGCTGGCAAAGCGCCAGCCCGGCAAGCTCAACTTCGCCTCGGCCGGCATGGGCTCCAGCAACCACCTGCTGGGCGAGATATTCCTGGCCGCCACCGGCGCGCCGGTGGTGCATGTGCCCTACAAGGGCGCCGTGATGGCCAAGGACGCGGTGATCCGTGGCGAGGCGCAGCTGATGGACGAAGTCAGCTCGCCCCTGATCGGCGCTCTGCGCGCCGGCCAACTGGTGCCGCTGTTCATGACCGGCGAGCGGCGCGACCCGGCCTTCCCCGCCATTCCCACCGCCGCCGAGGCCGGCCTGCCGGAGATGACCATCCAGGGCTTCTTCGGCCTGCTCGCGCCCGCGGGCACGCCACCGGAAATCGTGGCGCGGCTCAACGAGGCCATGCGTGCCGCACTGGCATCGGAGGCCGTGGCCAAGGCCTTCGGCAACCTGGGTTTCACCACCGTCTACAGCACGCCCGGCCAGATGGCGGCCCGCATCGCCGAGGGCCGCGCCACTTATGACCGCATCGTCAAGACGCGGCAGATCCGCGTCGACTGACGGTCGGCTTCTTTTTCCTTTGCTCCGCTCCAATCCCATGACTGCGACCCCATCCCGTCCCCTACTTCTTCTCCGGCGCCGCAGGGCCCTCGGCGCGCTCGCCGCGCTCGCCGCCTGCGGCAGCGGCCTGGCGCGCGCTGCCGGCTGGCCGCAACGGCCGATCAACCTTGTGGTGCCCTTCGCCGCCGGCGGCGGCACCGACACCGTGGCCCGGCTTATCGGTCAGAAGCTGCAGGCCGCGCTGGGCGGCACGGTCGTCATCGACAACAAGCCTGGTGCCAACGGCCTGATCGCCGCGCGCGCCGTGCTCCAGCCACCGGCCGACGGCCACATGCTGATGTTCGGCAGCAACTCCACGCATGTGATCGCCGCGCTCGCCTCCAAGCAGCCAGTGGCGCCGGGCAAGAGCATGCAGGAGGCCTTCACCATCGTCAGCGTGATGGCCAATGCACCGCTGGTGCTGGCCGTGCGCGCCGACAGCCCGGCCAAGGACCTGCGCGCGTTCCTGCAGCAGGCCAAGAGCGGCAAGCTCAGCTACGGCAGCTTCGGGGCCGGCTCTTCGGCCCACGTGATGGGCGAGGTGCTTGCCGAATCGGCCGGCGTCGAACTGCTGCACGTGCCCTACAAGGGCTCATCGCCCGCCGTCACCGACCTGATGGGCGGCCAGTTGGATGCCGTGTTCCTGACCGTCGCCGCCGTCGAGGCCATGGTGACGGCGGGCTCGGTGCGCCCGCTGGCGGTGACCGGCCTGCGCCGCGTGCGTTCGCTGCCCGCGGTGCCGACCTTCGAGGAGCTGGGCGTGCGCGACATGGGCAACGCCGGCTGGTTCGCGGTATTCGCGCCGGCCGGCACCCCCGAGCCGGTGGTCACCAGGCTGGCCACCGCGCTGCAGGCCATCGCGGGCGATGCCGAAGTGCAGGCGCGCATGGTCGCGCTGGGCCTGGAACCGGTGGTGAGCACGCCGGCACAGGCGCTGCAGACCTGGCGCCGCTCGCTGGCCTCGGCGGCACCTGTCGTCAAGAAGGCCAACATCGTGTTCTGAACGAGCTGGCCGCACGGGCACGTCGCAGGTGTCTACAAGTGCCCGTCGGCCGACAGCCGCACGCTGATCATGTGCGCGGTGCGCTTGACCAGTTCGGCGATGGCCTCTGCGTCGAAAAGCGCCAGTCGCGCATCGCTGCCCAACGCGGTGACGCTGGCCACCACCAGGCGCCCACGCCCGAAGATCGGCGCCGACACGCCGGTCTTGCCCTCGTTGAGTTCGCCCGAGGTCCGGCAGTATCCCTCGCGGCGGATGCGCTGCGCTTCCTCGTAGAACACCTCCCATGGCGCGGTGTCGGATGCTTCGCTGGCCAGTTCCTGGTGCAGCCGGCGCAGCCGCGCCGCCGGCAGGAAGGCCACCAAGGCCTTCGCGCTCGCGCCGCGCAACACCGGCACCGGTCGGCCCCGGCCATAGCGCAGGTGCGGCAGGGGGTCGTTGAATTCGGTGTGTACCGTGATGATGGAATGGCCGTACAGCTTGGACAGGAACACGTCCAGTCCCGTCTGCTCCGCCAGTTCCCGCATGGGCGGCGCGGCCGCGCGGATCACGGGGTCGGACTCGCGGATGCTGCGGTCCAGCTCGATGATGCGCGGGCCCAGCGTGATGCTGCGGTCCAGCCGCACCAGCAGGCCCACCTTCGACAGTTCCTGGATATAGCGGTAGGCCGTGCTCTTGGGTACCTTGAGGCGGGAGGCGATCTCTTCCACCGTGAGGGAGGGGCTGTCGGTGGAGAACAGGCCCAGCGTCCCAAGAAGGCGCGACAGGCTCGACTCCGCCGCGCCGCGCGATGGCGCATCGAGTTGCCCATCGGTCACGCCGGACACCCGCGGCACGCGTGCGTGCGCGGGAACGCGGCCACCCGTACTCTCTTCACGGCGCGCCTCGCGCCCGCCCTCTTGCTTCATCGGGCCGATCTTAGTGGATGCGGTCCGCGGGGCGCGCCTCGCCATCCGAAGCAGCTCACATCGGCGGCCGGTCACCCGGCGATCTTCGGTGAGACGGGTTTCTGTGAGAACCGGTGATGCCGCTCGAGTCGGCTTTGACGGGGCGTGACGTGCTCGTTGAAGAGCTCGAGCACGCGCATGCCCTTTGCCATCGCGCGCCAGGGCGCTGGAACGCCCGGGTGCGTACCGCCACGCCCGGCGGCACGCACCCCTGCGCGGGCTCTACCTCACCTGGACCTGCACGCGTCGCGGCTGTGCATGCGCAGCCTTGGGAATGCGCAGCTTCAGAACGCCTTGCGCGAGCTCTGCCGTGACACCTTGCGTGTCCAGCTCCTTGCTCAAGGTGAACACGCGCCGGAAGCGGCCGAGGCCGACCTCCGTGTGGCTGGTCTGCAGGTCTTGCGGCACCTGCAGATCGGACTCGGCGTCGATGGTCAGCGTCGACGCCTCGACATGGAGGTTCAGCTTGTCGCGGCTGACCCCGGGAAGGTCGGCGTAGAGCGTGATGCCGTTGGCGTCCTCGACCACGTCGACGGGCGGTGTCAGGGCTGCGTCGCTGTAGCTGGAATGTTCCCTCTGCACATGCTCGCCGGCGGCGGCGTTCGCGGGGGCCTGGATGCTGTTGCTCATGGTCTGCTCCTTGTCACTGGATTTCGATGCGACGCGGTTGGGCGGATGCGCGGCGCTTCACGCTGATGTGCAGCACACCGTCTCGAAGCCTGGCTTCGACCGCGTCGGGGTCCGCGTCGTCGGGCAGGGTCATCGCCCGGCGGAAGGTCCCTTCGAAGCGCTCGTTGATGTGAACGGTGGCGGACTTGTCCAGCGCACCCGGCAGCGCGTTCTTGCGCTCGCCCGAGATCGTCAGCAGGCCGCGCTCCAGATTCACCTCGAGGGTCGAGGGATCCACACCCGGCGCGAAGGCGAAGATCTCCAGCGCTTGCGGCGTGCTTCCGACGTTGAGCGCGGGAAATCCGTTGCGCGCGACGCCGCGGATGGTGGGAGACAGGTCGAAGGCCTGCTGCACATCGCGCTGCAGGCGATCCATCTCCGCGAAGATGTCGCGAGGAAACAGAGATCGATACATGGCAAAACCTCCTTGCAGGACCGACCGGAGCGCCGGGCATGCGCCACGGGACTCGGTCGGGGAAATGGCGAACAAGAAATGAAGTCAGACGGCTTCGGCGTCTGGCTCGCGGGCCTGCTACTGCGGCCGCGCGGGCTCCCGGTGGACTGGCGCAGATCCGCCTGAGTGCACAGGCGTGGCCGTCTTGATTCTTGGCATGCGCATTCGCCAGCGCGGCGGGCGCGATTCCGGATAGTTGAACCTTGCGAGTTCTTCCCGCCCCTTCTGCGTCACAGCCAGCACCTGGGCTGCAGCGGCGGCGCCCGACAGCGCCAGGGGATTCGCGGGCGACGGAACCAGTGCAACGACGAGCCCGGCGGCTCTGAGCACCTTGACCCGGTCGATGTCTTCGGCTCGATAGAACGAGATCGGCAAACGGGAGCCGGCAATCTGCCTGAGCAAGTTCATGGTCATTTCAGTACCTCCTTTTCGGTCGACCAATCTTTTGACGATAGGCAACATAGGACCCTGCGTCGCAAATTTCAAGAGGAAAAGATGCGACGCCTGCTGCTGGCAAAAAAGACCCGGCCTTGCGGGCCGGGTCGAGGTTTACAGCAAGGCCCGCACCTGCGGTGCGGGCGAGAAAATCTAAGACTTCGCCCGCGCATGGCGTGTCGGACAATTTCCAATCCTGCGCGGCGCGGACATTGAGTCCGGACCAATCGGAACGAGGCGCCTACATGCCCGCAACGCCCTGGGCCAGCGCGAAATCGAGCAGCACCCGGTCCGAGGGCGCCTCGGGCCAGGTGACCTGTGCCAGCCAGCGATGGAAGGTGGTTGCCGCGATGCGGCTGGCGGGGCCGTCACGGCGCCATGCGCGGGCGATCGGTGCGGCGATCTGCGCGAGCCGCTCGGCCTCGAAGCGTGAGCGCATCTCGGCCTGCATTGCCTCGGGCATTTCCAGGTAGAGGGACTTGGCTTTCTGCATGCGGTCGTTTTCCCACAGCTCGCGGATCCGGTGCATGCGGTCCTCGCCAGCGGGGGCGGCTGCCTGTTTGCCTCTTGACGGCGAAGGCAACGACGGGGGCGCGGCGGCCTCCTCCCCCTTCACGCCGGCGTAGCCCTTCTTCAGGGCATCCTTGAAATAGGCAGCGGCCGACTTCAGTGCCGGCAGCGTCTGGCTGCGCAGGCGCTGCTCGACATGCTCGATCGTGCCGCGCAGTTGCCCTTCGTCGGTGGTCGCATACAGATCCTGGGCCTCGTCCTGCTTGAGGCCCAGCGCGATCAGCTTTCCAACCAGCTCCAGGTCGAAGACATTGCGCGCGGGATCGTCGGCTGCGCCCAGGCGCTGCTGCAGCTTGGGCACCACCCTGAACTGGATTTCCTCGATGCGGCGCCCCCGCTTGTGCTCGATGAGCTCAAGGCTGAAGTCTTCGCACAATGCCTCGATCTCGGCCAGCGCCTTGCTGATCACGTCGCGCTTGAGGAAGCGATAGTCGACCTCGGTGATGTCGCTGCGCCCGGTGAGCACTGCCGCCCACCACAGCACGTCCTCGCGCATCGACAGACGGCTCGGCGACGTGAGGTAGCGCGCACCGATCTCGTAGAGCACGGCTGCGGGGTAGCTTCGCATCTGGCCGCTGATCTCCAGCAGGACGCGCGTGTATTGATGGGGTCTGACCAGCCGCTCACGTATCTCTTCTGGGTAGCGCCATGTGATGGTGCAGGGACGTCCCCGACCCTGTTCCTCGATGGTGACCGTCCCGAGCAACTGCGACGACACCCAGCGCTTGAGCCCGGTGCCGCTGGTTGACCATTCGATGGTGGTTGCTTGCATGTCCCGCAGATGAGACTTGAGCAGTTCGGTGTTGTTGGAGTTGAAACGGGCATCGCCGATCAGCTCGCTCAGGGCCAGCTTGTAAACCGGTTCGTCGACGCCCTGACGCTGCGAGTGATAGAGCAGCGCGTTGTAGATGCGCCTCGAAAGAAGTGTCAGACGCCCCCGCTTGGGCCGGATCGCGATGGCCTCGTTGGCCTTGGCAACGCTCTGTTCGTCCGGCGTGGGGGATGGCTTGGGCGGTGGTCGTGGAACTTCGCCCTCTTCCATGGACTTCTTTCAGGTGATCAACGGGTTCACATCATGCCGAGGTTTTGTGATTCGGTCAATTTACAGTTCGAACGCGCGTTCTTGATACTTTGAAAAAGAAACACTTGGAGAGATTGAAGAATTGAAGGTGCAGTTTCTTCAATCCTGACATGTACTTGGAAGGGTTTGTGTGAGTAACGCTGGGATTTCATGTGAGAACATTTGGGATCGGTTGTGAGGTCGAATGGGATTTGGACCGCGCCAATGTGTGATTGCTTGGGATTTGGCGTGAGTGGACAAGGGCTTCGACGCATGAACCGGGCGTCCGTCAGGACTCACGGGCGCTGAATGCCGCTGCGCCAGGGCGTCGATCGCCTCATGGATGCCCGGATCCTTCGGAATCTGCACCACCTGGAGGCTCATCAGGAGAGGCAATCCCAATGAATCTCACCTTGGTCCCCAACCCTTCTCACAATAGAGAGCCGCGGTTGGCGATTCTGTTTGCATATCTTGTTCATTCGACGGATTCTCATAGAATGGCTGAATTCTGTTGAATAAGGCCCTTCTTTATGGCGTTGCCCGCTCCCGCCGGCGCTGGAAACCAGGTTTCCACGCGCGCTCCCTCCAACCCCTCCCCGCCTCGTGCACGCATTGACATGCAGCGCATCGCGGCATTGGCCGTGCGCGCAGGCTCGATGGTCGAGCAGATCCGAGGGCGGTTGCTGGCACCGGAAGCCCGCAAGGTTGCACCGATCTACTCCACTGCGCAACTGGCCGCCTTGTGCGGTGTCGACAAGGCGCATGTGGCCTATCGCATCACGAAGGAAGATCTTCCCAGTGGCCGGCTGACGCCGGCCGGCGGCAAGCGCAGCTTCGAGCTGAATGAGTTGCGTGCCTGGACGCGCACCTACCGCGCCGAGAAGATGCGTCCTGCCGGCAAGAAGGCGTTCACGATCGCCGTGGGGAACTTCAAGGGCGGCGTGGCCAAGACGACGACAGCCATGGTGCTGGCACAGGGACTGAGCCTGCGCGGCCATCGCGTGCTGGCCATCGACACCGATCCGCAAGGCTCGCTCACCACCTTGCACGGTCTGTTGCCCGAAGCAGAGATCAGCGAGGACATGACCATTGCCCCGCTGTGCGACGGCAGCCAGTCCGACATCCGCTATGCGATTCGATCCACTTACTGGGACGGCCTGGACCTGGTGGCGGCGGCGCCTTTTCTGTTCTCGGCCGAGTTCGCCCTGCCGGCGCGCCAGATGCAAGAGCCCGGCGCGCGCTTCTGGGATGTGCTCAACGCGGGGCTGGAGAGCGTGCGTGATCTTTACGACGTGATCGTCATCGATACTCCGCCCTCGCTGTCCTACGTGACGATCAACGCGCTGTGGGCGGCCAACGGGATCATCGTGCCGGTGCCGCCCTCAGGCCTCGACTTCGCGTCGTCTGCACAGTTCTGGTCGCTGCTCGCCGATCTGGGGGGAAACCTCGACGCACAGGGCGGCGACCTCGCTCGCAAGGCTTTCGAGTTTTTGCATGTACTGCTCAGCCGAGTCGACCCCAGCGATCCCGCCACCCCGGCGGTCCGACAATGGATCCAGGCCACTTACGGTGAGTACACGTTGCCGGTAGAGATCCCCAAGACCAGCGTCACCAGCAACAAGGCGGCCGAGTTCGCGACCGTCTACGACGTGCAGAAGTATGAAGGCGCAGCGAAGACCTACAAGCGCGCAGCCGATGCATATGACGCCTTCGTCGACCTGGTCGAGCAGTCGGTGGTCAGCAGTTGGTCGGACAAGGCGCAGGTGCAATGAGAGCCTGGCTTCACGAACCGAAGAGGGCGGCGGAGCGGCCTGGAAACCCGGTTTCCACCGCGGCGCCGCAGCCGCTCGTCGCGCGCCGCTGGGCGGCGTTCCGTGCTGAAAGCGTAGGCCGGGAGCCGCGCGTCTGTCGCGGTTGGCTCAGTGCGTCCCCTGGGTGGAAACCGGGTTTCCACACGACGGTCGCGATGTACCGTTTGGAAACCAGGTTTCCAGACGTTCGGGCCCGGACGTCTTTTGCGTCCGTTTCAGTCCGCTCCCGTCCCACGCGTCTTGCGTGGAAACCAGGTTTCCATTGCCCAGGAGGTTTCAATGGCTAGCACCCGCAAGCGTCTCGAAGCATTGACGGCCGGCCTGTCGATTCCAGAGCCGGTTCCCGCCGCGGCGCCGGTCTCCGTGTCGACGACACCGGCCCCGCCTGCACTGCCGGGCGCAGCCCCCGTTGTGCTGGAAACCAGGTTTCCACCCGCACAAACGGGTCAGCCCGCCCCCCGCACCGGCCCCGGGCAGATGCTGGCCTTCCGCGGCCAAATGCAAGCTGTGGAAGGTGAACTGGCTGCGCTGCGCGAACGGCTTCGCCAGCACGATGGTTCGACTCCCACGCGCAAGATCGACCCCGCGACCGTCCGGCCCTCGCGCTGGGCCAACCGCCACCCGGCTTCGTTCGAGAGCGCCGAGTTCGCCGGGCTCAAGGCCGACATCGAACTGGCTGGCGGCAACGTCCAGCCGATCCTGGTGCGTCCGCTGGTGGATGAGCCTGGGCAGTACGAACTGGTGTTCGGCCACCGGCGCCACCGGGCATGTCTGGAACTGGGGATTCCGGTGCTGGCGGCCATCTGGCTCGATGAGCTCGGCGATGCCGAACTCTTTGCCGCGATGGATCGTGAGAACCGCGAGCGCGCAGACCTCTCGCCTTATGAACAAGGCGTGATGTACCAGCGCGCCCTCGAGGAGCAGTTGTTCCCGACCCAGCGCCAGCTGGCCGAGAAGCTTGGTGTGAGCCATACCTGGATCCGCAAGGCACTGATGGTGGCGCAGCTGCCTTCGGCGGTACTGGAATGCTTCCGCAGCCCGCTGGAAGTGCAGCATCGGCACGCGGAGCAACTCAATGCGGCGCTCGACAAGGATCGTCGCAGCGTGCTGAAGCGCGCCGAGAAGGTGCGCGGCATGAAGCTCGCCCCCGCCGCCGTGGTCGCCCGACTGCAAGGGTTGGAGTCGGTGGCGAAGGCGGAGAAGCTGGCCATCATGAACGACGGAAAGACGGTCGGTTCGTGCCTGCGTGCGCCTGACGGCACGGTCACGCTGACACTGACGCCCGGCGCCGTATCCGGCCTGACACCGGAAATCTTGCTGAAGTCTGTGGGCGAGACCCTGCAGAAGGTCCGGCTGCTCGGCTGATTGCGAGGGCGCGACGAGGAACCGGGGGAGGGGAGAGAAGCTGCCCGAGCAGCTGGATGTCGCCGTCCCCCCATTCAACCGAGGCCCTGGACTGGCGGAGCTTTCCCAGGGTCCTGAATCGGCGGGATGCAGACAGGCCGGACGTCTCGCCCGGTATGGTGAATCACCGGTCTGCATCGAACGCACAGAGGCGCCGCCCCCCAAACCCGCATCGCCGGCCTGTTCCTCTTCGTGGACGGGCCTGGCCTCGTCATGAGGGCCCAAGAATACCCCGCGCCACTCAGCCCCAAGTAGGCGGCCTGCCCGCGTCCACCGGCGAGCGCGCTCGGAGCTACGCCCGTTCACACTGTCGGCGACCGCATGCGCAGCGCCGGAAGCAACCGTCGGACTGCCGTCGTTCCCGTCGTGAGTGCGCCCCGTTGCTTGGGCCTTGATCAGGCTGACAAAGTCGAGCGCCGCGCAGAAGCACTCCCGGTGGATCACCTCCGCGCATGCATGTCATTTGGATTCGGGGGCCATCTGCGTGACGTCTCGGACACCCCACGCGGCTTTGCCGGGCGTCGACTGGAACCTTCCGGCCCATGCTAAAGGTGCATCGAGCGCCCAGGCCGACTGGCTTGCCCGGTTCGGGCTTTTTTCAAGGCGCTTGCAGCGCCTTGCTCAAACTGGGAGGGTACGTTCCGTTCCGTGCCGGGTTGTGGAATCACGTTTGTGGCAGCCATCGGTCGCGGGTGGCGCGGGAGTCTGAACGTTGCCGCATTCCTTTCCGCCCGCCGGCAGACGTTCTGGTGAAATGCCGGTCAGACCCGACTGGCCGTGATGTGAGCATCATTGGGATTTGAGCGCGTAGTGCGTCACAACGCCCAGGGCCATCCGCGCCAAGGACCTGCGCATGCGCTGATGAAGTGCTCTGGAACGGACACAAGACAGCAGCCTTCAGCGGCTCGTTTGCGAAGCTGCCCGTCAGCCCGAAAGCGCCGGCCGCCCGCTGTCGTGGTGCACCGCGGCCCGAGATGCGCGGGCCGCTTGTCGTCGGCCCAGTTGCTTGCGACGTAGCTTTTACCCTGGCGGCGCGCCGCCTCCCTGTTGTGGAGGCGGCCACGCGTCCGCAGCACACCCCTCTTGGTCCGTGCTAAAGGAATGGAGACGTGCGATGCACGTGGCCCGCTGCCCTACCCACTACTCGCCCCAATTCGATAAGTGTGCGCAAGCTAACTTTTAACAGTGCGGGTTAACTTGGCAAGACAGCCCGCTTCCGCACAAAGGCTCGTTCGCCCGCCAAATCCCAAAAGTACTCACAAAAGGGAACAGTGGAGACAACCGGGCGATGAGGACGTGCCCTTGGCGCGCTTGCCCAATACCTCTCACATTGCCCCGCGACAAAGAGGCTGAGCGCAACCCTCACGGCTTGCAGGAACAGCACGCTCGGCGACCGGCGCTGCCCAACGTCCCGCGCAGGGCGGCGAACCCTGACTCTGGCATCACGTGCTTTCCCCCTCGGCACACCGCGCATTTAAGGGGGCACGGTGGCACGCCGAGGGCCCCCTCGTAAATCCTTAATGCAAGCACCCACTTAGGAGTGGAAGCACATGCAGTGCCTCACCATACGCCTAACTACCTCGATGCAATGCGCTTAAGTGGATTGCGGCATCGGAAAAAATAGCAATTGAATCAAAGACTTAGCGCATACCTCGACATTCGTTTCTTCGAAATGGCTAAGGATCACCTAAAATTGACGTTGATGATTATGCAGAATCTAGACAGCTGGCCAAGCCGCCGAAGCCCGGGTGGCGCAAAGAAGATGACGCACGCCTGCTGCCGCAGCCGCGGCGCGTCAGCCTCCACCAGTCCTCCGGACCAACCTTTGCAACAGCGTGCGGCCGTACGCTCGACGGCCCGAACACGGATGTCCTCAAGACCACCGTCGGCCTGGGGCCGAGCGCGCATTGCACGAGGAGCCGGCGGCGCCAAAACGCAGGGAGCGGGGCGATGAGCCGCCATGACGCGCCGAGTGCCGCGGAACTGGCCCAGTTGGAAGACGGCATGCTCGAGCGCCTGGCACTCGAATGGCGTTCGAGCGCATCGCGCGGCGAAAAGCAGGCCTACGGGGTCGCCCACATGCTGGAGGTCGAACTGCGACGCCGCGTCCGCGGCAGGCGGGCCGAGCAGCCGCCGCCGCCCGCGAGCGCCCCGCGGCCGTGGTGGAAGTTCTGGCACGCGCGACAGGCGCCCAGTGTGCCGCGCGCCCCATGAAAAAAACGACACCCCCGCGCAAGCTCCATCGCGGCCACTTCGCGTTCATGCGCGCGCTTGCCCAAGGGGTCGAGGAACGCGCTGCCTGGGATCGCTACCTGCGCCTGGAGGGCGAGCACGTCGACCTGCGCACGGTGCGCCGCACCGTGGCCTGGATCCGGGACGCGTTCGCCGCCGCCGCGCGCCGTGAACAGAAGCCCGGTACCGCGCGCCTGATCCTGCTCGACGCCGAGCGCTTCACCGCGACACCCGCGCTGCCGAGCTTGGCCGAGTTCGCCCAGGCCCAGGGCATGGAGGACTTCTCGGAGGCCGAACAGATCGAGGCGTATGAAGCCGCCTTTCCACAGGGCGGCGGCGCTTCGGGACCGGCGCGCGCGGGGGGAGGCGCCCAGCCTTCGCGCCGCGCACGTGTCATCGAGCGCCAACTGGAGGCGCTGCACTGGCTCGAGAGCCTCGTCGCACAGGATCCGCGCCCGGGCGACAGCGTGGCCGCCTGGCTGCATCCGGCGCTGGCCGAGCGGCTCGAACGCGCAGGCCTTGCGACGCTGTCCGCGCTGGTGCTGCACATCAACGACGCCGGCGCGCGCTGGTGGGCGAACGTTCCGGGCGTGGGCGAGCACAAGGCCGCGCGCATCCTCGACTGGCTCCACGCCAATGAGCAGGTGCTGGGGTTGCGCATCGGCGTGCATGCGGCGCGCCGGCGCGCGCAGCTCGGCCCCGCCGCGCTGGCCGAGGTGGTTCCGCCCGCCACGGCGCTGGTGCCCTACGAGAAATTCCTGCTGCCGCCTGGGCTGGACGGCCGTGCCGGGAGCGCCCGCGCGCCGAGGCAGGCGTGCCGACTCTCGGCGGCCAATGACCACGAGGCGATCGGCGCGTGGCTGCTCGCGAAGGGTGGCGGCGTCGCGAAGGAGCCCTTGTCGGCCACGCAGCGCTCGTACCGCAAGGAGGCCGAGCGGCTGCTGCTCTGGGCGGTGCTGGAGCGCGGCAAGGCCATGTCCTCGCTCACCCGCGAAGACGCGGCCGCCTATCGTGCCTTCCTTGCCCGGCCGCCCGTTGCCTGGTGCGGACCGCGACATCACCAGCGCTGGTCCCCGATGTGGCGGCCGCTGGAGGGCCCGCTGACGCCGGTGGCGCTGCGCCAGGCGCTGGTCATTCTCCGCAGCCTGTTCGCCTTCCTCACGTCCCAGGGCTATGTGACGGGCAATCCCTTCGACGAGACGCCCTTGCCCTCGCAGGCCGGGCAGCCGCTGGGCACCAACCGCACCCTGAGCTTCGCGCAGTGGGACCACATCGATGCGCGGTTGCGCTCGCATGGGGACACCGAGGCCGGTCGACGGTTGCGCCGCGGCATGCACTGGCTGTATGCGACCGGGATGCGCCTGGCCGAGATCGCTGGCGCCTGCTGCGGGGACCTTCGTCTACAACAGGACGCAACGCCGGGCGACGGTTCGGTGCCGCGCGTCTGGCTGCTGACGGTGACTGGCAGAGCAGGGGGGCGGCGCGAGGTGCCGGTGGCGCCGGCACTGATCGAGGACCTGGAGGAAGAACTGGCGCGCCACGGCTTCGATCGACGGGTCGACGCACCCGCCAATCGCGACGTTCCCGTGCTGGCGCGTTTCGACACGGGGGCCGAGCATCCGGCCGCCTGGTCGTCCTCGGGGCTCTACCAGGCCATCAAGGCGTTCCTGGCGCGCACCGCACAGGATCTCGATGCCTCCGACGCCGAACACCTGCGAAAGGCCAGCACGCACTGGCTGCGCCATACCCACGGCGCGCACGCCCTGCAGGGCAGGGCGGGGCGGGCACCGTTGCCGCTGGCGGTGGTGCAGAACAACCTGGGTCACGCGTTGCCCAGCACGACCCTGATGTATGCCGCGAAGCGGCGACCCGCCTAGGCCGGGTCGTTCGTGCAGCGGCGACGAAGGCGCCCGACGCCTGGCACGGCACATCTTCAGTGTATTAAGGCCCCGGGCCCACGGCGCCCTGCAGACATCTTCGAGCCGTCATGTTGCGCGGCATGCAAGGACGACGAATCCCGCCCGCCCCCCTTCGGGGGACAGGCCTGGTCCGCGTCACGCCGCCACCGCACGCGGCTTCTTGCACGTGAAGCAGCAGTTGATTCGTCGCGTTCGTGAAGAAAGACTGAGCGTCCGATTTCCAACTTCCATTGCCATGTCATTCTTCCTTCTTCGATCGCTGGCCGTGCGCCTGCTGTGCCTTGTTGGAACGTTCGCCTGCGCCGGCGGCGTCCTTGCGCAACCGAGCGGCGCGGTGCGCGCCGAGCCCCCTCCGACGGGCACGTCGGGCACCCGCGCAGCGGACGTGAACTGGCCGACCCGGCCACTGCGCCTCGTCGTCGGTTTTGGTGGCGGCTCGTCTCCGGATTTTGTGGCTCGCGTGCTGGCCACGCCCATGGCGAAAGCGCTGGGCCAGCCGGTGATCGTCGAAAACCATGCCGGCGCCAGCGGCAACATCGCCGCGGACATCGTCGCTAAGTCCACCGACCGGCACACGGTCGGCATCCTCATCAACGGCAACATGACCATTGCCAGGATCCTCAACCCGTCGACGCCTTACGATCCGCAGAAGGACCTGGTGCCGCTGAGCATCATCTGCACGGCGCCCCTCGTGCTCGCCACGACAGCGCAGGTCTCGAAGGCTGATGCCCGCGGTTTCCTCGACGCGGCGCGTGTGGCCGGCGGCAGCTGGAGCTATGGCTCGCCCGGCATCGGCACGATCGGCCATCTCGGTATGGAACTCCTCAAGTCCCGCACCGGCATCGCCGCCGTGCACGTGCCCTACCAGGGCAATCCGCAGGTCATCACTGGCTTGATCGGGGGGCAGCTGCAGCTGGCGCTGCTCCCACCGGGCCTCGCCGACGAGCAGATCAAGGCCGGAAAGCTGCGCGCGATCGGTGTGACCTCTGCGCGCCGCTCGCCGCTCGTACCGGACTATCCGAGTCTGCAGGAAGCGGGACTGCAGGATTTCGAGCTCGAGATCTGGACTGCAGCGGCAGCCCCTGCCAGCCTACCTGCTCCGATCGTCCAGCGCCTGAATCAGGTCCTGTCCGAAGTCATCCGATCGCCGGAGGTTCGCCAGAAGCTCTTCCAGCATGGTTATGAGGCGGTCGGCATCTCGGGCGAGACGCTGGTGCGGCGGGTGCGC
>PJUC01000240.1_pt1 | contig 30266 bp, 28 predicted proteins | sample 1512161 | NCBI WGS metagenome assembly PJUC01 (sample SAMN08177676, study PRJNA422409) | Soil metagenome, whole genome shotgun sequencing project. | isolation source: Soil enriched on filter paper | place: USA: Madison | collected 2015-01-15
AGCGCAGAGCACCGTGACCCCGCGCGCCAAGCGCAACCGCGGAGACCTCGGCTTCACGATCTGGGGCATCGCGGTCCTGGTCTTCCTGTTCCTGCCGATCGCGGTGGTCGTCGTCTACTCGTTCAACGTCGGACGCCTGCTCACGTCATTCACGACGTTCGGGTTCGACTCGTTCGCCGCGATCGTCTCGAACGAGGTGATCCGCAGCGCGGTGCTGATCTCGGTGCAGACCGGCTTCCTCGCGGCGCTGCTGGCATCGGTGCTCGGCACGCTCGCGGGCATCGCGATGGCGCGACACCCCGGCAAGTGGGTGTGGTGGTTCCTGGTGCTGCTGCTGCTCGTGTCGGTGACGCCCGAGATCGTCGACGCGGTCGCGCTGCTGCCGTGGCTGGTCACCCTTGGCCAGGACTGGGGCATCGCCTTCTTCAACGACGGCGTCTTCCGCCTCGTGATCGGTCACTCGCTGTTCTCGATCGCGGTCGTGTCGTACCTCGTCCGCGCCCGGCTCATCGGCCTGGACGCGCAGCTCGAAGAGGCGTCCGCCGACCTCTATGCGCCGCCGCTGACGACGTTCCGCCGTGTCACGCTGCCGCTCGCGATGCCGGCCGTGCTCGCCGGCTTCCTGCTGTCGTTCACGCTGAGCCTCGACAACACCGTCATCGCGGCGTTCGTCTCGGTGGCGGGTTCCACGCCGTGGCCGGTGTACATCCTGGGTGCGGTCCGCACGGGCCTGCGACCCGAGATCGCGTCGGTGTCGACGATCATGCTGCTGCTGACCCTCATCGCGCTGGCCGTCGTGGCCCTCGTGCTCAAGCGCGCGGGCGATTCGGCCGCCGACATCGCCCGCACCATGGCGGGCGGATGATCCGGATGCCGCGCCTCTGAGCCGACCGGCGCCCGACGTCGCATCCTGCTCGTTCCTCGCTCGTCCCCCGACCCGATCGCCAGGGAGTCCCATGCCGTACGCCGACCTCGTCTTCACCGGCGGGCCCGTGTTCACCGCGAACACCGTCCGCTCGCGCACCGATGCGGTGGCCGTCTCGGGCGGCCGCATCGTCGCCGTCGGCAACGACGTCCGCGACCTCGTCGGCCCCTCGACCGAGGTCGTCGACCTCGCGGGGCGCCTGCTGCTGCCGGGCTTCCAGGACGCGCACGTGCACCCCGTGTGGGGCGGGCTCGACATGCTCCGCTGCGATCTGGCGCAGCTCGACACGGCGGCCGAGTACGTCGACGAGATCGGGCGCTATGCCGCTGCGCACCCGGACGACGAGTGGATCCTCGGCGGCGGGTGGGCGATGTCGGCGTTCCCGGGAGGCACGCCGACGGCATCCCTCCTCGACAGCGTCACCGGCGACCGCCCGGCGTTCCTGCCCAACCGCGACGGCCACGGCGCGTGGGTGAACTCCGCCGCGCTGCGCCTCGCAGGCATCGACCGCGACACCCCCGATCCCTCCGACGGCCGCATCGAGCGCGACCCGGACGGCACGCCATCCGGAACGCTGCACGAGGGCGCGATGACGCTCGTGAACCGGCTGCTGCCGGCCGAGCCGCCCGAGCGGATGGTCGAGGCGCTGCTGACCGGTCAGCGCTACCTGCACTCGTTCGGCGTGACGGCCTGGCAGGACGCGATCGTCGGCTCATATGGGGATGCCGGCGACCCGGGTCCCGCGTATCTCGCGGCCGCCGCCGACGGGCGGCTGACGGGCCGGGTCGTGGGCGCCCTGTGGTGGGACCGCGCCGCCGGGCTGGAGCAGATCCCGCTGCTCGTCGAACGCCGTGAGCAGTACCGCGGCGGCCGCTTCGCCGCGACGAGCATCAAGGTCATGCAGGACGGCGTGGCCGAGAACTTCACCGGCTCGATGCTCGAACCGTACTTCGACGGGCACGGCCACCCCACCGACAACTCGGGCATCTCGTTCGTCGCTCCCGAGATCCTCAACGAGGCGGTGCCGCTCCTGGACGCGGCCGGGTTCCAGGTGCACTTCCACGCGATCGGCGACCGCGCCGTGCGCGAGTGCCTGGATGCCGTCGAGCACGCGATCGCTCGCAACGGGCGCTCCGACAACCGGCACCACATCGCGCACATCCAGGTCGTGCACCCGGAAGACGTCGGCCGCTTCCGAGAGCTGGGCGTCGCGGCGAACATGCAGTCGCTGTGGGCCACGTACGAACCGCAGATGGTGGAGCTCACGTTGCCGTTCTTCGGCCCCGAGCGGTCGGCGTGGCAGTACCCGTTCGGCGACCTGCTGCGGGCGGGCGCGGTGCTGGCCGCCGGCAGCGACTGGTCGGTGTCGACGCCCGACCCCCTCGCGGCGATCCACACCGCCGTGAACCGCAAGGCGGCGCCCGGGCACGAGGAGGGCGAGTACGACGCGTTCTATCCCGAACAGGCCATCGACCTCGCGACGTCCCTGACCGCGTACACGGCGGGCTCGGCCTGGGTGAATCACCTCGACGACGTCACCGGCACGGTCGAGGTCGGCAAGTACGCGGACCTCGTGGTGCTCGACCGCGACCCGTTCGCGGGGCCGGCCGACCAGATCGGCGCGGCCCGGGTGCTGCAGACGTTCGTCGAGGGCGAGCGCGTGTACGCGGCATCCGACTCCTGAGCCGCCCGCACCCGCCCCCGACAGCACCCGGGCTCAGACCCGCGCCAGCTCCTGCAGCACGCCCGCATGCTCGGGCGTCCAGCCGAGCCCGCGCGCTTCGGCGCCGAACGCGGCCTGGTCCAGCAGCAGGGCGTCGGCGAACGCCCCGCCGAGGCGGGACCGCGTCGCCTCGACGGACTCGGGGGCCACATCGGCCCCCGCAGCCTCGGCGACCTCGCGCACCGACACCGGCGCGCCGTCGCTCGCGATCAGCCGGCCGACCGCGACGGGATGCGTCACCGCCAGCAGGTACAGGCGCGCCAGATCGTCCACGTGCACCCACGTCCAGCGCTGCGATCCGTCACCGATGAGCGTGAGCGCGCCGTCCGCCGTGCGCGGGGCATCGGTGATCAGCGACACCAGCCCCTTGCCGTGGCCGTACACGACACCGGGGGCGATGACGGTCGTCGACACGTCCGAGGCCAGCAGCCGGTCCTCGATGGGCACGCGCCACGCCACGAGGTCGACCGGAGCCGGCGCATCGGAACTGCGGATGTCGCCACCCGCCCCGTACTCCCAGATTCCGCTGGTCAGCACGAAGCGGCGGTCGGTGCCGCCGTAGACGCGCTCGACCGCGTCGGCGACGGCGCGATTCAGTCGTTCGGCGTCGTCCGACGCCGCAGTGTGGATCGCGGCATCCGTTCCCGCGAGGACGCCCGCCAGCCAGCCCGGGTCGTTGAGGTCGCCGATGACGGATGTCGCGCCCTTCTCGGCGACGGTGGCCGCCGCCCGGTCGCTGCGCACCGGAGCGACCACGTCGTGGCCGGCGTCGAGGAGTGCGTCGAGGACGGTGGAGCCGATATAGCCGGTCGCGCCGGTCAGTAGGATCTTCATGCCGTTCACCGTAGGGCCGACACTGTCGGTTACTTCAACGGAACTTCCCCGGAGGTGACCCCGCATGACGACCGTCGAATGGGACGTGACCAGCCCGGCCTGCCCGAGCCGGGTGATCTTCTCGCGCATCGGCGACAGGTGGACGATGTTCATCGTCCTCGCGCTGTCGGAGCGGACGATGCGGTTCTCCGAGCTCAAGGAGCGTCTCGGCCAGATCTCGCCGAAGGTGCTCACCGAGACGCTCCGGGCCCTCGAAGCGGACGGGCTGCTCGAGCGACGATCGTTCCCCGACTCGCCGCCGCGGGTCGAGTACTCGCTGACCGGGCTCGGCCGGTCTCTGCTGGAGCCGATCGCCGCGATGCGGGTGTGGGCGGAGGAGCACGTGCCCGAGGTGCTCGAGTCGCGCCGGCGCGCCCTCAGCGCCTGACGCGTGCGACCTATGCTGTATCGGTGACCCGACTGCTCCTGCTCATCGACATCCAGCGCGACTATTTCCCCGGCGGACGTCACCCGCTCGTGGGTGCGGATGCCGCCGCCGATGCGGCCGCACGCCTGCTGAGCGCCTTCCGCACGACCGGTGAGCGGGTCGTGCACGTGCAGCACATCTGGGACGGTCCGGATGCCGCCTTCTTCGAATCCGAGACGCCCGGGGTCGAGTTCGACCCGCGCGTGGCCCCCGACGGTGAAGAGCACGTCATCGTCAAGCACGAGCCGAACGCGTTCCTCGGCACCGGCCTGGAGTCCCTGCTCCGTTCCGTCGAGCCCGACGAGATCGTCGTCGCGGGCATGATGACGAGCATGTGCGTCGACGCGACGGTGCGTGCGGCATCGGATCTCGGCTTCGCGATCGCCGTCGCACAGGACGCGTGCGCCGCGCCGGACCTGACCCTCGGCGAGGTGACCGTCCCGGGTGCGCAGGTGCACACGGCGTTCCTCGCCGCGTTGCACGGCACGTACGCGCGTGTCGCGCCGGTCGATGCGCTGATCGGCGAGCTCGCCGTCGCCTGAGCCCGGTTCGACCCGCTCCGACAAACCGTCCGGCCGCCTTCGGAATCTCCGACACCGACCCTCCCCACCGTGCCTGTGGACGGGCAAGGATGGAAGAAACCAACGCATCGGAGTTGATAACCGTGGGCACGACCGTCTTCGAACGACAGCGGCCGCAGGCATCCGTCATCCGGCACTCGCTCGCCGACACCAGACATTCCGTCTTCTGGCGTGACGACCTGCCCGAGTCCCTCACGCCGGACCGCCCGACGCTCGTCGGCACGCACCGCGCCGACCTCGTCGTGGTCGGCGGCGGGTACACCGGTCTGTGGACGGCGCTCCTCGCGAGCGAGCGCACCCCCGGCGCGAAGATCGTCGTCGTGGAGGCGCAGCGCGTGGGCTGGGCGGCGTCCGGACGCAACGGCGGCTTCTGCGAGTCGAGCCTCACGCACGGGCACGAGAACGGCATGGCCCGCTGGCCGAACGAGATGCCGCTCATCGACCGCCTGGGGCTCGAGAACCTCGACGCGATCGAGGCGTCCGAGGCGACGTACGGCATGGACTTCCAGTTCGAGCGCACCGGCATGCTCGCCCCCGCCGTCGAACCCCACCAGGTGGAATGGGCCAAGGAGTGGGCCGCCGAAGGCGAAGAGGGCGTCGTCTACCTCGACCAGGACGAGATGCGCTCGTCGGTCAACTCGCCCACATACCTTGCAGGGGTGTGGGAGAAGAACACCTGCGGCATGGTGCACCCGGCGCGGATGGCGGCCGAGCTGGCCCGCGTCTGCGAGGAGCGTGGGATCGAGATCTTCGAGCGGTCGCACGTCACCGCTCTCGACACGTCCGGCCCCGGCGTCGTCGTCGTCACCGAGCAGGGGCGGGTCGAGGCATCCCGCGCCGCCCTCGGCACCAACGTCTTCCCCTCGCTGATCAAGCGCAACCGCCTCATGACCGTGCCCGTGTACGACTACGTGCTGATGACCGAGCCGCTATCGGCCGAGCAGCTGGCGTCGATCGGCTGGAACGACCGCCAGGGCATCGGCGACATGGCGAACCAGTTCCACTACTACCGGATCGCCAAGGACAACCGGATCCTCTTCGGCGGGTACGACGCGATCTACTACTACGGCCGCAAGGTCGACCCCGCGCACGAGCACCGTCCCGAGACGTGGGAGAAGCTCGCCAGCCACTTCTTCACGACCTTCCCGCAGCTGGAGGGCCTGCGCTTCACCCACCAGTGGGCGGGCGCGATCGACTCGTCGACGCAGTTCACCGCGTTCTTCGGCACCGCCCGCGACCGCCGCGTCGCCTACGCGGCCGGGTTCACCGGCCTGGGCGTCGGGTCGACGCGATTCGCCGGCGAGGTGATGCTCGACCTGCTCGACGGCGTCTCGAACGAGCGCACCGAGCTCGAGATGGTGCGCAAGCGTCCGATCCCGTTCCCGCCCGAGCCGGTCGCCTCGATGGCCGTGAACACGGTGCGCTGGTCCCTCGACCGCGCCGACCACAACCTCGGCAAGCGCAACGTCCTGCTCAAGACGCTCGACGCGCTCGGCCTCGGGTTCGACTCATGATCGTCCCCGGTGTGGCAGCGGATGCCGCCGCCCTCGCGGTCCCGCTGGAACCCCTGCCCGCCGACCAGGTGGTGGCGGGCACGCCGTCGACCGGGTTCGTCGAGCTGACCGACACGATCGGCGTGTGGGAGCACACGCCCGGCACGTCGACCGACGTCGAGGCCGACGAGGTGTTCGTCGTGCTGGCGGGCTCGGCGACGCTGTCGTTCACGGACTCGTCCCTCGCGCCCGTCGAGCTCCGCCCCGGATCGGTGGTGCAGCTGACCGCGGGCATGCACACCGTCTGGACCGTGCACGAGACGCTGCGGAAGGTCTACGTCGCGGGCTGAGCCGGCGTGCTCCCTGTCCCACCGCGGACTCGGCCCCGGCATCCGCTCCTCCGCGCCGGTGCGACGATGGATGCATGCGTGCAGTGGTCTATGACGCCTTCGGCGTCGCGCCCGAGGTCCGTGACATCGCGAGGCCGGCGGCGCCCGAGGGCGGGGTCGTCGTCGAGGTGCGGGCGACCGGTCTGTGCCGCAGCGACTGGCACGGGTGGGCCGGGCACGACGACGACATCGCGCTCCCTCACGTGCCCGGGCACGAGCTGGCCGGCGTCATCGCCGAGGTGGGTGCAGGAGTGGCGAACTGGCGGATCGGCGACCGCGTCACCGTGCCGTTCGTGTGCGGCTGCGGTCGATGCGAATGGTGCCTTCAGGGCGACGCGCAGGTCTGCCCCGACCAGACGCAGCCCGGCTTCACGCACGACGGTTCGTTCGCCGAGTTCGTCACGCTGCACGCCGCCGACGCGAACCTCGTGGCCATCCCCGAGTCCGTGAGCTTCGAGGCCGCGGCGGCGCTCGGATGCCGGTTCGCGACGGCATACCGCGGCCTTGTGGGGCGCGCCCGGCTCGCGCGGGACGAATGGGTCACGATCGTCGGCGCCGGCGGCGTCGGGCTCAGCGCCGTCATGATCGCGAAGGCCCTCGGTGCCCAGGTGATCGTCGTCGATCGTCACCAGGCGGCGCTGGATGCGGCATCCCAGCTCGGCGCCGACCACACCGTGCTCGCCGACGGACGCGACGTCCCCGCGCTCGTCCACGAGCTGAGTCACGGCGGAACGCATGTGTCAGTGGATGCCGTCGGCAGCGAGCAGACCTGCAGCGACGCGATCCTCAGCCTCCGCCGCCGCGGTCGTCACGTGCAGATCGGGCTGCTGCCGCCGGTCGACGGCCACCCGCGAGTGCCGATGTCGCGCGTGATCGGGTGGGAGATCGACCTGCTCGGCAGCCACGGCATGGCGGCGGTCGACTATCCCGGGATGCTGGCGCTCATCGCATCCGGCGCCCTGCGCCCCGAGTCGCTCATCGAGCGGGTCGTCGGGCTGTCGGAGGCGGCGGCCCTGCTGCCGTCGTTCGACCGGGCGACGCCCGCCGGTATGACGATGATCGACCCGCGCCTGCCCTGACGCGGCCAGGCCTCACCGCCCCGCGGACCTCCGCACCAGCAGCGCCAGGTGGAGGGCGGTCTGGGTCTCGCCGTCGTCGAGGTCGGAGCCGAGGAGCTCCTCGATGAGGGCGATCCGCTGGTAGAAGACGGAGCGCGACAGGTGGGACGCGGATGCCGCAGCCGTGCGGTTCCCGGGGTGTGCGAGCATCGCCTCCAGGACGTCCAGGAGGTCGCCCGAGCGCGACAGGTCGTGCGAGATCAGGGGTGCGAGCATGCGCTCCCCGTGCTCCAACACACGGTGGTCGTCTCGCAGCGCCGTGACCAGCTGCACGAGCGGCCGGTTCTCGGACCGACGCAGGTACGGGCCGCGGCCGGACCGACGACGCCGGCCGCCGGCGAGGTCGACGGCCTCGTGCACGGACGCGAGCGCCTCTTCGATCCCCTCGGCGGCACTGCCGACCGAGACGATGACCCGCTCGACGTCGGCGGGCTCCACGAGCGTGCGCACGACGCCGAGCACCGCGGCGTCGTCGAAGACGGCATCGGGCGGCAGCGACAGGAGCAGTGTCGCGCCCACGCCTCCGGCGGGAGCCGAGCCGGCCAGCGCGCGCCCGCGCAGGGCGCGGGCTGCGGCATCCGCTCGCTCCGTGGCTACGGGCGCACCCGAGATCACGAGACCGTACAGGCGCGACCCGCGCAGCGGGAGGCCGGCCGCTTCGAGACGTGCGGCCGCTCCCCCGACCCCGGCGAACCGTCCGGCGAGCAGGCCGTCGACGAGGCGACGGCGGCCGATGCGTGCCCATTCGTCCGCGTCGCCGTCGGCCAGGCGGCCCACGGCGAGGGCGATCGCGCCCTGTTCGAGCACCGCGGTGCGACCAGCGGCGTGATCGGGGCCGGGGAGCGCGATGAGGTTGCCCCATCGGATGCCGCGGGCCTCGACCGGCACGATCAGCCAGTCGTCGGCGTCGGGGGCGGCACCGCGCTCGCGGCGGGCGGCCAGGCGCCGGTGGGCCGAGCGGGACTGCAGCTCCCACTCGGTGAAGAGCTCCTCCTCCATCGCGAGGGGCACCTCGGCGGCGACGACCTCGTACCCGAGGTTCTCCAGGACGATCGGGGCACCGAGGGTCTGGGCGAGCTGGTGCACGATGAAGTCGGCGGGCGAGCCGCGCAGCACGAGAGCCGTGAAGCGCTCGCGCACCTCGTCCCGTGCGCGCAGGGCGTCGGTCTGACCCGTGATGATGCGGCTGTGCACCGCCTCGGTGAGGGTGACGAACTTCACCTCGCGGTGCAGCACGACCAGCGCGAGGCCGCGCTCGCGCGCCGCCTCGACGACCACCGCGGGCACGTACCGGTAGTGGGTCCCGAGCTCGAGCACGAGGCCGGCGAGACCGGCATCCACGAGTTCGTCGATGAACCGGCGCAGGTCGCCGGGCTCGGCCGGCCAGGACGACCCGGTCGACAGCAGGAGCTCCCCGCCGTCGAGCAGACGGGCGACGCCGGCGCTGTCGGAGACGTGCAGCCACCGCACGCGCGCATCCAGCGCATCGTCGCCCACCAGCACCTCGGGAACGCCGTTCGCGACGGCATCGAGAGAGATCACCTCGCGCACTGTCGGGAGGGTTTCATTTGCGGATCGTTCTGCCGGACGATCCGTATGGATCACTCGATCTTCGCGACGGTCGGGCACCGTGGCCGCCTCTTCTTCTCTGACAGGCTGGGACGCGTCAAGCCTAAGGGATCGTCACACGATCTGTCCGACGCCGAAGGAAACCCCGATGACCACCGTCGAAACCACCGTCGCCCCGCCCGCGGAAGCCACTGACCTCCGCGTGATCCCGCACTGGATCGACGGCGCCGAGCATCCGTCGACGAGCGGTCGCACCGCCCCGGTCTACAACCCGGCGACCGGTCAGGTCACCGCGCACGTCGCTCTGGCCGACCAGGCCGAGATCGACGCGGCGATCGCGTCGGCGCGCGCCGGATTCCAGACCTGGAGCGGCTACTCGATCGCGCGCCGGCAGGCGGTGATCTTCGCCTTCCGCGAGCTGCTGAACTCGCGCAAGCGCGAGCTGGCCGAGATCATCACCGCCGAGCACGGCAAGGTCGTCTCGGACGCGATGGGCGAGATCCTCCGCGGCCAGGAGGTCGTCGAGCTCGCGTGCGGGTTCCCGCACCTGATCAAGGGCGCGTACTCGGAGAACGTGTCGACCGGCATCGACGTGTACTCGACCAAGCAGCCCCTGGGCGTGGTGGGCATCATCTCGCCGTTCAACTTCCCGGCGATGGTGCCGATGTGGTTCTTCCCGATCGCGATCGCCGCGGGCAATGCCGTCGTGCTCAAGCCCTCCGAGAAGGACCCGTCGGCCGCGCTGTGGCTGGCTGCGCTGTGGAAAGAGGCCGGGCTGCCGGACGGCGTGTTCACGGTGCTGCAGGGCGACAAGCTCGCCGTCGACGGGCTCCTCGAAAGCCCGGTCGTCGAGTCGATCAGCTTCGTCGGCTCGACCCCGATCGCCCAGTACATCTACGAGACGGCATCCCGGCACGGCAAGCGCGTGCAGGCCCTCGGCGGCGCGAAGAACCACATGCTGGTGCTGCCCGACGCCGACCTCGACCTCGTCGCCGACTCGGCCGTCAACGCGGGCTACGGGGCTGCCGGCGAGCGCTGCATGGCGATCTCGGTCGTGCTCGCCGTCGAGCCGGTCGCCGACGACCTCATCGCGAAGATCCAGGACCGCATCGCCAAGCTCCGCATCGGCAACGGCGCGGCAGGCCTGGGGCCGGACGGCGTCGAGCCCGACATGGGACCCCTGATCACCGGCATCCACCGTTCCAAGGTGTCGGAGTACGTCGACATCGCCGAGGCCGACGGGGCAGAGGTCGTCGTCGACGGCCGCGGATTCCAGGTCGACGGCCACCAGGACGGGTTCTTCTTCGGCCCGACGCTGCTCGACCGCGTCCCGACGACCTCCCGCGCGTACACCGAGGAGATCTTCGGACCGGTCCTGTCGGTGGTTCGCGTCGCGAGCTACGACGAGGGCCTGGAGCTGATCAACTCCGGCCAGTTCGGCAACGGCACCGCGATCTTCACGAACGACGGAGGCGCTGCCCGCCGCTTCCAGAACGAAGTGCACGTCGGCATGATCGGCATCAACGTGCCGATCCCCGTCCCCGTCGCCTACCACTCGTTCGGCGGCTGGAAGAAGTCGCTGTTCGGCGACGCGAAGGCCTACGGCGTGCACGGCTTCGACTTCTTCACCCGCGAGAAGGCCATCACCAGCCGCTGGCTCGACCCCGCCACCCACGGCGGCATCAACCTCGGCTTCCCCCAGAACCACTGAACCAGGACCCGCACATGACCGACACCCTCCTCACCGGCGTCCAGCCCGACCTCGAGGCCGACGCGCGTGTGCGCGCCGACGACCGCGGACACGTGTTCCACTCGTGGAGCGCGCAGGCGCTCATCGATCCGCTGCCCATCGCGGGCGGCGAGGGCTCGACGTTCTGGGACTACGCCGGAAACCCGTACCTCGACTTCAGCTCGCAGCTGGTGAACCTGAACCTGGGGCACCAGCATCCGGATCTCGTCCGCGCGATCCAGGAGCAGGCGGGCCGTCTCGCGACGATCCAGCCCTCGATGGCCAACGACGTGCGCGGCGAGCTCGCACGCCGCATCGCCGAGGTCGCGGGCGACGGGTTCGAGAAGGTGTTCTTCACCAACGGCGGCGCCGACGCCAACGAGAACGCGGTGCGCATGGCGCGCCTGTTCACGGGCCGCCGCAAGATCATGTCGATGTACCGCAGCTACCACGGCAACACGTCGACGGCGATCAGCCTGACCGGCGACCCCCGCCGCTGGCCGAACGAGCCCGCCGACGGGTCCATCGTGCACTTCCACGGTCCGTACCCGTACCGGTCGTCGTTCCACTCCTCCTCGCCCGAGGAAGAGACCGCACGCGCCCTGCAGCACCTCGAGCAGACGATCGTGCTCGAAGGCGCCGGCACGATCGCCGGCATCCTGCTCGAGACGATCGTCGGCACCAACGGCGTGCTGGTCCCGCCGCCGGGATACCTCGCCGGCGTTCGCGAGCTGTGCGACAGGTACGGCATCGTCTACATCGCCGACGAGGTCATGGTCGGTTTCGGCCGCGTGGGCGAGTGGTTCGCGTTCCAGGCGTTCGACGTGCAGCCCGACCTCATCACGTTCGCGAAGGGCGTGAACTCGGGGTACGTGCCGCTCGGCGGCGTCGTGATCTCGGATCGCATCGCCGCGCACTTCGACACCGTGTCGTTCCCCGGCGGCCTGACGTACTCGGGCCACCCGCTCGCGTGCGCGGCGGGCGTCGCCACGTTCGACGTGTTCGAGCGCGACGGGATCCTCGAGCGCGTGCGCGACCTCGGCGAGCGCGTCGTCGGGCCCCGCCTGCGCGAGATCGCCGAGCGTCACCCGTCCGTCGGCGATGTGCGGGGCCTGGGCCTGTTCTGGGCGATCGAGCTCGTGAAGGACCGCGAGACGCGCGAACAGCTCGTGCCGTTCAACGCGAGCGGAGCGGATGCCGCACCCGTCGCCGCCGTCGCCGCGGCGTGCAAGCGCGACGGCGTGTGGCCGTTCACGCACTTCAACCGCGTGCACGTGGCGCCGCCGCTCGTCATCACCGAGGAGGAGCTGGTGCGCGGCCTCGACGTCATCGACCGCGCGCTGTCGGCTGCGGACGAGTACGTCACGCGCTGAGTCGCCTCCCGTACGAAGGCCCCGCATCCGCTCGGATGCGGGGCCTTCGTCGTGTGTGGCCGAATCGTTCCGATGCGTGGGAATAGAAGAGCCTCACCTCAGGTTGTTCATGTATCCAGCACCAGATGGTGCCGCAGGAGGGGACTGTGGGCAAGAACTACATCGACATCGAGAACGACCAGGGCGAGACGCTGCGCTACCGCAAGCACGTCAACGGTCGTGGCCTCATCGCGCATGGAGCGAAGGTGCACCCGAGCGCCGTCGTCGAAGCGGGGGCGTATGTCGAACCGGGCGTGCAGATCGCGGCGGGCGCACACGTCGGCCGCGGAGTGTGGGTCGAGACGGATGCCGTCATCGGACCCCAGGCCGTCATCGAGCCGCACGCGCACATCGGCCCGCGCGCAGCGATCGGGCCGAAGGCCAAGATCGGCGTCCGCACCCAGGTGGGTCATGACGCCCGCGTCGCGGGTGGGTCTCTCATCGGCGATGACGTCACGATCGCCGACGGCGAGCGCGTCGCCACCGACAAGCGAGGACTGCGCCTGGCGGCCTGACCGCTCCGCCGCCGCGGCCCCTGTGGACAGCCCGCAGCGGGCCAGGCCCGTGGCAGCTAGCCTGGCGCGATGTACGACCGTCGCCGGCCCGCGCGTGGAGCGAAAGCCCTGATCGTCGCGGCGACGGTCCTCGTCGTGCTGGCCCTGGCCGCCCTCGGGTGGCTGCCGGCGGGCGCCGGTCCCGGCTCTCTCCGCAGCTGGGACCTCGGACGACGGATGCCGCTGCCCGGCCTGATGCCGACGACCCCGGCGGGCGAGCCCGCATCACGGTCCGAGGCAGACGCGCCGGGTGACGGCATCCCTCCGCGTCCGGGTCATGCCGACGACCTGACCGTCACGCACGTGTTCGACGGCGACACGATCGAGGTCACCGACCCCGCGACCGGTGAACGGCGGCGTGTGCGGCTGATCGGCATCGACACCCCCGAGGGCACGCCCACGCCGGAATGCTGGGCCGACGAGGCCCGTGCGCACCTGGCGGAGCTGCTGCCCGAGGGCGCGACCGTGTGGGCCGCGCCAGACACCGAGCTCTACGACCGGTACGGCCGCGCGCTGCTGTACCTGTGGACGGTCGACCGCCGCTTCGTCAACTACGAGCTCGTCGCCGCGGGCGACGCCGAGGCGCTGCGCATCGACCCCGACACCGCGCACGCGGACCTGTTCGACGCCGCGCAGGCAGAGGCCGAGGCATCCCGGTCAGGTCTCTGGGGCGCCTGCTGAGCGGTCAGGCGAACGGGAAGAGCACGAACGCGATGAGCGGCAGCGTGCCCTGGATGAGGGCGGGCCGCACGTACTTCAGACCCGTCGTCACCAGCACGAGGGCCGCGCCGACCATCGAGCCGAGCGCGAACAGCACGAGCGCGATGCCGCCACCGGTGTAGAACAGCACGATGCCGATCACCACGCCGATCGCGAGGAACAGGTTGTAGAAGCCCTGGTTGTACGCCATCGGCTTCGTGATCTCAGCGGCCGCCTGGTCGGCGACGCCGAACCGCTTCCAGATCTTGGGCTGCGTCCACTGCACGCTCTCCATCACGAAGATGTACACGTGCAGCAGCGCCGCCAGCGCCGCGAAGACCGTCGCGAGAATGCCCACCATGAGGGAACCATAGCGCCCGGCTACGCTGACCGTATGGCGAAAGGCGGGTCGAACAAGGGTCGGGGCCGGGATGCCGCCTCCCGCCGCGCGGGCGGCGCCTCCGGCGCACCGGGCAAGGGAAGGCCGAAGGCCTCGCAGCCGCGCACGTCGAAGCCCTCGCAGCCGCGTACGCCGAAACCCGTACCCGTCGAACCGCCGATGCCGGAGACGTTCACACTCGGCGCGATCCCCGGGGCGACGCCCGGCCGGTGGATCGACACGTGGAACGACCGGATGCCGCACACCTCGCTGGACCTCGTGCCCCTGGAGGTCGCCGACCAGCGTCGCGCGCTCGTCGACGGAGAGGTCGACGCCGCCCTCGTGCGACTGCCGATCGACAAGGACGGGCTGCACGTCATCCCGCTCTACGACGAGGTGCCCGTCGTCGTGACATCGAAGGACTCGCACCTGCAGGCAGCCGATGAGCTGGATGCCGCGGACCTCGTCGGCGAGGTGCTGGTGATCCCCCGCGACGATGTGCTCGGCATCCGCCTCCCCGGCACCGAGGAGCCGCGCTTCGCTCCCCCGGCCGACACGGCCGAGGCGATCGCGACGGTCGCGGCAGGCGTCGGGATCGTCGTCGTGCCCATGTCGCTCGCGCGCCTGCACCACCGCAAGGACGCCGACTACCGCGTCCTGCGTGACGGCCCCACCTCGACGGTCGCGCTCGCCTGGGTGGCGGAGCGCACGAACCCCGCTGTCGACGCGTTCGTCGGCATCGTCCGCGGGCGCACGGCGAACTCGTCGCGCGGCTGAGTCGCAGGGACGACTACGAGGGGTGCCGCCAGGTCCCCCTGCGACACCCCTCGAGGAACCGGCACCGAAGACCCGCATCCCCAGGTGCGGCCCCATGCGTCTTCTGCTCGAGCGCCCGACCCCCCGTCGGGCGGCAATGAGCGGTTCCGATGTGGAGGAGTGCGCGGCATGCGCGCTGATACGTCCGGCTCCGAGATTTCTCGCGGGTCCGTCAGAAGCCGGCTCCGTGCACCTGGAACGGCGCGACGATCCCCGTGCGCTCCGCCGCGTCGGCGAGCGCGGCGGAGGGCGGGATGCCGGCAGCCAGCCCCTCGTGCATGGCGGCCAGCAGGTCGCACGCGTCGTCGTCCGCGACGACCACGGGCGCGGCCACGACGCAGCGGGCGCCGGCGTGCAGCCACACGCGAGTCATGCCGACCGCCTCTTCGCCCCAGCGCACCGACGAGCGGCCGACCTCGCACGCCGACAGGATCACGGTGTCGGGGACGTTCTCGATGAGGTCGATGTCGTAGCCGAACAGGGTTCCGTCGGCGAGCTCGAGCCCGGAGAACATGGGGTTGTCGGCAGCATGACGCCCATGGGCCGCGATGTGAAGGACATCCACCTCCGAGGCGAGGCGCGTCGCGCCGGGCACCGTCGCGACGTCGAGCGCGGGCGCGGTGCCCCACATCCGTGCGGCCGCGCTCACCTCTTCCGCCGCGCGGGCCACGCGCGGCCCGATCGCGAAACCCGCCGACATCGCGGTCCGGGCACGCGGACGCGTCCGTGCCCACTTGGAAAGCGAGACCGCGATCGTGAAGGTGCGGCCGCGCAGCGCCGGCAGCATCGACCAGGGGATGCCGTTGAGCACCCCGGGAACGGTGAGGACCACTCGACGCGCGTCGGTCACGGCCATGGCCTGATCCAGGAGCGCGCGCGACAAGGCGGCGAGCCGGTCGTTGAGCCCGAGGCGTACGGCGTCGCCGAGGGGGCTCGAACGTACGGATGCGGCGACATCGAGGTCCGCTCGCAGGCCGGCGAGCAGCCGCTGCACCTGCGGCCATGCCTCCAGTCGCAGCATGCGGGTCTCCTCGGCGGTGATGACGAGCACGCCCAGCCCCTCGGCCGAGAAGACGAACGCGAGCGCCGCGGTGTCCGTGTCGAGGCTGCGCTGCACCTCCGACAGCGATGCGCGCTCCTCGATCTGTGCGGCCTTGGTCGCCGCCCACTGCCGTTCGCGCGCCCTCGTCTGCAACTCGACCGCCCGTCGACCCGTCCGCTCCTCTTCACCCTGGGAATGAAGCAGTCGCAGTTCGGCGAGATCGTCGGCGAGCTGCTCGTCGGGCGGTGGACGCAGCGGAACCACCTGCTGGCTCAGATGGCGGGCCCGCTCGGACCAGTCGAAGACCGCTTCGACATCGCCCGACCGCACCGCGGCACGCAGGCCCACCCCGATGAGGCCGTGGCCATGCATCGCCACCGACGTCTGCAGGTCCAGGCTCCCGAAGTCCTGACGCCATTCGAGCAGGAGGGTCAGTCCGCGCGCCGCCTGCGTGCGCGCCTGCACGTACCGACGACGTGCGACGAACCGCTCGGCCTTGAGCTCGTGGGCGAGCAGCCGGGTGTCAAGCGTCGCCCCCGACGGGACGCGGACCCGATCGGTGTCCGGGTCACCGCGCCGCGCGAGCCAGAGCTGCCGCGACATCCGCAGCGCGGCCGCGTCGTTGCGCAGCCCATGGGAGTTCAGCTCTCCCACCACGTCGGCCACCGCGTCGGCCGTCGGCTGATGATCCGACGCCGGTACCGGGTCCCCACGGCCGGACACCTGTCCGGCCGCGAGCTCGGCACGCAGCGCCAGGGCGTCCGCTCGCGCGCGCCACGGACCGTGCCCGACGGCGCGGAAGCGGCTGCTCGCCCGGGCTGCGACGCCCCGAGCGCGCACAGGATCGTGCGCCAGCAGCGACTGCGCGAGATGGAACTCGGCAGCCGCGCGCTCCTTCGGCATCCGCACCTGACCGAACACCTCGGCCGCGTCGGCGAGGAGCGCCTCGGCCTCACGCGTCATGCCGGCCTCGCGCAGCACCTCTGCGCGATCGGTGTCGCAGATCGCGGCGGACATCCGTGAGACGGTGGCCAGCGTAGGCCGTGCGGCGGTCATCTCGGTGATCGCGGCGATCAGATCGCCGCGCAGCATCTCGATGTACCCCAGGTTGTGGCGTGCCTCGGCCGCATCGACGTCGAGCTCCTCGGCCTGATAGAGCTGTGCGGCAGCGTCGGCGTCTTCTGCCGCGCGATCGAGATCGCGACGTTCCATGGCGAGCACACTGCGATTCATCAGCAGGTTGGCTTTCGCCCGCGGAGCCGTCACGCGCGCGATCGCGCGACTCAGCCACCGATCGGCATCGTCCAGGCGCCCGGCGATCCCGGCGATCGACCCCATCTGACCTTCCAGGATCGCGACGGTCTCGCGCGCCAGGCCGGGGGTGGCCAGGGCTTCCTCACACGTCCGTTCGGCCTCACGGACCGCGCCGGTGCGGGCGCGCGCCACGGCGATGGTGCCGGCGATGCGCGCCAGCAGGTCGGCGTCGGTCGTCCGCGCCCGCGCACGCGTGAGAAGCCGCTGCGCCTCGGCGAGCTCGCCACGGTTGACCAGATCCACCGCATCATGGTGCAGTGACTCGGCAGATTTCCCCATTCCTCCCTATGATGCCGGGTCACGCCGCCGCGTGCACGGTGATCTCGTTCAGCGCCGGCGGTGCTTGCGCAGCTCCTCGACCACGCGCTTCTTCGCCTTGCGCTGAGCGCTCACACGCTCAGCGTCCGTCGTCAGCTTGCCGCTCATCAGCGGACCCGCGAGCTCCTGGGCGAGCATGCCCGCCACGTAGGGCGCGGCGAAGGACGTCCCACTCCACATCGCGAATCCCCCGCGGAAGTCGTCCGCGTCGATCGTCGCCCGCGTCAGGTCGCCGCGATCGTCGCGCACGGTCGGCTGAACGCCGCCGTTGAACGGCGGCAGCGTGCTCAGCACCGACGCCCCCGGAGCGAAGGCGGTCACCCAGGGCCCGATGTTGCTGAACAGCGCGACCGTCCCGTTGGGGTTCTGCGCGCCGATCGCCAGGTGGGGCGCCGCGTCCTTCGGGTCGGGCACGTGGAACTCCGCCCCGGGCCAGGCCCAGAGCGCCGCGGGGAACGACGGACGATCGGTTGCGTCGTTGCCCGCGGAGCAGACCACCGCGCACCCGCGCTTGCGTGCCGCGAGCAGCATCTCGGCGAGCGTCTTGTCGAAGAGGTCGTCCTCCGGCGTCTCGTGGTAGTAGCCGAGCGACAGGTTGATCACATCGATCCGGCGTCCCCCGTGCTTCTCGGGGCGCGCCATCCACTTCACGAGGGTGCGGACCGCCAGCATGAAGTCGCCCTCGAGCAGGTTCCCCTGACTGTCGGCGACGCGGATCGAGATCAGGTCGGCGTCGGGGCACAGCTGACGAACGATGCCGGCGATGAACGTGCCGTGCCCGGCGGAGGTGTCGAGCATCCCATCGAACGGGCCGGCGAGGTCGCCGTCGTCTTCGGGATCGGTGGCCCGGTCGGAGGCGCCGATCACCCGGCCGTCGAGCTCCGGGTACCGCGTGACGATGTCATCCGGCAGCCACGGGTGGGTGCCGCAGCCGGTGTCGAGCACGGCGACCACAGGACGGCGACCTCTGCGGGAGACGGTCCCGGTGCGCACGGGTGCAGAGCCGACGTACGAGACGACCTGCCGCCCCCCGCTCCCGATGTACGCGTAGCTGTCGAGCCCGACGGGGTTGGTCTTGTCTCCGAACGGGTTCGTCTTGTCTCCGAACGGGTTCGTCTTGCCGCCGAACGGGTTCGTCTTGCCCCCGAACGGGTCGAGAGTCATCACGTGGTCCAGGCTCACGCCGTTGAGCTGCTTGCCGTTGCGCGCCCTCGCGCGCTGCAGAAGACGCCAGGCGTCGATGGGCGGCACCGGCTGGTCGTCGCGATCCGGGCTGGGCTGCGGAAAGATCTGGATCCGGTAGATGGTCGGCAGGTCGAGCTCTTGCCGACCCCGTCGGGCACGCTCGGTGGCGGTCTCGACGTCGAGCGGTGTCCGGTCGAGGTTCTCCAGTCGGATGCCCCACCCGAAGTCCTCCGCTGCCGGACGCAGCGCGGCCAGCACGCGCTCGATGTCGTCCGTGCTCGTGACCAGCAGGTGGTCCGGCGCGTACGCGGTCGGGTACGCGTTGACGCCCTCCACCGGCTCGCTCGTCGGATCGAGCGGAACGCCGGCTGATCGCGCCGCGTCGTAGCGGTCCCGCCAGGTGTGGTTACGGCTGCCGGCGGAGCCGCGTGCGGGATCTCCGGGGGGAAGGGTGCTCATGCTGTCTCCTCATGCATAGCGGCTGCCGCGGCCCCCAGGCCGCGGCATCCGTTCTCTTACTGAAACTGCGTCAGATCTCGAACTGCGGGGTCTGGAAATCGCGCAGCGCGCCGTCGGCGTCGCGCACGACAAGACGGAGTCGCGCCACCCCGGGCGTGACCTCATCGAAGGCGAACCGTCCGTGTTCGCCGGGGTCCGTCGCCCATTCGCGGTCGGCCCGGATCAGGCGGATCGCGAGGGCGGTGGCATCCACCCATCCGTCCACACGGCGGCCGCCGCCCTCGGTGGCCGTCACATGCACGAGCACGCTCGTCGTCCCGTCGCTGAACTGCAGGGTCGCGGTGTCGCTCTCGCCGCGCACGGCGGCCAGCGTTCCCTCGACGAGCGTCAGCAGGGCGTACTCGCGTGACAGATCCTCGACCGCGACGGCGGCGACCATCCGGTCGACGAGGTCGGCGGGCACCGGATCGACGTCCTCCCACATGCGGCGCATGCGTGCGAAAAGCGCGGCGTCGGCCGCGAAGTCCTCAGTCTCCATCGTGATCACCTCTCCATCCGTCGCCCTCGAGTGCGGCGCGGAGCTTTGCGAGGCAGCGCTGGCGGGTCGGTCCGATGGACCCGACCGGCATCGCGAGATCTTCGGCGATGCGGGCATAGTCGGGACGGTCCTCGAACGCGACGATCCGCAGCAGGCGCTGGCATCGGTCGTTGAGCGTCGCGACGGCATCCCACAGGCGACGGGTCTCGTCGTCCTGCGCTGCCGTCTGCTCGGCGGATTCGTGGACCGGAAGGTGCGGTTCGAGCGACTCGGCCTCGGTGGCATCGGCGCGCCGATGCTGCTTGCCGACCCGCCACGCCTCACGGCGCGCGCACATCGTGAGCCACCCCGACACCGCGAGCGGGTCGTTGATGGTCTCGTGACGGCGCACGAGCGTCAGCCACGTCGTCTGCACGACGTCCTGCGCCAGCGCATGATCGAGCCCGTACGCCCTCACGACGTGCCACAGCGGCGGGGTCATGAGACGCACGAGTTCATCCATCGCACGGCTGTCGCCTTCGCGCCAGCGCACGAACAGCGCAGCCGCGCGCTCCCATCGCGCCGGCTCCACGGAGTCGACGGATGCTTCGGCGCCCGGCTGCGTCATAGCGCCAATTCTGTCCACACCATGCCCGAGCGCGATAGAGGGTCGTTGATACATCCGCGGACGGATTTCTCCGGATGCCGGCGGCCGATGTCACGCGCGGGTCCGGCCACTTAGAATTCGGGCATGACGTCCGCCTCGTTCCTCTACGTCTGCGTGCGCCCGCAGGTGGGCGCGGCCGCCGCCGAATACGAGTCGTTCCGCATCGCGATGCACCTCGACGAAGGCGCCCTCGACCGGCACGATCTGGTGCGCGAACCGCTGCCGGACGGCGTGTTCGACAGGTACGCCGGCTTCGTCGTCGGTGGCAGCCCCTTCAACGTCGCCGACCCCGAGTCGACGAAGACCGACGCGCAGCGCCGGCTCGAGGCCGACCTGGCGCGCATCGCCGAGCGCATCGCCCCGGGCGAGGGCCCTGCGGCCCTGTTCACCTGCTACGGCATCGGGATCGCCACGCGCGCACTCGGCGGCACCGTGAGCCGCGCGTTCCCCGAAGACACCGGCCCGGTCGCGGTCGACCTGACCCCCGAGGCCGCCGCCGACCCGCTGTTCGGGGGCCTCGCGAACCGGTTCACGGCGCTCACCGCGCACAAGGAGGGCACCGAGACCCTTCCGCCCGGCGCTGTGCTGCTGGCGAAGAACGACGGATGCCCCGTCCAGGCGTACCGCGTCGGCGACCGCCTGTACGCGACGCAGTTCCACCCTGAGCCGACGGCGAAGGCGTTCACCGAGCGCATGGCCGTGTACCGCGACGACGGCTACTTCGAGTCGAGCGACTACGACGCCATCGCGGGGCGCGTGCTGGCGGCATCCATCACCGAACCGGCCCGGCTGCTGCGCGCCTTCGCGACGCGGTTCGACCCGCGCTGATTCAGGCCTCGGCGTTGCGGACCTCGATGGAGGTGCGCATCGCGGCCCCGATCACCGCAGCGCCGAGGATCACGACGGCGACGACGATCGCCGTCACCCCGATGGCCGTGCTCGACGGTTCGCCGGTGAGGCGGGCGACCCCGAGCCAGACGAGGCCCCACGCGAGGGCGAGGGCGGGGGCGATCCGCCAGTGGCTCGCCGCCTCGATGCCGAGCCCGATCACGGCGACCACGAGCAGCACGACGATCCCCCACAGGTCGGCGGCGGCATCCCATCCCGGCTCGCCGACGGACGTGAGCCAGGCCGCGATGTTCGCGACGGTCGCCAGCGTCACCCAGCCGAGGTGCAGGCCGGTCACGCCGTCGACGAGCAGGTGGTCCGCCCATCCGGCCGCCGGTTCGTCGACCGTGCGGTGGAACGTGATGCCCAGCACCGCGAGCAGCACGATGATGGCCAGCACGGTCAGCGCGAGCGAGCCGAACTGCGCGACGACCAGCCAGAGCCCGTTGAGGACCATGGTTCCGGCGATCAGCCAGCCGAGCGCCCGTTGCCGGTCGCTCGCACGCTGCCGCGGCAGGGCCTGCCACACGGTGTAGGCCAGCAGGCCGACGTAGATCGCGGTCCAGATCGCGAAGGCGGGACGAGCCGGCGCCAGGTACGAGCCGTCCTGATCCAGGGCTCCGCCCTGCAGGTCCTGCACCGACGTGCCGCCGAACACTCCGGTGCCCACCATCGCCGCGATGATCATGAAGCAGAACGCAGCGATCACCACGATCTGCCGTGCCATGTCCTGAGCCTTCATGCCGCCACAGTACGGGGAGCCCGCACGCGACGGTGAGCATGTTGACAGCTCGTGTCGCAGGAGATAGGTCCGGCGGCCCGCTATGCGCCGGCGGGCGGGTCGATCAGCAGCGCCACGCGCTCGTCGAGGTAGGCCTGCAGCGGCATCAGCGCACCCGCCGCGCTCCAGCGGATGCTCGGGATGCCGTCCTGCACGGCGAGCGGGGCGTCCAGGGGGTCGAGGCGCAGCGCGCGCCAGCCGACGTGCACCGTCTCACCCTCGGCGAACCCGCCGCGGCGCGCCGCGAACGCGAGCTCGGAACGCTGCCGCTGCGACTCCGCGGTGTACCCGCGGCGCGCCTCCTGCCGGGCGCGCACGATCTCGCCCGTCGCCAGCACCGCGTCGTCGGTGAGCAGGAGCGCACCGAGGTGCCACGCCGTGCCGCGCCGTTCGATGCGTGCGGCACGGGCGACGCCGAGGATGCGCCGCGGCACGACGAGCTCGCCGAGGGCCTCGCGCGGGGCGGCCGCCGCGGTCAGGCGGGCGCGGGCGGCGTCGAGCAGTTCGGCGGTGTTCACGCCATGTCGTCCTGGAGGGCCGTCGACGCCTTGACCTTCTCGCCGCGGATCGACATGCCGATGAGGGGGAACAGCAGCACCGACAGCATGCCGCCGGCCACCAGGACGGTCTGCTGGCTCGTCTGCAGGATGCCCTCGTCCACGCCGATCGAGGTCACCGCCACGATGATGGGCAGACCCGTGGCGCCGAGGAGCGCGATGGAGAGCCGATCACGCCGGGACGAGCCCTCGGGGGCGGCCAGCATCGACGGCAGCCCGCGTGCGAGGAACAGCACCACGAGCACCACCGGCACGAGGAGGAACAGGACCGGCTGGTCGAGCAGCGACTTCAGGTCGAACGTGACTCCCGTGTAGATGAAGAAGATGGGCACGAGGAACCCGAAGGCGACGCCCTCGATCTTGCTCTCGACGGCTTCGCGGTCCTCCTCGGAGGCATCGCGCATGAGGAGCCGCCAGATGATGCCGGCGGTGAACGCGCCCAGCAGCATGTCGAGGTCGAACACGATGCTCAGCACGACCAGGGCGCCGAGGATCAGGAAGACGACACGGATCGCGAACTGGCCCGATGTGTGCAGCGTCGAGCTGACGAACTCGTGCATCGCCCCGCGGGGGAGCTTGAACGCCAGCCAGATCGCCAGACCTGCGACGACCGCGAATGCGACGAGCACGATCGTCGCGGTGCCGAGGTTGCGCCCGCCGAGGAACAGCGAGATCGCGATCAGCGGGCCGAACTCGCCGACGGCGCCGATCGCGGCGACGGCCTGGCCGAAGGGCGTGCGCAGCTCGCCGGCATCCCGCAGGATCGGCAGGAGCGTGCCGAGCGCGGTCGAGCACAGTGCGACGCCGATCACGATCGCCGCCTCGCCCGGGGCGAGCACGAACCCGGCCGCCACGCCGACGACGAGGCTGATCAGCCAGCCGAGTGACGCACGCTTGCCGAGGCGGCCGCGGAACGACGCGAACTGGATCTCGGTGCCGGCGACGAAGAACAGCATCGCCAGGCCGAACTCCGAGAGCGTGTCGACGAACGGGGCGGGCACCGCCCAGCCGAGAACCGACGGTCCGACCAGGATGCCGAGCACCAGCTCGAACACGACCACGGGGATGCGGACCCAGCGCCCGAGCCCGCGGGCGAGCAGGGGCGCCAGCACCGCCAGCAGCGGGATGATCAGCAGGGTCAGCGGATGCACGTCTTCCACGCGATCAGACTAGCGACGCGCGGCCCGCGCCCGAGGTGCGTCGCGTCGACCGCGAACAGGGGAGGGACGGATGCCGGCACCGCCCTCCCCGAAGGTTCAGGCCTCCAGCTGCCGGGCCGGCGGGGTCACCTCGGCACGGTTGCGGTAGTGGCCGACGAGAGCCAGGAGCACTCCGGCAAGAGTCCACGCGCCGAGGATGATCCACTGGGCGGCCGTTGCGGCATCCGGGAAGTACATCGCCGAGCGCAGCAGGTTCGCGGACGCGCCGGGCACGAAGAACTGACCGACCGCGCCCCACGGCTCGGGCAGGAACTGCGGCGGCGTCGCGGCGCCGGCGATCGGATTGGCGATGAACATCGTGATGACGGCGCCCACCCCGATGCCGGGAGGGCCCATCAGCGCGGCCAGGCCGACGATCAGCGACGACGTCGCGGTGACGCCGAGACCGAGAACGGCGGCGTTGAGCAGCCAGTCCCCCGTGAGGATGCCGAACCACGTCTGCATCACGAGCGCGATCAGCGCGCCGGCGAAGACCCCGAACACGAGGAGCCCGAGCAGGCGCCGGACGACGCCCTGCACCAGCAGCGTCAGCAGGATGCCGCCGACCATGCCGCCGAGCACCATCGGGAAGACGGACGCCGCCAGCCCGGCGCCGGTCTTGTCGCCGTCAGCCAGGGGCACGAGGTCGGTCACCGTCACCTTCGGGATCGACGGCGCCGCGCCGTCCGTCGCCCCGGCGGGAAGCTGCGGCGGCTGCCCGGACTTCAGCGCCCCGACGATGGCCGTGAGCTGGTCGGTGAGCGCGGTCTGGGCCTTCGCATCGATCTGCGCCTGAAGCTGTGTGGCGACCCCCCGCAGTGCCTGAGCGGCGACGGGGCTCGCGGCGGTCGCGATGAGCACCTCGGGCTCGTCGCCCAGCAGGATCGCGCCGTAGAGCTCGCGGGACTCGATGCGGCTCACGGCGTCGTCGCGGCCGTCGACCGCCGACAGAGCGAACGGCGCCGGGTCCTGTTCGGCGAGCGTGTCTTCGACGGCGCCCACCATCTCGGACGGGCCTGAGATGCCGACCGGCAGGTTCTGCGGCTGAGCGGTCGCGGCCGGCCACACGAACGCCATCACGATGACCGCGACGACGAGCGAGCCGAGCAGGCCGAATGCCGCGGCGACGATCCACTTGGTGGGCCGGGCGGGCGCCTGTTCTCCCGCGTCTGCACGATGAATGCTCATCGCGTCCTCCTAAAAAGAATGCGTATTCTGTTTTGGAGAATAACAGAATCGCTATTCTGTTTCCATGCCCAAGGTGTCGGAGGAGTATCGGGAGGCACGCCGCGACGAGATCGCCCGCGCGGCGCTGCGCGTGCTGGAGCGCAAAGGCGTGCGCGACACGTCCATCGCCGACATCGTCGAGGAGTCCGGGCTCTCGACCGGTGCGATCTACTCGCACTTCACGAACAAGGGCGAGCTGGCGCGCTACATCGTCGGCCGTTACCTGCTCCCCCGGCTCGACGGGCTCGAAGCCGCCGGAGCACGCGGCGACGTCCTGCCGCCGCGCGAAGCGCTGCGCGCCATGCTGGGGGTCTTCGACGAAGCCGGGCTCAAGGCCGCCCTCGTCCTCCAGTTCTGGGGCGAGGCCATGGTCGAACCCGGGCTGCGCGAGCAGCTCGTGACGACCGCAGGCCGCCTCCGCGGCTCGCTCGAGATCGCGATCGGCCCGTGGGCGGCCGCGCAGGCCGGGAACGACGAGGAGGCCGCCGCCCTCGCCGCTTCCGCCGCACGCTCCATCGCCGCCCTCGCCCAGGGATACATCGCCAACGTGGCCGTGTTCGGTCCGCGCGGGATCGACGACTACATCGCGGGCGCCATCGCCGTGCTGGAGAGCTAGGGGTCAGACCGCGCGGACCCCGTGGTCACCGGAACCCGGGGCTGCGGCATCCGCTTCGGCGACTGCCGTGATCTCGCGCACCGTCACCGCCGACGGGGCAGCAGCCGACGCGCCGCGGATCTGGCGGTGCAGGCGCTCCATGCGGGCGTCGAGCTCGGCCGCGGTGACGGCGGCGTCCTTGAGGCTCTCGAGCAGCTCATCGGGCACGCGCGTCGCGTACTTGTAGTAGATCTTGTGCTCCAGGCTCGCCCAGAAGTCCATCGCGATGGTGCGGAACTGCACCTCGACGGGCACGTCGATGCGCCCCGTCGACAGGAACACCGGTACCTCGAGGATCGCGTGCAGGCTCTTGTAGCCGTTGGCCTTGGGCTCGGCGATGTAGTCCTTCACCTGAAGGACGCGCACGTCGTCCTGCGCTGTCAGCAGGTCGAACAGACGGTAGACGTCGGCCGTGAAGCTGCAGGTCACCCGGATGCCGGCGATGTCGGTGATGTGGCGCCGGATCGAGTCGAAATCGCCGTCGATGCCCTTGCGCTGCACCTTCTCGACGAGGCTGTCGGGCGACTTGACGCGGCTCGACACGTGCTCGATCGGGTTGTAGTCGTGCGTCAGCAGGAACTCGTCGCGCAGGATCCCGATCTTCGTCTCGACCTCTTGCAGGCCGAAACGGTACTCCATCATGAAGCGCTGCAGCTCGTCCCGCAGCTCCCGCAGCTCGGCGGCCGAGACCGTGATCTCGCCCTCCTCGGGAGTCGTCGCGGGCACCAGCGGAGCAGGAGTCGCCATGCCCTCCACGCTAGGCAGGGCGCCTACGAGAGTCCTGTGAAGGGGGTCAGTCCTCGTCGAGCGCCCGCCGCGCGCGATCGGACTCCTCCTGGGCTGTGCGGGCCCGAGAGACGGCATCGCGCCGCTCGGCTTCGATCGTGCCGAGCTTCTGCTCGGCGACCGCGGCATCGGCCTCGAGCGCGGCGAGGTCGCGCCGCAGGTCGTCGATGCGCTCGCGCACATGGTCGACGCGCTCCTGCGCCTTGGCACGCCGCGCCTCGACCCGGGCGAGCTCACGCTCCGCCTCGTTCGCAAGACGCTCGGCCTCGCGGGCCGCCTTCTCCGCCGCCCTGCGGGCACGGCGTTCGGCCAGATCGTCGCGGGGCGCCGGCGCGACAGCGCCGGGAAGGCTGCCGCCGACGGCCTCTGCGAGTGCGGCGGGATCGATGTCGCCCGCTTCCAGCGTCGTGACGAGGCGCGCCGTGAGCACCGCGGCGGCGGCTGCGGCATCCATCACGGCCGCGTTGACGGTCTTCTCGACCTCGTCGCGCGCACCCGCGCTGAGCGCCACGCCGGCGTCGGAGGCGAGGCCGACCGCCTGCTTCGCGAGCGCCGCGACCAGCTGCCGCCGCTGTGCGCCCAGCCGCGACAGCTCGGCAGCGTCGAGGTCGTCCTGCGCCTCGCGCAGCGCCGCCGAGAGCTCGATGGCATCGGCCAGCTGGCCGTCGCGGGCGAGCAGGTTGACCGCCCATGCCGCGACCGAGGGCTTGCGCAGTGCCTTGACCCGCTTCGCGAGTGCCGGATCGGATGCCGCCGCCCGCGCATTGCGCGCCGCGGTGAACTCGGCCGGGGTCAGGGCGTACAGCTCGGTCGCGATCTCGTCGAGCCCTGCATCGCCCTCGGCTGCGGCATCCACGCGTCCATTGTGCCGTGCAGACCGTCGAGAGCTCAGGAAGACCGTGCACGGGCGGCACTCAGACCTGCGGAATCACGCGGGTGGACGATCGCCGGTGCGCCGACGCTCCTGAATCCTGCGCACGCGCCGGGCGTCGCGACCACGCCGACACCGCGTAGAGCACGAGCATCACGGCCATCGACACCAGGTAGAAGCCGTGCAGCACCCAGATCGGGCCGAACGGCAGGCTCACGACGTAGACCGTGTACAAGAGGTTGCCGACGTTGCCCATGACGAGGGCGCTCGCGCTGTACGACCGCAGGTCGCGCGACCGGACCGCCTTGACGAGCATCGGCAGGTTGGCCGCGGCGAACAGCACGGTCGAGACCGTCCCGGCGAGCATCGCAGCGTCCATACACAGAAGATGCGCCGGCAGGGCACGGCGATACATCGGCGGTCGCATCCGTTCCAGGCACCCGCCCGGCGCCGCGGTCAGGCCGCGAGGACGACCGCCGCCTGGCGCGCCGCGCCGAGCGCGACGTACTCCCCCGGCTCTGGCACCTCGACCTCGAGACCGAGGACGAGCGGAGCGATCCGCCGGACCGCCTCGGACTGCGCACCGCCGCCGATGAGCAGCGCCCGCTCGAGCGGGACGCCGAGGCCGCGCAGCGCCTCGAGCCCGGCCGCGAGCCCTGACAGCATGCCCTCGACGGCCGCGCGCGCGAGGTTCTCGCGGGTCGTCGAGGCCAGGGTCATGCCGGTGAGGGACGCGGTCGCGTCGGGAAGGTTCGGCGTCCGCTCGCCTTCGAAGTACGGCACGAGTGCGAGCCCCCCAGCCCCGGGTTCGGCGGCGAGGGCGAGGCGCGACAGCTCGGCGTGGTCGACGCCCAGCACCCGGCCGATGGCGTCGAGCACCCGCGCGGCGTTGAGCGTCGCGACCAGGGGCAGGAACCGGCCGGTGCAGTCGGCGAACCCCGCGACGGCGCCCGTCGGGTCGATCGTGCGCTGCTCGCTCACCGCGAAGACGGTGCCCGAGGTGCCGATCGACACGACCACGTCGCCCGGGCCGGCACCGAGCCCGAGGGCCGCACCGGCGTTGTCGCCGGCGCCTCCGCCGACGCGGCGGCCGTCGGCGTCCGCGACCCATTCGTCCGGTCCGAGCACGCGCGGCAGCACGGCGTCGTGGCCGAGGGCGGCGACGAGCAGGTCACGGTCGTACGTGCCGTCGGCGGGGTTCCAGTAGCCGGTGCCGGAGGCATCCGACCGGTCCGTGACGAGCTCTTCGAGCACGGGTCCGCGCGGCGACTCCCCCGCGGGGCCGAAGCCGCGCAGACGCCATGTGAGCCAGTCGTGCGGCAGGGCGACCGCCGCGACCCGCGCCGCGTTGTCGGGCTCGGCATCGCGCAGCCAGCGCAGCTTCGTGATGGTGAAGGATGCCACCGGCACGAGCCCGGTCCGTCGCGCGAGCTCGGCGGCCCCGAACTCGGCGATGAGGTCTGCGGCCGCTCCCGCCGAGCGGGTGTCGTTCCACAGCAGCGCGTCGCGCACGACCCGGCCGTCGGCATCGAGCGCGACCATGCCGTGCTGCTGACCGCCGATGGCCCACGCCTCGACGTCGCCGAGGACGCCGGTGTCGTCACCGCCCGCATCCGCGAGCGCCGCCTGCAGCGCGGTCCACCACGCCTCGGGGTCGACCGCCGTGCCGTCGGGGTGCGAGGCGCGCCCCTGCCGCACGATGCGGCCGGTCGCGGCATCCACGATCACGACCTTGCAGGACTGCGTGGACGAGTCCACTCCCATGACGAGCGTCATCGCTCCGGACCTTCCTTCGGGTTCTTCACGTCCCGATGTTCACCGCTGCGGGCGCCTCCCGGCGGCGAAGAGCGGGACACGCCCGCCGTGGGAGGAGAGAAGGGATGCCGCGACCGGCCGGTGAGGTCGGTCGCGGCATCCCGTGGGAGAGGGATCAGCCGCGCGCGCCGAGCAGGTGCTCGGTGGCCAGCTGCTGCAGGCGGACGAAGCCGAAGCCCTTGCCGCCGAGGTACGCGTCGGTGTCGAAGTCCTCGTAGGCCGAACGGTCGGCGACGAGGTCCTCGATCGTCTCGCCCTCGTTGAGCGTGGGCACGGACAGCTCGGGCACCTTGGCGGCCGCGAGCGCCTCCTGCACCTCGGGGTCGGCGCGGAAGGCCGCGGCGCGCTCCTTGAGGAGCAGGTACGTGCGCATGTTGGCGGCGGCGGAGTCCCACACGCCGTTCTCGTCCTCGGTGCGCGACGGCTTGTAGTCGAAGTGGCGCGGGCCGTCGTAGGCCGGGACCCCGCCGGGGCCGCCGTTCTCGAGCAGGTCGACGAGCGCGAACGCGTTGTGCAGATCGCCGTGACCGAAGACGAGGTCCTGGTCGTACTTGATGCCGCGCTGGCCGTTGAGGTCGATGTGGAAGAGCTTGCCGTGGTACAGCGCCTGGGCGATGCCGGCGGCGAAGTTGAGGCCCGCCATCTGCTCGTGCCCGACCTCGGGGTTGAGGCCGACGAGCTCGGGGCGCTCGAGCGAGTCGATGAACGCGATCGCGTGGCCGAGCGTCGGCAGCAGGATGTCGCCGCGCGGCTCGTTCGGCTTGGGCTCGATGGCGAAGCGGATGTCGTAGCCCTTGTCGACGACGTAGTCGCCGAGGAGGTTCACGGCCTCGCGGTAGCGCTCGAGCGCGGCGCGGATGTCTTTCGCCGAGTCGTACTCGGCGCCCTCGCGGCCGCCCCACATGACGAACGTCTTGGCGCCGAGCTCGGCCCCGAGGTCGAGCTGGCGGATGACCTTGCGCAGCGCGAAGCGGCGGACGTCGCGGTCGTTCGACGTGAAGCCGCCGTCCTTGAAGACGGGGGCCGAGAACAGGTTGGTGGTCACCATCGGCACGATGAGCCCGGTGTCGGCGAGCGCACCCTTGAGGCGATCGATCTGCGTCTGGCGCTCGGCGTCGGTCGAGCCGAAGGCGAACAGGTCGTCGTCGTGGAAGGTGAGTCCGTAGGCGCCGAGCTCAGCGAGCTTCTCGACGGCGTGGACGACGTCGAGGTGCGGACGGGTCGGGCCGCCGAAGGGGTCGGTGCCGTTGTAGCCGATCGTCCAGAGTCCGAACGAGAACTTGTCGGCGCGGGTAGGG
>PJUC01000247.1_pt1 | contig 29450 bp, 25 predicted proteins | sample 1512161 | NCBI WGS metagenome assembly PJUC01 (sample SAMN08177676, study PRJNA422409) | Soil metagenome, whole genome shotgun sequencing project. | isolation source: Soil enriched on filter paper | place: USA: Madison | collected 2015-01-15
CCGCTGTTCCTGCTGCTGTCGTACCGCACGGACGACGTCGGAAGGCGGCATCCTCTTCGTCCGGTCCTCGCCGAACTCGACCGCGCGCGCCTCTTGGTGCACCGCCCGCTCGCCCGCCTCAGCCGCGTCGAGGTGGGGGCGCTCGCCAACGCTGTGTCGGGCGAGACGCTTTCCGCCGGCGTGCTGCACGACATCGTCGCCCGCAGCGACGGCATCCCGTTCTACGTCGAAGAGCTCGCCAGCTTCTCGGACGAGCGCCTGCCGATGTCGCTGCGCGATGTGCTGCTGCTGCGCTACGAACGACTGGATGCCGAGGCCCGGCGCTTCGCGCGCGTGCTGGCCACGGGCGGGGTCGAGGTGCCGCACCGTGTGCTCTGCGAGGTCTTCGGCGGCGACGACGAGACCCTCGAAGCGGCGCTGCGGAGCGTGGTGGAAGCGCAGATCGTGGTCGTCCGCGATGACGCCTACGCGTTCCGCCATGCGCTCATGCAAGAGGCGGTGTACGACGAGCTGCTGCCCAGCGAGCGCACGCGGCTGCACACGGCGTACGCGCGGGCACTGGAATCCGCCGCGCCGACACCGCGTGTGCTCGCCGACATCGCCCACCACTGGCGCGCCGCGCACGTGCCCGACCGCGCGCTGGCCGCCGCGGTCGTCGCACAACGCGCGGCGAGCGGTGCGTCGGCCTGGTGGACGGCGGCCGAGGCGGGGGAGCGCGCCCTCGAGCTGTGGGATGCCGTGCCCGATCCCGAAGCCGTGAGCGGGATGCCGCGCGCCGAGGTGCTGCGCCGCACGGCTGCCGCACTCGTGTCGGCCAACCGGCTGGAGCGCGCCGTGGAGTTCGCACGCGAGGCGGTCGACACGTGGCCGGCGGACGACCCGGTGGGTCAGGCCGGGATGCTGGGGGAGCTGGCGACGACCGAGTTCCAGTCCGGGGTGTCGGACGGCACCGCGAGCATCGCGCGTGCGCTGGAGATCCTCGGGGACGATCCGCGCCACGACGTGCGCCGGGCCGGACTGCTCGTCACATCGGCGCGGGTGCAGATGATGAGCGGCGATCAGCGCCTCGGTCGCGAGATGGCCCTCGTCGCCCAGGCGACCGCGGAGCCTGCCGCGGCGTCGGGCGACCCCGAGGCGCGCGAACTCGTCGCGCACGCGATGCTCATCGCCGCGACGTGCGGCACGAGCGGTGGCGACGCCCGCGCGGTGGCGGATTTCGACCTGGCACGGCCTTTCGCCGAGGGGTTCGTCCGCGCGATGATGCGCTACTACATCAACTACTCCAACTCGCTCATGCTCGTCGGGCGCTACGACGACGCCGTCGCGGTCGCGCGCGAGGGCATGGCGTACGCGCGTGCGCACCGCGCCGACCGCGGCGTGCTCGCGATGGTCGAGGCGAACACGATCGAGGCGCTCATGTACGCCGGTGACCTGCGTGCTGCCGCAGAGATGGGCGCCGGGCTGCTGCCGATGATCGAGCCGAGCCTGTACTCCGCGTTCCTGCGCGAGCGGTACGTGTGCCTCGCGCTGTGGCGGGGACGCGTCGACGAGGCGGAGCAGGCGCTGACCGCGGCGCGCGAGGAGCTGGACGCCTTCGGCGCGTACGAGTTCCAGACGCGGTTCGGCATGGCGTACGACCGCGGCCTGCTCGCCCTGGAGCGGGACGATCCGCGAGGAGCGCTGGAGCACACCGAGGCCGCTCTGCACTCCCAGGGCTCGGCGGCGCTCGCGCTGCCCTTGACCTCGATCGCCGCACGGGCCGTGGCGATGCTGCGTGTGCGGGGTGAGGACGCCGACATCGCGCCGTACCGCGCGGTGGTCGCGGCGTGGGCGCAGTGGCCGGTCGCACCGCTGTGGACGGCGGTGTTCGCCGCCGAGCTCGGCGAGGGCTCCTGGGCGGCCGCCGTCGAGGGCGTCGGCCCAGCGTTCGCCCGCGCGTACGCACGCGTGCGGCACGGCGAGGAGCTGCTGGCGGCCGGGGATCGCGCGGCGTCCCGGGAGGCGCTGACCGACGCGATCCGGTACGCCGGGGACATCGGCGCCGACGGACTCGTGCAGCGGGCGACCGACGTCATGACGGATGCCGGTCTCGCCGGCGTGCCCTCGCGCTCCACTCTCACCGCGCGCGAGGAGCAGGTGCTGGAGCTGGTGGCCGAAGGGCTCAGCAACGCGCAGATCGCCGAGCGTCTCTACATCAGCGCCAAGACCGTCTCGGTGCACGTCTCGGCGATCCTGCGCAAGCTGGACGCGCCGTCGCGGGCGGCCGCGGCGGCCATCCACCGTCGCAGCGCGGCGTGAGCCCGCGGAGCCGCTGAGGTGTTCTCAGCGGCTGCGTGACGGACGAGAGGGTGGATGCCGCGGCATCCACTCCCTCGTCGGTCACCGTGGGTCAGATGAAGTACTCGGGCGTCGTCAGCAGCGCGCGGGTGTCTTCGCCGGCGCGGCGGGCGCGCGGCTTCGCGGGGACGCCGACCAGCACGCTGTCTGCCGGCGCGTCCTTGGTCACCACGGCGTTCGCGCCGATCACCGAGCCCTCGCCGATCGTGATCGGGCCGAGGACCTTCGCGCCGGCGCCGATGGCCACGCCGTCCTCGATCGTGGGGTGGCGCTTGCCGCCCTCGCGCTGGCGACCGCCGAGCGTGACGCCGTGATACAGCATGACGTCGTCGCCGACCTCGGCGGTCTCGCCGACCACGACGCCCATCCCGTGGTCGATGAAGAAGCGGCGGCCGATCGTGGCGCCCGGGTGGATCTCGATGCCGGTGAGCCATCGGGTGATCTGCGAGCCGGCGCGGGCGACGAACCGGAGGTTGCGCACCCACAGCGCGTGCCACAGACGATGCGCCCAGATGGCGTGCAGCCCGGGGTAGAGCACGGCGATCTCGATGCCCGAACGGGCGGCCGGGTCGCGCAGCTTGGCCGCGGCGACGTCTTCGCGCACCCGCGCGAGGAACCCGAGGCGCACCTGGGTCACTTCGCACCTGCCTCAGGGTCGCGCAGATGCTCGAACAGCGCGGTCGACAGGTACCGCTCGCCCGAGTCGGGCACGATGACGACGAACCGCTTGCCGGCGGACTCGGGGCGCGCCGCGATCTCCAGCGCCGCCGACACCGCAGCGCCCGCTGACATCCCGGCGAGGATTCCCTCACGCGTCGCGAGTTCGCGCGCCACCCGGATGGCGTCGTCGAACTCGGCGTCGAACACCTCGTCCACCACCGACCGGTCGAGCACGGCGGGCACGAAGTTCGGCCCGATGCCCTGGATGCGGTGACCGCCCGCGCGCCCCTCGGTGAGCACGGGGGAGTCCTTCGGCTCGACGAGCACGACCTTGACGTCGGGGTTGCGCTCCTTGAGCACCTGGCCCACGCCGGTCACGGTGCCGCCGGTACCGGATCCCGCGACGAACACGTCGACGTGCCCGTCGGTGTCGCGCCAGATCTCCTCGGCCGTCGTCCTGCGGTGGATCGCCGCGTTCGCCTCGTGTTCGAACTGCCGTGCGAGCACGGCGCCCGGCCGCTCGGCGGCGATGCGCTGCGCGGTCTCGACGGCCTCGGTCATGCCCTTGTACGGGTCGGTGAGGACGAGCTCGGCGCCGTACGCCTTGAGCAGGGCGCGGCGCTCCTTCGACATCGAGGCGGGCATCGTGAGCACCACCTTGTAGCCGCGGGCGGCGCCGATGAGCGCCAGGGCGATGCCGGTGTTGCCGCTCGTCGACTCGACGATGGTGCCGCCAGGCTGCAGCTCGCCGGACTGCTCGGCCGCCTCGATCAGGGCGTAGCCGAGACGGTCCTTCACCGACGAGCCGGGGTTGTAGAACTCGAGCTTGACGAGGATCTCGGCGTCGAGACCCTCGGTCAGTGCGTTGAGACGCACCAGCGGCGTCTCACCGAACGCGGTGGTGATGTCGGAGTGGATGCCGGGCACGGGTGCTCCCAGGTGTCGAGGTGCGGCGGACAGACGACGACGGCGCGACGGCGTCCGAAGGAGTCGGAGTGCGGTCGCGCCGTCGTCGTGACGGGTCAATCTTCGCGCAGATCCTCGAAGAGTGCGGTCGACAGGTAGCGCTCGCCGAAGGAGGGGACGATGACGACGATGTTCTTGCCCGCGGCCTCCGGGCGCGCGGCCACCTGCAGCGCCGCCCAGATCGCGGCTCCCGACGAGATCCCGACGAGGATGCCGTCCTGCGTCCCGACGGCGCGAGCCGTCGAGATGGCGTCGGGGAATTCGACGTCGATGACCTCGTCGATGACCCCCTGATCGAGGATGGCGGGCACGAAGTTCGGGCCGATGCCCTGGATCTTGTGCGGACCAGGCGTGCCCTTGGTGAGCAGCGGCGAGTCGGCGGGCTCGACGGCGACGACCTTGGCTCCGGGTACGCGCTCCTTGAGCACCTGCCCCACGCCGGTGATCGTACCGCCCGTGCCGATGCCGGCGACGAAGTAGTCGACCTTGCCGTCGGTGTCGCGAAGGATCTCCTCGGCGGTGGTCTTGCGGTGGATGGCCGGGTTGGCCTCGTTCTCGAACTGGCGGGCCAGCACCGCCCCGGGGATCTCGTCGACGAGCTCCTCGGCCTTGGCCACTGCGCCCTTCATGCCGCCGGCGGGGTCCGTGAGGACCAGTTCGGCGCCGTACGCCTTGAGCAGGAGGCGCCGCTCGATCGACATCGACGAGGGCATCGCCAGCACGACACGGTAGCCGCGCGCGGCGCCGACCATCGCCAGTGCGATCCCGGTGTTGCCGCTGGTCGCCTCGACGATCGTCCCGCCCGGCTGGAGCTGCCCGGATGCCTCGGCCGCGTCGACGATCGCGATGCCCAGGCGGTCCTTCACGCTCGAGGCCGGGTTGTAGAACTCGAGCTTGGCGAGGATGTTCCCGCCGAGGCCGTCGGCCACGCGATTGAGGCGGACCAGCGGGGTGTTGCCGAAAGCAGCGGTGATATCGGAGTAGATGCCGGGCATGTCGGGCCTTTCGCAGGGTTCACGGCAGATCGGACCCAGCCTAGGACGCGGGATCCGATGTGAGTCCTTGTATGACGGGTGGGGGAAATAGAGTTGGTCGGTCATGACTTCACCCACCCCCGCCGCCTCCCTCGCGGAGGCCCTCCGCCGCGCCGTCGACACCCTCGCCGCGGCCGGCGTGCCCGACGCCGCCGTCGATGCGGAGCTGCTCGTCGGGTTCGTGCTCGGCACCGGACGTGGGGGAGTGCAGGCCGCGGCGATCCGGGGTGACGCCCTGTCGGCCGAGGACGCCGAGCGCCTGGACGGGCTCGTCGCCCGTCGCGCGACCCGCGAGCCGCTGCAGCACCTCACCGGCACGGCACCGTTCCGCCACCTCGAGCTGCGGGTCGGCCCCGGCGTGTTCGTGCCGCGGCCCGAGACCGAGACGGTGGCGCAGCTGGCGATCGACGCACTGCGGGCGGCGGCATCCCCTTCTCCGGTGGCGGTCGATCTCGGCACCGGATCCGGCGCGATCGCCCTCGCGATGGCGACCGAGGTTCCCCACGCGGAGGTGTACGCCGCCGAGAACTCGGTGGACGCGTTCGTGTGGACGAAGGAGAACTTCGCGCAGGTCGGGGCGACCAACGCCCACCTGGCGTTCATCGACCTCGCCCACGCCTTCCCCGAGCTCGACGGCACCGTCTCGGTGGTCGCGTCGAACCCGCCGTACGTTCCGGACGCCGCGATCCCGCGCGATCCCGAGGTGCGCTTCTTCGATCCGCCCGCGGCCCTGTACGGCGGTGAGGACGGTCTCGACGTGGTCCGCGTGCTGAGCGGCGTCGGACTGCGCCTGGCGCACCCGGGCGGCATGATCGTCATCGAGCACGGGGAGTGGCAGGGCGAGGCGATCCGCGGCATCCTCGAGGCCGACGGCTGGCGGGCCACCGCCACCCACCCGGATCTCACGATGCGCGACCGCGCCACGACGGCGCTGCGGCCGTGAACCTCCGCCCCGCGGCGCGGGGTTCTCGGAGCGGGCGCGGCTAAACTATCCGGCGTTATGTCCCCCATCTTCGACTGCCGTGATGAGGCGCAGCTGCTCGGCGGCATGCGCCAGGCCCGTCAGGCCATCGGCCGCGGCGAACTCGTCGTCATCCCCACCGACACCGTGTACGGCGTCGCCGCCGACGCCTTCGACCACCAGGCGGTCGCCCGGCTGCTCGCCGCGAAGGGGCGCGGACGCCAGTCGCCGCCGCCCGTCCTGGTGGCCGGCGTCGCGACGCTGCGCGCCCTCGTCGCCGAGGTGCCCGAGCCCGTCGAACGGCTCGTCGAGGAGTTCTGGCCCGGCGGGCTCACGATCGTCCTCCCCGCGCAGCCCTCGCTGTCGTGGGATCTCGGCGAGACGCGCGGCACCGTGGCGGTGCGCATGCCGGCGCACCGGATCGCGCTCGAGCTGCTCGAAGAGACCGGCCCACTCGCCGTGTCCAGCGCCAACCTCACCGGCATGGCCGCCGGCATCACCCCCGAGGACGCCCGTGACATGCTGAAGGACAGCGTCGCGGTGTACCTCGGCGACGGCCCGTCCAAGGACGGCATCCCGTCGACGATCATCGATGCGACGAGCCTCGTCGGACAGGCTCCGGCCCCGGCCGGCGAGGACGCGGATGCCGACGCCCGGCCCGCGCCGAGCGTGAAGGTGCTGCGGGAGGGCGCCGTCACCCGTGCGCAGCTGCGCGGCGTGCTCGGAGACCTGCTCGAGCCCGATCCGGAGGCGCAGCCGGGGCCGGACGGCTCGTGAAGCAGTACGTCTTCACGATCATCCTGACGGCCGCCGTCACCTTCATCCTGTCGTGGGCCGTGTGGCGGCTCAGCCTCAAGTACAAGCTGTATCCCGGCATCCGCGAGCGCGACGTCCACAAGACGCCCACCCCGCGGCTAGGCGGCATCGCCATGTTCCTGGGCGTCGTGGCCGCCTTCGCGGTGTCGTCGCAGCATCCCTTCTTCGCCATCGTGTGGGCGCAGCCGCAGCAGATCTACGCCCTGCTGGGCGCGACGGCGCTGATCGTCGTCGTCGGCGTGGCCGACGACCTGTGGGACCTCGACTGGATGATCAAGCTCGGCGCGCAGTTCCTCGCCGCCGGAGTGATCGCCTGGTTCGGCCAGCTGCAGATCTACTCGCTGCCGATCGGCGGGCTCGCGATCGGATCGAGCTGGGTGAGCTTCACCCTCACCGTCTTCTCGATCGTCGTCGTGATGAACGCGGTCAACTTCATCGACGGTCTCGACGGACTGGTCGCGGGGGTGTGCCTCATCGCGAACGGCGTCTTCTTCGCCTACTCGTACATGGTGGTGCGCGACACCGGCGCCAGCACCTTCTTCAACCTGGCCTCGTTCATCGCCGCCGTCCTCATCGGCGCGTGCATCGGCTTCCTGCCCCTGAACTGGAGCCCCGCGAAGCTCTTCATGGGGGATGCCGGGGCTCTCATGCTCGGCCTCCTCATGGCCTGCTCCGCCATCGCACTGACCGGCAACTTCACACCCGCGATGGTGGGCGACAACGACGAGTTCGGCCGTTCGCAGCTGCTGGGTGCCTTCATCCCGATCCTGCTGCCGGTCGTGGTCGTGCTGCTGCCGCTGCTGGACTTCGGGCTCGCGGTCGTGCGGCGCATGAGCAAGGGCAAGTCCCCGTTCTCGCCCGACCGCAAGCATCTGCACCACCGCATGCTCGACATGGGGCACTCCGACCGTGACGCCGTGCTCATCTTCTACGCGTGGACGGCGCTCGTGAGCCTGTCCGTGCTGCTGATGTACATCGGCACGACGCTCCAGTGGCCCGGCGACTATCTCTTCGGCGTGGTCTACGGCATCGTCGGCATCGTCGCCTGCCTCGCGGTGACATTCACGCCGTCGCGGCGCCGGCCGTCGGCCGCGGCCTCCGGTCCTGCGCCCGATCCCGCACCCGCTGCCGGCCCGGTGACCCCGGCCGGCACCCCGACCCCGCCCGTTCCCGCGACCGAGGAGGCCGCCCGATGAGCGCCAGCCCAATTTCCAGCACCCCGATCCTGCGCACCGTCCTGGTGTGGTCGGGCTCCGTCACCGCCGGGCTCGCCGTCGTGGGGGCGATCGTCGGCTATCTGGTCGCCGGCACCGACGGCCTGTGGAGCGCGCTGGCGGGTGTCGTCATCGCGGCCGTGTTCCTCGGGATCACCGCCGCCAGCATCCTCATCGCGAACCGCTGGTTCGGCGATGCGCTGTACGTCCCGATCTTCTTCGGCATCGTCCTCGGCGGCTGGCTGCTGAAGTTCGTCGTCTTCCTGGTCGCGCTCTTCGTGCTGCGCGACCAGCCCTGGATCGTCGGCCCGGTGTTCTTCCTGGCGCTCGTGGCCAGCGTGATCGCCTCGCTCGTGATCGACGTCATCGTGCTGCTGCGCATGCGGGTGCCGGTCGTCGACGTGGAGCTTCCGACGGACCCTGACGCGGGGGACCGGACAGACGATTCCAGCGCGGGTGCTTGACGTCGGACGGATGCAGGCGTAAAAGGGGGCGAACGGATTCAGCGAGCTCTCAAGTTTGATAGGCTGATTGCGCGCCCGCCCGCGTGCCCCTCACCTGCCTGGGAATGGTGGAGAGTGGTGGCGGCGGAGTGACGCTCACCGACCATCGTCGCAACGGTTTTCACCGGTGCCCCGAAGCTGGAGCCAGCGCTGTCTATTCATGCTGCGACCCTGATCGCCCCCTTTGCCACGGATGAACCGCCCGTGTTCCACGGTCCGTCGATCGACGAGTTCTTCCCCGAGGTCCTGTTCAACGCGTTCGGTGTCATCCCGATCACGCGCATCCACCTGATCCAGTTCCTGGCGACGATCGCCATCGTGCTGATCTTCTGGCTGGGAACCCGTCGCATGCGGGTCGTGCCGGGCCGCTTCCAGAGCCTCGTCGAGATGGGCCTGGACTTCGTCCGCGTCAACATCGGCGAGGACCTGCTCGGCAAGAAGGACGCCCAGCGCTTCCTTCCGATCCTCACCACGATCTTCTTCATGGTGCTGTTCATGAACATCACGGGCATCATCCCGTTCCTGAACATCGCCGGCACGAGCATCATCGCGGTGCCCCTGCTGCTCGCGGTCGTGAGTTACGTGACGTTCATCTACGCCGGCATCAAGAAGAGCCCGAAGAACTTCTTCAAGAACTCGCTCTTCCCGTCGGGCGTCCCGTGGCCGATCTACATCATCGTGACGCCGATCGAGCTCATCTCGACCTTCATCATCCGTCCGGTGACGCTGACCCTCCGACTGCTCATGAACATGATGGTCGGTCACCTCCTGCTGGTCCTCTTCTTCGCCGCGACGCAGTTCTTCGTCGTCGAGCTCGGCGGATGGTGGATCGCGCTCGGCGCGGGCAGCCTCGCGTTCGGTTTCGTCTTCACCCTGTTCGAAATCCTGGTGGCGGTCCTCCAGGCATACGTCTTCGCTCTTCTCACCGCGGTCTACATCCAGCTCGCGGTCGCCGAAGAGCACTGAAAGCGGGACGGCCGGAAGGCCGCCCACAACCGAAAGGAAACACCCCGTGGACGCAACTACGGTTCTCGCAGCTGTCAGCGGAAACGTCGCGACGATGGGCTACGGCCTCGCGGCGATCGGCCCGGCCATCGGCGTGGGCATCGTCGTCGGCAAGACGATCGAGGGCGTCGCTCGCCAGCCCGAGCTCGCCGGTCGCCTGCAGGTGCTCATGTGGATCGGTATCGCCTTCACCGAGGCGCTCGCCTTCATCGGCATCGCGACCTACTTCATCTTCGTCTGATCGCCGAACACAGTCCTAAGGAGACAGGATGCTGAACGCTCTTGTCGCGTACGCGGCGGAAGAGGGGGAGACTCACAACCCCCTGCTGCCCGCTCCGTACGACATCATCTGGTCGTCGGTCTGCTTCATCATCATCCTCTTCATCTTCTGGAAGGTCGCCCTTCCCCGGATGAAGAAGCTGCTCGACGAGCGCTCCGCGGCGATCGAGGGCAACATCGCCAAGGCCGACGAGGCCCAGCGCAAGGCCGAGGCCGCGCTCGAGGAGTACACCTCGCAGCTCGCCGAGGCCCGCAAGGAGGCCGGTGAGATCCGCGACGCCGCCCGTGAGGACGGCAAGAAGATCGTCGCCGAGGCCAAGGAGACCGCTTCGGCGGAAGCCGCGCGCCTGACCTCGACCGCTCACGCTCAGATCGAGGCCGAGCGCCAGACCGCGCTCGTGTCGCTGCGCAGCGAGGTGGGCACCCTCGCCCTCGACCTCGCCGGCGGTGTCATCGGTGAGACCCTCTCGGACGACGCGAAGGCCAAGGCCGTCGTCGACCGCTTCCTCGCCGAGCTCGAAGAGTCCGAAGGGGCCAAGGCGTAATGGGCAGCGCGACCACTCAGGCCCTCGCGGCGACGACCGCGGCGCTGGGCGCCGCGACCGGCGTCGACCTCGACGTCGCCCGCGAGCTCTTCGCCGCGGCACGCGCCGTGGGCGACTCGTCGCAGCTGAGCGGCGCGCTGGCCGACTCGGCCGCGCCGGCGGAGGCTCGCCGGCAGGTCGTCGCCGCCGTGTTCGGCGCCGCAGTGAAGCCCACGACGGCGTCGCTGCTGACGACCGCCGTCGCGCAGCGCTGGTCGAGCGCCGACGACCTCGTCGACGGCATCGAAGAGCTCGCGGTGCGCGCGGCGGCCGTGGCCGATGCGAACGCCGACGTCGAAGCCGAGCTGTTCGCGTTCTCGCGGACCGTCGCCGAGAACCCCGAGCTCGAGCTCGCGCTCGGGAGCCGTCTGGGAGACGCCGCCGCGAAGGGCACGCTCGTCGAGACGCTGCTGAAGGGCCGTGCGAGCGAGGGGGCGACGCTGATCGCGGCATCCCTCGTCCGTCAGCCCCGCGAACGCCGCGTGCGGCAGCTGCTGTCGCGCGCGACCCGGCTGGTCTCCGACCAGCGCGGCCGTGCGGTCGCGACGGTCGTGGCAGCGACCCCGCTGAGCGATGCGCAGCGCGACCGGCTCACCGCCGCGCTGAGCAAGCGCTACGGCACGAGGGTGTCGCTCAACACGATCGTCGACCCGACGGTCGTGGGAGGCCTGCGCGTGCAGATCGCGGACGACGTGATCGACGCGAGCGTCTCGTCGCGTCTGGCCGACCTCCGTCAGCGGCTTGCCGGCTGACACAGACTTCCCGCCACGCGCGGAGATTTCGGGGCCGAGGCCCCATGAACGAAGGAAAACAATGGCAGATCTCTCTATCAGCCCCGACGTCATCCGTGACGCGCTGAAGGACTTCGTCGCCGCCTACGAGCCCACGGGGGCTGCGGCCACCGAGGTCGGCACCGTCATCGACGCCGCGGACGGCATCGCGCACGTCGAGGGCCTGCCGGGTGTCATGGCGAACGAGCTCGTGACGTTCGCGGACGGCACGCAGGGCCTCGCACTGAACCTCGACGAGCACGAGATCGGTGTGGTCGTCCTCGGCGACTTCGCCGGCATCGAGGCCGGCCAGCAGGTCACCCGCACCGGCGAGGTGCTCTCGGTCGCCGTCGGCGACGGCTACCTCGGCCGCGTCGTCGACCCGCTCGGCAACCCGATCGACGGTCTCGGCGAGATCGCCACCGTCGGCCGCCGTGCCCTCGAGCTGCAGGCTCCCGGCGTCATGCAGCGCAAGTCGGTGCACGAGCCGCTGCAGACCGGCATCAAGGCCATCGACGCGATGATCCCCGTCGGCCGCGGCCAGCGCCAGCTCATCATCGGCGACCGCCAGACCGGCAAGACGGCCATCGCGATCGACACGATCATCAACCAGAAGGCCAACTGGGAGTCGGGCGACGTCAACAAGCAGGTCCGCTGCATCTACGTCGCCATCGGCCAGAAGGGCTCGACGATCGCGGCCGTGAAGGGCGCCCTCGAGGACGCCGGCGCGCTGGAGTACACCACCATCGTCGCCGCCCCGGCCTCCGACCCCGCGGGCTTCAAGTACCTCGCGCCGTACACCGGCTCGGCCATCGGCCAGCACTGGATGTACGAGGGCAAGCACGTCCTCATCATCTTCGACGACCTGTCGAAGCAGGCCGAGGCCTACCGTGCAGTGTCGCTGCTCCTCCGCCGCCCGCCGGGCCGCGAGGCGTACCCCGGCGACGTCTTCTACCTGCACTCGCGTCTGCTCGAGCGCTGCGCGAAGCTGTCGGACGAGCTGGGTGCCGGGTCGATGACGGGTCTGCCGATCATCGAGACGAAGGCCAACGACGTCTCGGCGTACATCCCGACCAACGTGATCTCGATCACCGACGGCCAGATCTTCCTGCAGTCCGACCTGTTCAACGCCAACCAGCGTCCCGCTGTCGACGTCGGCATCTCGGTCTCGCGAGTCGGCGGTGACGCACAGGTCAAGTCGATCAAGAAGGTCTCGGGCACGCTCAAGCTGGAGCTCGCCCAGTACCGCTCGCTCGAGGCGTTCGCGATGTTCGCGTCCGACCTCGACGCCGCGTCGCGTCGTCAGCTGGCTCGTGGTGCGCGCCTGACCGAGCTGCTCAAGCAGCCGCAGTACTCGCCGTACCCCGTCGAGGAGCAGGTCGTCTCGATCTGGGCCGGCACGAACGGCAAGCTGGACTCGATCGAGGTCGAGGACGTGCTCTCGTTCGAGCGTGAGCTGCTGGACTACCTCCGCCGCAACACGTCGATCCTCGACACCCTGCGCGAGACGAACGTGCTGGACGACGACACGGTCGCCGAGCTCAGCAAGAAGACGGACGACTTCATCCTCGAGTTCCGCGCCGGCAAGGGCCAGGCGATCAGCAAGCCGGGCCACGAAGAGGTCGCGGCGGCCGAGGCCGACGATGTGAACCAGGAGAAGATCGTCAAGGGCCGCCGCTAAGGCGGGCCTGGGCTAACAACCATGGGCGCACAACTCCGGGTCTACAAGCAGAAGATCAGTTCTGCTCAGACGACCAAGAAGATCACGAAGGCGATGGAACTCATCGCGGCTTCGCGCATCCAGAAGGCGATGGCGCGTGTGCGCGCGTCGTCGCCCTTCGCGCGTGCCGTGACGCGGGCCGTCTCCGCCGTGGCGACGCACTCCAACGTCGACCACCCGCTGACCGTCGAACGCGAGACGATCCGCCGCTCTGCCGTCGTGATCTTCTCGTCCGACCGGGGCCTCGCGGGCGCGTTCAACTCGCAGATCCTCCGTGAGGGGCTCGAGCTCGCGCAGCTGCTGCGCGAGCAGGGCAAGGAGCCGGTGTTCTACCTGGTGGGCCGCAAGGCCGTCGGGTACTTCCAGTTCCGCCGCATGGAGAGCGCGGGGGAGTGGACGGGCGACACCGACACGCCGCACTTCTCGACCGCGGAAGAGATCGCGGCGGCACTGCTCGACGCGTACGACCGTGGCGGCGACAGCGGCGGCGTCGACGAGATCCACCTCGTCTACAACCGCTTCGTGAGCATGATGACGCAGTCTCCCGAGACGGTCCGCATGCTGCCGCTCGAGGTCGTCGAGGCAGAAGAGGACTCTTCGGCCCAGGTCTACCCGCTCTACGAGTTCGAGCCGGATGCCGCGACGGTCCTCGACGCGCTCCTGCCGGTGTACATCCAGAGCCGCGTGTTCAACGCCCTGCTGCAGTCGTCGGCCGCGAAGCACGCCGCGACGCAGAAGGCGATGAAGTCCGCGAGCGACAACGCCGACAAGCTCATCACCGACTACACGCGCCTGCGCAACAACGCGCGCCAGGCGGAGATCACCCAGCAGATCGCCGAGATCGTCGGCGGCGCCGACGCTCTGTCGTCCGGCAAGTGACCTGCTGCGCACCAGACCACACGAAAGAGAAGAAGCCATGAGCCTCACCGCTGAGAAGACCGCGACCGCGGTCGGACGCGTCGCGCGCGTCACCGGCCCGGTCGTCGACATCGAGTTCCCGCACGACGCGATCCCCGACATCTACAACGCGCTGAAGACCACCATCACGATCGGCGACGACGCGAGCGAGATCACGCTCGAGGTCGCCCAGCACCTCGGCGACGACCTCGTCCGCGCCATCTCGCTGAAGCCCACGGACGGCATGGTCCGCGGCCAGGAGGTGCGCGACACCGGTGGCCCCATCACGGTGCCCGTCGGCGACGTGACCAAGGGCAAGGTCTTCAACGTCACCGGCGACGTGCTGAACGGCGAGCCGGGCGAGAAGATCGAGATCACCGAGCGCTGGGGCATCCACCGCCAGGCGCCGTCGTTCGACCAGCTCGAGTCCAAGACCGAGATGTTCGAGACCGGCATCAAGTCGATCGACCTGCTGACCCCCTACGTGCAGGGTGGCAAGATCGGCCTCTTCGGCGGTGCCGGCGTCGGCAAGACCGTCCTCATCCAGGAGATGATCCAGCGCGTCGCGCAGGACCACGGCGGTGTGTCGGTGTTCGCCGGTGTCGGCGAGCGCACCCGTGAGGGCAACGACCTCATCGGCGAGATGGAGGAGGCGGGCGTCTTCGACAAGACCGCGCTCGTCTTCGGCCAGATGGACGAGCCGCCGGGGACGCGTCTGCGTGTGGCCCTGTCGGCGCTGACGATGGCGGAGTACTTCCGCGACGTGCAGAAGCAGGACGTGCTGCTGTTCATCGACAACATCTTCCGCTTCACGCAGGCCGGCTCCGAGGTCTCGACGCTGCTGGGCCGCATGCCCTCGGCCGTGGGCTACCAGCCCAACCTCGCCGACGAGATGGGTGTGCTCCAGGAGCGCATCACCTCGACGCGCGGTCACTCGATCACGTCGCTCCAGGCGATCTACGTCCCCGCCGACGACTACACCGACCCGGCGCCGGCGACCACGTTCGCGCACCTCGACGCGACCACCGAGCTCTCGCGTGAGATCGCGTCGAAGGGTCTGTACCCGGCCATCGACCCGCTCACCTCGACGAGCCGCATCCTGGACCCGCGCTACATCGGTGAGGACCACTACCGCGTGGCCACCGCCGTGAAGCAGATCCTCCAGAAGAACAAGGAGCTGCAGGAGATCATCGCGATCCTTGGTGTCGACGAGCTCTCGGAAGAGGACAAGATCGTCGTCGCCCGTGCGCGCCGCATCCAGCAGTTCCTCTCGCAGAACACCTACATGGCGAAGAAGTTCACCGGTGTCGAGGGTTCGACGGTCCCGATCAAGGAGACCATCGAGTCGTTCGACGCGATCGTCAAGGGCGAGTTCGACCACGTGGCCGAGCAGGCGTTCTTCAACGTCGGCGGCATCTCCGACGTCGAAGAGCAGTGGGCGCGCATCCAGAAGGAGAACGGCTGATCATGCCGCTCAACGTCAGCCTCGTCTCCGCGGACGCGGAGGTCTGGTCGGGTGAGGCCTCGCTCGTCGTCGCCAAGACCGTCGAGGGCGAGATCGGCTTCATGACCGGTCACGAGCCGGTGCTCGCGATCCTCGCCGAGGGCCAGGTGCGCATCACCGAGACCTCGGGCACGAAGATCATCGCGAACGCACAGGACGGCTTCCTCTCGATGGAGGGCGACGAGCTCACCATCGTGGCCGGCAACGCCGCACTGATCTCCTGATCGCACCGCGACTACCGCACTCGGCCGGTCCCTTCGGGGATCGGCCGAGTCGTTTTCTGCCGAGGGGACCGAGAACCACATGCTGATCCTGCTGCCGCCGTCCGAGACCAAGCGCCCCGGCGGCGCCGGTCGTGCGTTCGACCTCTCGCGGCTTGCGCTGCCGTCGCTGACGCCGCAGCGCACCGCCCTCGTCGACGCACTGGTGGCCCTGTCGGCCGATGAGGATGCCTCCGCTCGCGTCCTGAAGCTCGGTCCGAAGCAGCGCGGCGAGGTGGCGGTCAACGCGGCGCTGCGCGACGCCCCGACGATGCCGGCGGTGGACCGGTACACCGGCGTGCTGTTCGACGCTCTGGATGCGGCATCCCTTCCGTCGACGGCGCGGCGGTGGCTCGGAGCCCATGTCCTCATCCACTCGGCCCCGTTCGGGCCTGTCGGAGCGCTCGACCCGATCCCCGCGTACCGGCTGGGCGCGGGGACGTCGCTGCCCGGTGTGCCGCCGCTGCGACGACTGTGGGCGGAGGCGGCTTCGGCCGCGATCGCGGATGAGCAACCGCGTTTCGTCCTCGACCTGCGATCCGAGGCGTACGTCGCGCTCGGGCCCGTGCCCGACGGCATCCCGACGCGGTACGTGCGTGTCGTCAGCGAGGGGCCGGACGGTGCCGTGCGCGCGCTCAACCACTTCAACAAGCGCGCGAAGGGCGCCCTCGTGCGCCGCCTGGCCGACGAGCGCCCGCGCATCGCGTCTGCCGCGGCATTCGTGCGATGGGCGGATGCCGTCGGTCTGCGGGTGCGCGAGGCGCGGGCCGGTGAGCTCGAGCTCTTCGCCTGAGCCCTCGCTCGATGCCGTCTGATCGGCGACGCACCCCGGCTAGGAGCCGGGCGTGCGGACCGCCGAGAACGTGTTGCGCCTGCGGAGGGCGAAGCCGAGGCGCTCGTAGGCGGTGATGGCGGTCACGTTGGTCGCTGCGGCGTGCAGCAGGGCGCGGTCGCCGCGCTGCTGGATGTGGAACGCGACGTCGAGGACGAGACGCGAGGCGAGGCCCTGCCGCCGGTGGTCGGCATCGACGGCGACCGCGCTGATCTCGGTCCAGCCCTCGGGGTGCAGACGCTCCCCGGCCATCGCGACGAGACGGCCCTCCCGGCGGAATCCGACGTAGCGACCGAGCTCGTACGTCCGGGGGCGGAACGGACCCGGCTGGTTCCGCTCGACGATGGCGAGCATCTCGGGCACATCGGACTCGCCGAGCAGGACCGCTTCGGCGTCGGGGCGGGGCTGCAGGGCATCCGTCTCGACCAGCTGGACTCCGGCGCCCTGGCCGACGAGCTCCCAGCCGGCCGGAAGCCCGCCGTCGTAGCCCGACAGCCCGATCTCCGTGCCGGGACCGACGAGGTCGATGAGCGCGTCCCACACGCCGGGGTCGTCCCACGTGCGCACCGCGACGAACGGCGCCACATCCTCGGGATAGCGGCGCACCAGATCACCGCCGATCGCGAACCGGGCGTGCGGGCCGGTCAGGGCGTGCCAGGGAGCGTTGTCGAGCACGGTCGCGTCGGCGTGCGGTGCGTCCGAGAGGGCGGTGGCGGGTGCGGCGTCAGGCATCCGTCCACTCTGCGTCCGTGGGGTGAGGCGGCGCAACTCGGGCTGTCACCACGCGCCACACGCCGGCTCGGCCGTCAGTGCTTGGTGTGCTGGGCGGTGCGCTCGGTGTTCTCGGCGATCGCGATCAGGGCGACGACACCCTCGATGATGAACCTGAGCAGGATGATCGCGAGGAACGTCAGCACCGGCACGACGATGATCGTCGCGATGAGAGCGCTGATGCCGGCCCCGGGGTTGAACCACAGCATCGAGACGCCGCTCAGGATGCCGCCCACGAAGTACACGACGAATCCGATGCCGATCGCGATGAGTCCGACGAGGTAGAACACGCTCGCCAGCCGCCGCGTGATGAAGGTGCGGAACGACAGGTCGAACAGCGCGGCGAAGAACCCGCGTCCGACATCGGCGGCCTCGCCGACGACGGGCGGGACTCCGGTGTCGTCGGGATCGGCCCCGACGGGAGTCGACGTCGGAGGGTTCGCCGCGGCCGCAGCCGCGGACTGCTCGGGCAGCGGGGGAGGAGTCGCGGCGGACGGGGTCGGGTCGGTCATGTGCAGCCCTTCGGTCGGGTGATTGTGCTCAGGCTATCCACCGGTGCGCGGAGGGGCTATCCCCCCGTTGCGTCAGGAATGCTGACAGGAAGCTGAGAGCGTCGCTACCATGTGTCGAGCGGGGCAGCGGCCTCGCGGGCGTGCCCCACACGCCCCCCGTCTCTCTTGGAGGTCGCACCATGGATACGTACGACGACAGCGGGTACGGGAGCGTCTGGGCGTTCCTGATCCTCGCTCCGCTCTTCTTCCTGTTCGCCGTAGCCGCCTACATCATCGGCTCGTGGTTCCTCATGAAGATCTTCGAGAAGGCGGGGGTTCAGGGCAAGTGGCGCGCATGGGTGCCGTTCTACAACACCCTCATCTTCGTGAAGCTCGGTGACCTGAACCCGTGGTGGCTGCTGATCCTCTGGGGAGGCACGGTGGTCCTCGGGTGGGTTCCGGTCGTCGGCTGGCTCATCGGCCTGGCGGCGTTCCTGTACACGCTCGCCGCCGCGTGGCGCATCGGGCTGAAGCTGCAGAAGGAGGCCGTCTGGCTCATCCTCTACTTCTTCCTCGCCATCGTGTGGCTCGGCATCAACGCCTTCGACCGGTCGCGTTGGAACACCGCGATCCCGGCCGCTCCGTGGGCGGGCAACTTCCTCGCCGACAACACGGTGTGGTCCGGCATCCCGAGCCAGGTCCCCGCCGGCGGGTACCCGGCGAACCCCGCCACCGCCCCGGGCGCCCCGGCCGGGTATCAGCCTCCGGCCGGTTACACCGCACCTCCCGCGCCGCCCGCGGGCTATACGGCACCGCCGGCCCCGCCCGCGGCTCCCGGTGCCCCGGTCGCGCCTCCGCCGGCCGCCGCGCAGCCGCCGGTGACGCCTCCGGCTCCGCCGGCCGCACCCCAGCCGCCTGCCGCCACCGAGCCGCCGGCGACCGAGCCGCCGGCCGCGCCGGGCGCCCCTGAGGCGCCCAAGGAATGACACGAACCGAACAGCCCCTCGCCCTCGGGTGAGGGGCTGTTCCGTTGCGCCGGGTGCCCGCCCGCGCCCGCCGGGACGCGACGGTCGACCGGGCTAACGTGGAGGCATGACCGCCACCGTTCCGCTGCGCCGCGTCGGCGCCTCCGGCCTCCTCGTGTCCGCTGTCGGCCTCGGCTGCAACAACTTCGGGCGCGAGGGCACCAGCACCGAGACGATCGAGGGCACGCGTGCGGTCCTGGATGCCGCGATCGACGCGGGCGTCACGTTCCTCGACACCGCCGACATGTACGGCGGGCAGCCGGGGCAGTCCGAGACGCTCATGGGAAAGGCGCTGCAGGGGCGACGCGACCAGGTGATCCTGGCGACGAAGTTCGGGCACCCCGGTCGCGACATGGGCTACCCGCTGTCGGGTTCGAAGGGCTCGCGGTCGTACATCCGGCGGGCGGTCGAGGCATCCCTCACCCGCCTCAGGACGGACTGGATCGACCTGTACCAGCTGCACGTGCCCGACAACGACACGCCGATGGAAGAGACGCTCGACACGCTCGGCGACCTCGTCCGCGAGGGCAAGGTGCGCTACATCGGGCACTCGAACTTCTCGGGCTGGCAGATCGCCGAGGCGCATTTCACGGCGCTCATGCGCCGCGGCATCCCGTACATCTCGGCGCAGAACCAGTACAGCCTGCTGTCGAGGGGTTCCGAGCGCAACGTGCTGCGGGCGGTGGAGCGCTACGGGCTCGGGTTCTTCCCGTACTTCCCGCTGCACAACGGGCTGCTCACCGGCAAGTTCACGCGCGACGACGCCCCTGTCGACTCGCGCATCATGCGTCAGCGCGCGCATCTCTACTACGAGGCGCCTTGGGACGCCCTGGAGGCCTACCAGTCGTTCTGCGACGAACGAGGCATCACGATGCTGCAGGCGACGTTCGGCTGGCTGCTGTCGCATCCCGCGCTCTCCAGCGTGATCGCCGGCGCCACCACGCCCGAGCAGGTTCGCGCGAACGCCGAGGCGGCCACCGCGTGGACGCCCACCGAGGCCGATCTGCAGCTGCTGGACGGCCTGTTCCCGCCGCCGGAGGCCGCGGCCTGACGCGTCCCGCGGCGACCTCGGCACGCTCGCCGGAGTCGCTGCGGAGGCCGCTCGCGGGGCGCCGCGCAGAGTTCGCCGACGGCGTACGCGGCGGGTTGTCGGCGACGCGCGCGCAGGCGTAGCGTCACTTCTCGTGCGCGGTCTGCGACGCCGCGCGCCGGAAAGGACCGCCGTGCTCGGGAAGCTCCTGTGGCGATATCTCCGCCCTGCCTGGCTGCTCATCATCGCGGTGGTGGTGTTCCAGCTGGCCCAGTCGATCGCGTCGCTGTGGCTGCCGACGCTCAACGCCGACATCATCGACCAGGGCGTGGTGCAGGGCGACATCCCCTATATCTGGCGCACCGGCGGCGTGATGCTGCTCGTGAGCCTCGCTCAGGTGGTCTGCTCGATCATCGCGGTGTACTTCGGCTCCCGCCTCGCGATGGGGATCGGGCGCGACATGCGCGGCGACCTCTTCCATCGCGTCGTCGCCTTCTCGCAGCGCGAGGTCGGGCAGTTCGGCGCGCCGTCGCTCATCACGCGGAACACGAACGATGTGCAGCAGGTGCAGATGCTCGTGCAGGTGTCGGCGACGCTCATGGTCTCGGCCCCGATCCTCGCGATCGGCGGTGTGATCATGGCGATCCGGCAGGATGCCGGGCTTTCGTGGCTCATGGCGGTGTCGATCCCCGTGCTGCTCATCATCGTCGGGCTCATCGTGACCCGCATGGTGCCCGCGTTCACGCAGATGCAGAAGAGGATCGACCGCGTCAACCAGATCATGCGCGAGCAGCTGTCGGGCATCCGCGTCGTGCGCGCCTTCGTGCGCGAGCGCGAGGAGCGCGCTCGGTTCGCCGGCGCCAGCGACGAGGTCAAGGACACCGCGCTGAGGGCCGGCAACCTGATGGCGCTGATGTTCCCCGCCGTCATGCTCGTGATGAACCTGTCGAGCGTCGCGGTCATCTGGTTCGGCGCCTTCCAGGTGCAGGAGAACGGGGTGCAGATCGGCACGCTGTTCGCGTTCCTCAACTACATGATGCAGATCCTCATGGGCGTCATGATGGCGACCTTCATGTTCGTCATGATCCCTCGCGCCGCGGTCTGCGCGGACCGCATCGGCGAGGTGCTCGAGACCCAGCCGTCGGTGTCGGCCCCGGAGGCTGCGGCATCCGCTCCCGCTCCCGCGGGCCGCGTCGAGTTCGACCACGTCGACTTCGCCTACCCGGGTGCCGAGGATGCCGTCCTGCACGACCTGACCTTCGTCATCGAGCCCGGCACGACCACCGCGGTCATCGGCTCGACCGGCTCGGGCAAGACGACCCTCGTGAGCCTTGTTCCGCGGCTGTTCGACGTGACCGCCGGCTCGGTGCGCGTGGACGGCGTCGATGTGCGCGAGTACGACCCCGACGAGCTGTGGACCCGCGTCGGGCTCGTGCCGCAGCGGGCCTTCCTCTTCTCGGGCACGGTGGCCTCGAACCTGCGCTACGGCGACCACGATGCGACCGACGAGCAGCTGTGGGAGGCGCTGGAGCTCGCTCAGGGCGCCGACTTCGTGCGGGCCATGCCCGACGGGCTCGAGTCGCAGATCGCCCAGGGCGGCACGAACGTGTCAGGCGGTCAGCGGCAGCGCCTCGCGATCGCGCGGGCTCTCGTCAAACGCCCCGAGGTGTACATCTTCGACGACTCGTTCTCGGCGCTGGACCTGCGGACGGATGCCGCCCTCCGGCGTGCGCTCGACACGCACCTGCCCGACGCCACGCGACTCGTCGTCGCGCAACGCGTGTCGACCATCCAGCACGCCGATCAGATCGTCGTGCTCGACCACGGCAGGATCGTCGGGATCGGCGTGCACGACGACCTCGTCGAGACGTGCGAGACCTACCGGGAGATCGTGGAATCGCAGCTGGCGGCGGAGGCGGCGGCATGAGCGGACAGCAGCAGCAGAGTTCGGCGCCGGCGCGGCCGATGGGTCCCGGCGGCGGCCGCGGACCGTTCGGCGGCGGTGCGGGAGTACCCGCCGGCAAGGCGCAGAACTTCGGACCCAGCGCGAGGCGGCTGCTCGGCACCCTTCGTTCCGACACGCCCCGGCTGATCGGCGTGCTCGTGCTCGGCATCCTGTCGGTCACGCTGTCGGTGATCGGTCCGAAGCTCCTCGGCGAGGGCACGAACATCGTGTTCGCCGGCTTCATCTCGCTCCAGGTCCCCGCGGGAATGACCAAGCAGCAGGTCATCGATCAGCTGGTCGCGTCGGGCAACCAGGATCAGGCGAACATGATCTCGGCGATGGACTTCGTGCCCGGCGCGGGGATCGACTTCGACCAGCTCGCGTGGGTGCTGTCGGCGGTCCTCGCGGTGTACCTGTTCGCCAGCGTGTTCGGGTGGCTGCAGGCCCGCATCCTCAACGGCATCGTCCAGCGTGCGATGCACCGGCTGCGCCTGCAGGTGGAGGACAAGATCCACCGCCTGCCGCTGTCGTACTTCGACCGCGTGCAGCGCGGCGAGCTGCTGAGCCGCGTCACCAACGACGTCGACAACATCGGCCAGACGATGCAGCAGACGCTCTCGCAGCTCGTGATCTCGCTGCTGACGGTCATCGGCGTGCTGGTCATGATGTTCGTCATCTCGCCGCTGCTGGCGGTCATCGCCCTCGTCACGATCCCGGTGACCCTCGTCATCACGGTGCTGGTGGCGCGACGGTCGCAGAAGCTGTTCGTCCAGCAGTGGGCGCACACCGGCGTGCTGAACGCCCGCGTCGAAGAGACGTTCTCCGGCCACTCGATCGTCAAGGTGTTCGGCCATCAGCGGGAGGTCGAGGCCGACTTCCTCCGTGAGAACGAGCAGCTCTATCGCGCGAGCTTCGGGGCGCAGTTCCTGTCGGGCGTGATCATGCCCGCGATGATGTTCATCGGCAACCTGGTCTACGTCGCCATCGCCGTGGTCGGGGGCCTCCAGGTGGCGGCCGGCCTCATGACGATCGGCGACGTGCAGGCGTTCATCCAGTACTCGCGTCAGTTCACTCAGCCGCTCAGCCAGCTCGGCTCGATGGCGAACCTGCTGCAGTCGGGCGTCGCGAGCGCCGAGCGCGTGTTCGAGCTGCTCGACGAGAAGGAGCAGACGGCGGACGACGAGGATGCGCAGTCGGTTGCGGACTCCGCGAGCCGGCTGGAGTTCGAGGATGTGTCGTTCCGGTACATCGAGGACAAGCCGCTGATCGACGGTCTCACCCTGGCGGCGCGCCCGGGCAGCACCGTGGCGATCGTCGGGCCGACCGGCGCGGGAAAGACGACGCTCGTGAACCTCATCATGCGGTTCTACGACGTCGACTCGGGGCGCATCACGCTCGACGGCGTCGACACGCTGCACATGACGCGGGACGACCTGCGCCGGCGCACCGGCATGGTGCTGCAGGACACGTGGCTGTTCGCCGGCACGATCCGCGAGAACATCCTCTACGGACGCCCCGAGGCGTCGGAGGAGGAGCTCGTCGCGGCCGCGACCGCCGCCTACGTCGACCGGTTCGTGCACGCCCTGCCGGACGGCTACGACACGATGCTCGACGATGAGGCGACGAACCTCAGCGTCGGCGAGCGGCAGCTGGTCACGATCGCGCGCGCCTTCCTGGCGGACCCTCGCATCCTCATCCTCGACGAGGCGACGTCGTCGGTCGACACGCGCACGGAACTGCTGATCCAGCGCGCCATGTCGCGCCTGCGCGAGGACCGGACGGCGTTCGTCATCGCCCACCGGCTCTCGACGATCCGCGACGCCGACCTCATCCTGGTGATGGAGAACGGGGCGATCGTCGAGCAGGGCTCGCACGATGAGCTGCTCGCGGCCAAGGGCGCGTACTGGCGTCTGTACAACGCGCAGTTCGAGGGGGCCATCGACGAGGACGAGCCCGTGGCGGTCGTCCCGGTGCCGCTCGGCCCGCCGCCGACGACGGCGCAGATCGTCGTCGACGCACTCGCCGAGTCCGAGGATGCGGTCGAGTGACCCACTAGTATGTGATGACGCGGGGCCGCCCGGTCTCGATGCCGCCGATCGGGAGGACAGGGCGTGCCCGAGGTCTCCACCCAGTCGCGCACCGTCCCGGTTCCCGGTGGCGTGCTCGAGCTCTCATGGGCAGCTGCCACCGACACCGGACGCCGGCGCGAGGTGAACCAGGACGCGTTCTTCGCGGACTACCCCCTCTTCGTCGTCGCCGACGGCATGGGCGGTCACGTCGGGGGAGAGATCGCGAGCGCGAGCACGATCGAGCGCCTCACGGCGGTCGCCGATGCGGGCGTCGTGAATCCGAAGACGATCGAGAAGGCGCTCGCCCGTGCGGTGAAAGACATCGCATCGCACCCCGAGGCGACCGATGACGGCACCGGGACGACGGTGACCGGGGTGTTCCTCGACACCAGCGGTGAGGCAGCCCACTGGGTGACGCTCAACATCGGCGACTCGCGCGTGTATCTCGTGCGCGACGGGGCCATCGTGCAGATCACGACCGACCACTCCGTCGTCCAGGAGCTCGTGGCCGCCGGCCGGCTCAGCCCCGAAGAGGCCGAGAACCACCCGTACGGCAACGTCATCACGCGAGCGGTGGGCCCGAGCGACGGCGTGAAGCCCGACTACGTCCGCCTCGACGTCGCCGACGGCGACCGCTTCGTCATCTGCTCCGACGGTCTGACGAAAGAGCTGACGGATTACGGCATCCGCCATTTCCTCGACGAGAACGCCGACCCGGCCGCCGCGGTGACGGCGATGCTCGAGGCCGCGCTCGAGAACGGCGGCCGCGACAACATCACGATCGTGGTGCTGGACGTCACCGATCCGGCCGCGGCACGCGACCGCGACGAAGCCGGTGCGGCCGAGCCTGAAGCAGCCGCCGACCCTGCCGATGCCGACACCGGACCCATCGACGTGGCGGCCGCGGCCGACCCCGAGGGCACCACCCCCTCCTCCACAGACGCCGACTGAGGCGCGTTCTCCCCAGAATGACGCAGGCGCCCTCCGGTGCTGCGGCGTCCGCGGTGGACTCTGAGGGTGCGATCCACCCTCCGCTCCCTGCCTCCCGCTGCCGTGTCCTCCGTCGACGACCGGACCCCGGCACCGACGGATGACGAGGCGCTGACCCTCCCTGCCGCGTGGGTCGCGCCGTCTCGTCCGCCGCTGCCGCTGGTCGCGGCCGTGGTCCCCGTCGTCGGGGCCGTCGCGCTGTGGCTGGTCACGGGATCGATCATCTCGCTCTGGTTCGCGCTGCTCGGACCGCTGCTCGCCGCAGCCGCGCTGCTCGACGGGCGCCGTGCGGCGCGTCGTGACGGACGCCGCGCAGCGGTCGACGCTGCCCAGGCTCGTGAGCGCGTCACACGGGCGGTGACGGCGCGTCACGACACCGAGCGCGCGCAGCTGTGGGTGCGGCATCCCGACGTGGCGCGGTTCGACGTCCGCCCGGACGACGTCTGGCGCGGCGGCGCCGTCCGATCGATCGTCGTCGGCGCCGGCGAGCGCGTGAGCGGGGTGCGGATCACCGGGGGCGAAGGGGATGCGGATGCCACCGCCCTGCGTCGTCGTGCCGGCCGGCTCGACGCCGCCCCGGTGACGGTGGCCGCCGAGGGCGGGGTCGTCGTGGTCGGCGCCGACGCCATGGCAGCCGCTGTGCAGCGAGCGCTGCTGCTGCAGCTGTGCCTCGCGCACGCGCCGGGCGAGCTGCGGATCGTGGGCCCCTGCGACGGCGAGCTGGCGTGGGCGGCAGCGCTGCCGCATCGCGCCGCGCGCACGGGTGTTCGGGTCGCGGTCGTCGCGCCCGGCGGCCGGGTTCCCGCGGATGCAGACGTCGCCGTGGCCCGCAGTCGGCCCGGCGACCCGCTGCCGCCGCAGTGCGCCGCCGTCGTCACCGTGGTGTCGCCCGGGAGGGCGCGGCTGGAGCTGGCGGGCGAGGGCACCGAGCTGGCGGTGGAGGCGGTCTCGCTCCCGCAGGCCGAGGCGATCGCCGCCGTGCTCGCGGCTCGCGCCGAGCAGAGCCTCGGCCTCACCCGGGATTCCGCGGAGCCGGTCCTCCTCGCCGCGCTGCGTGCGCAGCAGCCCGGCCGTGGCGAGGATGGGGGAGGCCTGCCGACGGTCATCGGGCGGGCCGGCGCCGAGCCGTTCGCTGTCGACCTGGTGCACGACGGGCCGCATGCGGTCGTCGCCGGCGTCACCGGCTCCGGCAAGAGCGAACTGCTCATCACGTGGATCCTGTCGCTGTGCGCGACACGGTCGGCCGACGAGGTGACGTTCCTGCTGGCGGACTTCAAGGGTGGCACCGCCTTCGACGCCCTCGCCGATCTGCCTCATGTCACCGGCGTCATCACCGACCTCGACGGCGCGGGTGCGCGCCGGGCGATCGAGAGCCTGCGCGCCGAGCTCCGTCGTCGGGAATCGGCGATCGCGGCCGCCGGCGCCCGCGACATCCTCGACCCGCGCGTGCGGCTGCCGAGGCTCGTGGTGGTCGTCGACGAGTTCGCGGCGCTCCTGGCCGACCACCCCGAACTGCACGCCGTGTTCGCCGATCTCGCCGCGCGAGGCCGCGCGCTCGGGATCCACCTGGTGCTGGGCACCCAGCGGTCGGCCGGAGTGATCCGCGAGAACCTGTTGGCGAACTGTCCGCTGCGGCTCAGCCTCCGGGTCACCGACGCGACCGACAGCCGCGCGCTCCTCGGCGTGGACGATGCCGCACTGCTGCCGGGCGGCGCCGCCGGGCGAGGTGCCGCCCTCGTCCGGCGCGCCGCCGACAGCCAGCCGATCGCCGTGCGTATCGCGCTGTCGGGCCCAGAGGATGTCAGAGCCGCCGTCGCGCGCGGCGGGGACGAATCGCCGCGCCGGCCGTGGCTTCCCGATCTGCCGGGTCGCCTCGCGCTCGCCGAGATCGCGGACCGCTCGGACGCACCGGCCGGCGCCGTGCTGCTGGGTCTGGCCGACGAGCCCGAGCGGCAGCGTCAGCCCGTCGTCGCCCTGGCCTCCGCCGACCGCGGACTGCTCGTGCTGGGCGGCCCCGGGTCGGGAGTGTCGAACGTGCTCGACCTCGTCTGTGCGCAGGCCCCGCGGACGGTGCGACTGCCTGCCGATCCGGAGGGGCTGTGGGATGCCGTCACCGCCCTCGCCGAGCAGCCCCCCTCAGCCGGCACGCTCGTCGTGGCCGACGACCTGGACGCCATCGCCGGCCGGTTCCCCGTCGAGTACGCGGCGACGCTGTGGGAGCGACTCGATCTCGTCGTCCGGCGGGCCGGCGACGCGGGGGCCGTCGTCGTGGCGGGAGCGCACCGCACGCCGGGCGCCGTCGCGCGGCTGGCCGAGCTGTTCCCCCGACGGTTGATGCTGCCCTACGCCACCCGCATGGATCACACCGGCGCGGGCGGAGATCCGTCGTCGTTCGACGCCGGTGCGCCTGCCGGCCGCGGCCGACTCGACGGCCGTACGATCCAGGTCGCCCTGGCGCCCCACGCCGAACGCCCGCCGCATGCCGTCACCGCGACGGACGCCGCCGCCGCATGGGCGCCGTCGAATCCGCTCACCGGGGTCGTCGCCCGCCGGTCGCCGTCGAGCCGCCAAGCGCTCGCGAGCTGGGAGAGCGGGGGAGTGCGGGTGTGCGGGCTCGACGAGTACGCGGCAGACCCGTCCACCGTGGCCGGTGGCCGGGTCGTCGTGACCGGGGAACCGGAAGACTGGCAGCGGCACTGGCGCCTGCTCGCCGACGTGCGCGGAGACCACGACCTCGTCGTCGACACTTCGTGCGCGGCGGAGCTGCGGGTGCTCGCCGGGTATCGTGGCGTGCCGCCGTTCTGCGAGCCGGGACGCGGAAGGGCGTGGCTCATGTCGGCGGGCGCCGACCCCGTCCGCATCGTCCTGCCCCTCGCCGATTCCGGCCGAACCGTCAGGACCTCGCGTTGACCGTGCCCTCGTCGTGCACTTAGCGTCGCTCTGTGGCTACTTCCCCCATCGATCTCGATCGACCGGACGGCAAGGGGCTCGCGGCCGGCACGCTGGGACTATGGGGTTCCACCGTCATCGGCCTCGCCTCCACCGCGCCGGTCTACTCCCTCGTCGCAACGCTCGGCTGGGTGGTGCTCGCCGTCGGCGCCCAGGCCCCGATCGCGTTCATCGTCGCGTTCATCCCGATGCTGTTCATCGCGTTCGCCTACCGCGAGCTCAACAACGACGTGCCGGACTGCGGCACCACGTTCACGTGGGGCACCAAGGCGTTCGGCCCCGTCACCGGCTGGCTGGGCGGCTGGGGCGTCGCCGTGGCCGGCATGGTCGTGCTCGCCAACCTCGCACAGATCGGCGGCATCTATCTGTGGGCCCTGGTGGACGGGATCATCGGCAGCCCCGACGACGCGCTGCTATCCGACAACGTGCCGCTGGTGACCGCCACGGGCGTCGTGTTCATCCTCGCGATGACCTGGATCAGCTGGCGAGGCGTCGAGATCGGCGAACGCATCCAGAACGTGCTGCTGGGCATCCAGTACCTCGCCCTCGCGATCTTCGTGATCGCCGCCGTCTGGCAGTTCTTCACCGGCACCGCGCCGAACCCGACGCCCATCGACTGGTCCTGGTTCAATCCGGCGGCGTTCACCGACTGGCACGGCTTCACCGAGGCCGTCCTGCTGGCCCTCTTCATCTACTGGGGCTGGGACACGTGCCTCGCCCTCAACGAAGAGACGAAGGACCCCAAGCGCATCCCCGGTCGCGCGGCGCTCCTCACATGCGTCATCCTCCTCGTCACCTACGTGGGCGTCACGGTCGCAGCCATGATGTACGCCGGACTCGGCGACACCGGGACCGGCCTGGGCAACGAGGCGAACGCCGACGACTTCTTCCTCTCCATCAAGGACGGGCTGCTCGGCCCGTTCGGCTGGGTCCTCGTCGTCGCGGTGCTGATCTCGGCGGTCTCGTCGACGCAGACCACGATCCTCCCGACGGCCCGGGGCACGCTCGCGATGGCGGCGTACCGCGCGCTGCCGCGCAAGTTCATGAACGTGCACCCGCAGTACAAGACGCCGTCGTTCTCGACGATCGTCATGGGGATCGTCGCGAGCGTCTACTACATCGGCATGACCCTCATCAGCGACAACATCCTGCAGGACTCGATCCTCTCGCTCGGGCTCGCCATCGCCTTCTACTACGGCATCACCGGCTACGCGAGCGTCTGGTACTTCCGCAAGGACCTCTTCACCTCTGCCCGCAACCTGTGGTTCAAGGGCATCTTCCCGCTCCTCGGCGCGCTCATGCTCACGTACGCGTTCGTCCAGTCCGCGATCGACATGTGGGATGTGGACTACGGCTACACGGTGCTCTTCGGCATCGGCGGCACGTTCGTCCTCGGCATCGGGTCGCTCCTGCTCGGCGTCGTGCTGATGCTCGTGTGGTGGATGTTCCCCGGCGCCAAGCCGTTCTTCCGCGGCGAGAGCCTCAACCGCGAGACCCCCGTGCTCGTGCCCGAGGATCCCGCCGAGTTCACCCGCTCGATCGACGGCGGACTGGTCTGAGTCCCCGCCTCAGAACGACGGATGCCGCCACCCCGGGCTCAGTGCGAGCCCCGGGTGGCGGCATCCGTTCTTCGGGTCAGGCCAGTGCAGACTCCAGCGGCGCCACCTCGAGGCCGTGCGCGGTCGCCACGCCGGGGTTCACGATCCGCCCGCCCTGCGTGTTGAGGCCGGCTGCCAGTGCCGCGTCGGCGCGCAGCGCGGCCTGCCAGCCGTGGCGCGCGATCTGGCGGATGTACGGCATGGTCGCGTTCGTGAGGGCCGACGTCGACGTGTTGGGCA
>PJUC01000248.1_pt1 | contig 29440 bp, 29 predicted proteins | sample 1512161 | NCBI WGS metagenome assembly PJUC01 (sample SAMN08177676, study PRJNA422409) | Soil metagenome, whole genome shotgun sequencing project. | isolation source: Soil enriched on filter paper | place: USA: Madison | collected 2015-01-15
ACCACCAAGGAAGGCGCCCACTACGTGCGCGACGCCGGGCCCTTCACGGCAGCCACCATCACGGCGCACCACCTGCTCTACAACCGCAACGCCATCTTCACCGGCGGCATCCGCCCGCACTACTACTGCCTGCCCGTGCTCAAGCGCGAGACGCACCGCGTGGCGCTGGTGGAGGCCGCCACCAGCGGCAGCGACCGCTTCTTCCTGGGCACCGACAGCGCGCCGCACCCGGCCCACCTGAAGGAACACGCACTCGGCTGCGCCGGCTGCTACACCGCGCTCACCGCCATCGAGCTGTACGCGGAGGCCTTCGACAACGCGGGCGCGCTCGACAAGCTCGAAGCCTTCGCCAGCTTCAACGGCCCCGACTTCTACAAGCTGCCGCGCCACGCCGACACCGTCACGCTCAAGCGCGAAAGCTGGACCGTGCCGGAGACCGTGCCGTACGGCGACGCCACGCTCAAGCCGCTGCGCGGCGGCGAAACCATCCACTGGAAGCTGGCATGACGCCCACACCGCGCGTGATGCTGCTGATCGACGCCGACAACGTCTCGGCCGACGTGATCGAGCAGGCCGTGCAGCGCACCATGGACGAATACGGCGCCATCCACGTGCGCCGCGCCTATTGCAACGCCGAAATGGCCGTCAACCGGCAGGCGATGTTCAAGCGGCTGTCGGTGCGGCCGATGGTCAATCTCTCGACCGGCAAGAACAGCACCGACATCGCGCTCGCGGTCGATGCCATCGACCTCGTCATCGACGAGCGGCCCGACGTGGTGGTGCTGGTGTCCTCCGACTCCGACTTCGCGCCGCTGGTGATCCGGCTGCGCGAAAAGGGCTGCCGCGTCTGCGGCATCGGCCAGCGGGGCAAGACGGGCGAAGAGACGGTCGGCATCTACGACGCGTTCATGGACCTCGAGCACCACGCCAGCGCGAAGCCCGCGGCCCGCACCGCCGCCGCGAAGAAGACGGCCGCTGCCAAGACCGCGCCTGCCGCCAAGAAAACGGCTGCGAAGAAGGCAGCCACCAAGACGGCGGCCCGCAAGAGCAGCACCAAGGCAGCCAAGCCCGCACCTGCGCCGCAACCGCAGACCTCCGAGGCGGCCGAGTTCATCCTGCAGGCCGTGCCCGCGCTGCGCAGCGGCAAGGACGTGCCGCTCAACGACGTGGCGCAGGCATTGCGCGCGGCGGGCCTGCTGGGCAAGCACGGCAGCTCGCTCAAGCTGTTCGACAAGCTCACGGCGGAATTCGCGGTGATGCAGCACCCCGACCGCATCCGCTGGACGGACGCGCCCGCGTCTTGACCCTGCCGGCGGTCGACTGGGCGCAGCCCTGGCTCGCGCCCTACCGCGCCCATGGCCAAGCCGTGGCGCAGGCCGCTTCGGCGCATGGCTCGGTCGCCGCAGCGCTGCAGGGCGCCCGGCCGGCCCATGCACCCGTGCCCGACTTCGTGCAGCAGCACGCGCTGCCCGCCGGGCAGGCCTACGAGGCCCACATCTTCCAGACCCGCACGGTGCCCACGCGCGACAACCTGCACGACTTTTTCAACGGGCTCGTGTGGCTCGCGTTTCCGCTGGCCAAGCGCCGGCTCAACGAGCTGCAGGCGGGCGAGATCGCGCGCCACGGCGTCGCGGCGGTGCGCGGCCCCTTGCGCGATGCGCTCACGCTGTTCGACGAGAACGGCGCCGTGCTCGACGCGCCGCCCGCGCTGTGGCAGGCGCTGGTCGCGCGCGACTGGCACACGCTGTTCGTCGAGCGGCGCGAGTGGTGGGCGCAGGCGCGGCTGCTGGTGTTCGGCCATGCGCTGCTCGAAAAGCTCGCCGCGCCGCGCAAGCCGATCACCGCGCACGTGCTGCTGACGCACGAGGCGGCGGGCGCCGTGGCCTTCGACGACGCGCGCATGGCGCAGGCGCTCGACCCGGCGCGTCTGGAGCGCAAGCCCTTCGTGCCGCTGCCGTTGCTCGGCGTGCCCGGCTGGTGGCCCGGCAACGAGGCCGCGTCTTTCTATGACGACCCGCAGGTTTTCAGGCCTTTGCCGGAGCGGGGAATACACGGGCGCTAGAACTTTTGCTCCTATCATGGTTGCCACCTCCATGCAGCGCACGGGTTGAAGTGAGCCCCGCGGCCCTTATCTGGATGGAAGCGTTCCCCACGGAGAATTCAACTTGAAACGTATCCTTCTGTTCGTCCTGACCAACGTGATGGTCGTCGCGGTGCTCGGCGTGGTCGCCAGCCTGCTCGGCGTCAATCGCTTCCTCACGGCCAACGGGCTCAACCTCACGGCGCTGCTCGGCTTTGCGCTGGTGATGGGTTTCGGCGGCGCGATCATCTCGCTGCTCATCAGCAAGCCTATGGCCAAGTGGACCAGCGGCCTGCACATGATCGACAACCCCCAGACGCCCGACGAGGCCTGGATCGTCGGCACGGTGCGCAAGTTCGCCGACAAGGCCGGCATCGGCATGCCCGAGGTCGGCATCTTCGAAGGCGAGCCCAATGCCTTCGCCACCGGCGCGTTCAAGAACTCGTCGCTGGTGGCGGTGTCCACCGGCCTGCTGCAGAACATGACGCGCGAAGAGGTCGAGGCCGTCATCGGCCACGAGGTGGCGCACATCGCCAACGGCGACATGGTCACCATGACGCTCATCCAGGGCGTGATGAACACCTTCGTCGTGTTCCTGTCGCGCGTGATCGGCTATGCGGTCGACAGCTTCCTGCGCCGCGGCGACGACCGCAGCTCGGGCCCCGGCATCGGCTACTACGTGAGCACCATCGTGCTCGACATCGTGCTGGGCTTTGCCGCCGCGATGGTGGTGGCCTGGTTCTCGCGCCACCGCGAGTTCCGTGCAGACGCCGGCGCCGCCGCGCTCATGGGCCAGAAGCAGCCGATGATCAATGCGCTCGCCCGCCTGGGCGGCCTGCCGGCCGGCGAACTGCCGAAGGCCGTGGAAGCCATGGGCATCACCGGCAGCATGGGCAAGCTGTTTGCCACGCACCCGCCGATCGAAGAGCGCATTGCCGCGCTGCAGAACGCGCAGCGCTGAAACCCGCCATTACTGCTTTGTAGCGCCACCTCCGGGTGGCGTTTTTTTTGACGTCCGGTCAGTCGCTGGCGGGGGCCGGGGCGGCGGCAGGCTCCTCCGCGGCGGGCTCTGCGGCTTCCGCGGGTGCCGCTGCCGCTGCTGCAGCAGCAGCTTCCGCAGCCGCCTGCGCCGCCTTCTGGTCGTTGCGCACGCGTTGCAGCGTGCGCGTCACCTCGCCGTGCTTCATGCCGTACATGTCGGCGAACTCCTGCTCGGTGCGGCCGCTGGCCTCGAAGGCGCGCAGCAGCGCTTCGCGCTTGGCGGCCTGCTGGGCGAGTTCGGCCAGGGCTTCGTCGACCACGGCGTTGTTGTTCTGGTCGCGCGAACGCACCAGCACCGCATAGGCTTCGCGGTCGAGGCCCGAGGCTTCGATGGCCTTGGCGATGCGCGCCACCAGTTGCGGGCGCAGGTCTTCACCGCCGGGGTTGCGCTGCTGGCGGCGGCGGTGCAGCTCGAGGATGGCGTGGTGCACATGCTCGGGCGCGACCGGGTCGAGCGCGTTGCCGTCGAGGTCGTGGCGGGCCAGGCCGGCGGCCACGGCCTCGAGGTAGCGGGTGGAACGCGCGTGCTGGCCCATTGCGATCTTCAGGTCTTCGGCCTTGAAGTCCTCCGGGTGGCGCGCCAGCAATTCTTCGTAGACGCCGAGCTTCAGCGGCACGAAGCGCGCGCCGAAGAGTTGCGGATACAGCTCGAACAGGCGTTCCAGCACCGGGTTGACCTTGCGCGGGGCGCGCTGCGGCTGTTGCTGCTGCGGCGCCTGCGCCTTCTGTTGCTGCTCCTGGCGCGGCTGCTGGGGGCGCCGCTGGTTGTTGCGGCCGCCGCCGTTCTTCTGCCGGGGCGGGCGTGCGTCCTGGCGCTGCTGCTGAGGTTGCTGTTGAGCGGGCGCCTCGTCGGTGCCCGTGTCCGTGTCTGCTCCGGCCTTCAGCTGCTTCAGCTGGTCGGCCATGTCCAGTTGCTGGCGCCGGGGAGGGCGTGCGTTCGTCTTCGGGGTGGCGGTGGAAGCGTCGGTCATGCGGGGGCGCGGTGGAATGAAATGGAAAAAAGAATGCCGGCGGTGCGCGTTCAGCGCGGCCGGAACATCCTGAAGAGATTGTCGGGGCCGACTTCGAAATAGTCGGCCGGCCCGCCGCCGCGCAGGATGGGCTGCGCCGCGGCGGTGTCGTAGATGCCGTCCTTCAGCAGGCGGCGCGCGATGTGCACGCCCACCACTTCGCCAAGGACCAGCCAGGTCTGCACCGGCACGCCGTCCACGCCTTCGAGCTGCAGGATCTGCGTGAGCCGGCATTCGAAGGACACGGGGCTTTCGGCCACGCGCGGCACGGCGATGGTCCGCGAGGCGGCGGTCTGCAGGCCGGCCAGCTCGAACTCGTTCACCTCGGGCGGCACGGCTGCGCAGGAACGGTTCATCTGCTCGGCCAGCGGGCGCGTGGCCAGGTTCCAGCCGAACTCCCGTGTCTGGCGGATGTTGTGCAGGCTGTCCTTGGCGCCGATGCTCGCGAAGCCGACGATGGGCGGCGTGTAGTTGAAGGCGTTGAAGAAACTGTAGGGCGCGAGGTTGAGCACGCCGTGCTCGTCCTGCGACGAGATCCAGCCGATGGGGCGCGGCCCGACCATCGCGTTGAACGGATCGTGCGGCAGGCCGTGGCCCTTGGCGGGTTCGTAGAAGTGGAAGTCGTCGTTCGCCATCGATGTCCTCAGTGGCTCAGGGCCGATGCCCGTGCGGCCTGCCGGCCGATCAGCAGCCGGAACGGCAGCAGCATGAGCACGCCGACGCCCAGCTTCACCGCCAGGTCGCCAAGCGCCCAGGTGAGCCAGGGGCCGTCGGTGCCCGCGAAGGCGATGCCCCAGAACACGATGCTGTCGAGCACCGCGGCGATCACCGTGGCCACCAGCGGCGCGCGCCACCAGAGGCCGCGCCGGAGCCGGTCGAACACGCCGATGTCCAGCAGCTGAGAGGCGATGAAGGCCAGCCCCGAGGCCGCCGCGATGCGCACCGGCGCAAGCAGCAGCGACACGCCCACGGCGACCGCAAAGCCCACCCACGCCACGCGCCGCGCCATGCCGGGACCGAAGCGCCGGTTGACCAGGTCGCTCACGAGGTAGGCCACCGGATAGGTGAAGGCGCCCCAGGTCAGCCAGTCGTTGATGGCGAACTGCACCAGGATGTTGGAGGCCAGCACCACCGCGGCCATGGCCAGCGTGGCCGCGGTCAGTTGGCCGAAGGTGGGGCGTTCGAAGTGCATGGCCGGCATCAGACGCTGGCGGTGCGTTCGCGTTCGGCTTCGGCCAGCACGCTGTGCGCCACGGCCTCGGCCACCTTGATGCCGTCCACGCCGGCCGACAGGATGCCGCCCGCGTAGCTCGCGCCTTCGCCGGCGGGGTAGAGGCCGCGCACGTTCAGGCTCTGGAAGTCGTCGCCGCGCGTGATCTTGATGGGCGAGGACGTGCGCGTTTCCACGCCGGTGAGCACCGCGTCGTGCGTGTCGAAGCCCTTGATCTTGCGGCCGAAGGCGGGAAAGGCCTCGCGCATCGCCTCGATGGCGTAGGCGGGCAGGGCCTTGTGAAGGTCGGTCGGCGTGACGCCCGGCTTGTACGACGGGATCACGCTGCCCAGCGCGGTGGACGGCTTGCCGGCGATGAAGTCGCCCACCAGCTGGCCTGGCGCGCGGTAGTCGCCGCCGCCGAGCAGAAAGGCGTTGCTCTCCAGTTCGCGTTGCAGCGCGATGCCGGCGAGCGCGTCTGCGGGATAGTCGCGCGGGTCGATGCCCACCACGATGCCCGCGTTGGCGTTGCGCTCGTTGCGCGAATACTGGCTCATGCCGTTGGTGACCACGCGGCCCGGCTCGCTGGTGGCCGCGACCACGGTGCCGCCGGGGCACATGCAGAAGCTGTAGACCGAGCGGCCGTTGCTCGCGTGGTGCACCAGCTTGTAGTCGGCCGCGCCCAGCAGCGGGTGGCCTGCGTGGCGGCCCCAGCGCGCGCGGTCGATCAGGCCTTGCGGATGCTCCACGCGGAAGCCGATGGAAAACGGCTTGGCCTCGATGTGCACGCCGCGCTCGTGCAGCATCTCGAAGGTGTCGCGCGAGCTGTGGCCCAGCGCCATCACGACGTGGTCGGCGCGCAGTTCGCTGCTGGTGCCCGTGGTCTGGTCGAGCACGGTGAGGCCGCGCAGGTGGCCGTCCTCGATGCGCACGTCGGTCACGCGCTGCTCGAAGCGGATCTCGCCGCCCAGCGCCACGATCTGCTCGCGGATGTTCTCCACCACCTTCACCAGCTTGAAGGTGCCGATGTGCGGATGGGCGACGTAGAGAATTTCCGGCGGCGCGCCGGCCTTCACGAACTCTTCCATCACCTTGCGGCCGAGGAAGCGCGGATCCTTGATCTGGCTGTAGAGCTTGCCGTCCGAGAAGGTGCCGGCGCCGCCTTCGCCGAACTGCACGTTCGACTCCGGGTTGAGCACGCTCTTGCGCCACAGGCCCCAGGTGTCGCGGGTGCGCTGGCGCACGGTCTTGCCGCGTTCGAGCACGATGGGCCTGAAGCCCATCTTCGCGAGCATCAGCGCCGCGAAGATGCCGCAGGGGCCGAAGCCGATCACCACCGGCCGCGACGTGCCCTCGGGGGCATTGGCGGGCGGCGTGTAGCGCATATCGGGCGCTTTTTGGATATGCGGATGGCCCGCGTGCTTGGCGAGCAGCCCGGCTTCGAGCTTCGCGTCTGCCAGCTGCACGTCGCAGATGTAGACCGTGAGCAGCTCGGCCTTGCGCGCGTCGAAGCTGCGCTTGTAGACGTTGTGGGAGGTGATCGCGTCGAGCGGAACGTCGAGCGTTTTGGCGATCAGTGCGGCCAGCGCGTCGGGCGCGTGGTCGAGCGGGAGTTTGAGTTCGGAGATTCTCAGCATGGCGGCGTGGGGCTTGTGGTTATCAAGCAGGCCGCGCATTTTAAGCGCCCGGGGCGCTATGAAAGGGATAGCGGGTCAGGCGGGCAGGAAGCCTTCGACCGACAGATAGCGCTCGCCGGTGTCGTAGTTGAAGCCCAGCACCACCGCATCGGGTGCCAGCGAGGGCAGTTTCTGCGCGATGGCCGCGAGCGTGGCGCCCGACGAGATGCCGACCAGGATGCCTTCCTCCTGCGCGCAGCGGCGGGCCATTTCGCGCGCCGGTTCGGCGTCGACCTGCAGCACGCCGTCGAGCAGCGAGGTGTCGAGGTTCTTCGGGATGAAGCCCGCGCCGATGCCCTGGATGGGGTGCGGCGCCGGCGCGCCGCCGGAAATGACGGGCGAGGCCACCGGTTCCACCGCGAACACCTGCAGCTTCGGCCACTTCTTCTTCAGCACCTTCGCCACGCCGGTGATGTGGCCGCCCGTGCCCACGCCGGTGATGATCACGTCGATGCCGTCAGGAAAATCGGCCGCGATTTCCTCGGCCGTGGTGCGCACGTGCACGTCGACGTTGGCGGGGTTGTTGAACTGCTGCGGCATCCACGCGCCGGGCGTGCCGGCCACGATTTCCTCGGCGCGGGCGATGGAGCCCTTCATGCCGTTGGCGCGCGGCGTCAGGTCGAAGGTGGCGCCGTAGGCCAGCATCAGGCGGCGGCGTTCGACGGACATGCTGTCGGGCATCACCAGGATCAGCTTGTAGCCCTTGACGGCCGCCACCATGGCCAGGCCGATGCCGGTGTTGCCCGATGTGGGCTCGACGATGGTGCCGCCGGGCTTGAGCGCGCCGCTCTTCTCGGCGTCTTCGACCATCGCGAGCGCGATGCGGTCCTTGATGGAGCCGCCGGGGTTGGCGCGCTCGGACTTGATCCACACCTGCTGCCTGGCATTGCCGAACAGGCGGTTGATGCGCACGTGCGGCGTGTTGCCGATGGTCTGGAGGATGTTCTGGGCCTTCATGGGAATCTCCTTGGATCGATGCGTTTGTCGGACGGACAGCGCGCATTGTGAGACCAGCCCGAAGGCACGCCCGGGCACAGGCGATAATCCACCCCGTGAAGCACGCCAGACCGCCGCTGGTGCAAGTGCCGAAAGGCCGCACTGGAGGAACGTCCGGACTGCACAGGACAGCGCAGGAGTTAACGACTCTCCACCGTGAGGTGAGGATCAGAGCAACAGAGACGAGCCGATTGAGTTCGGGTGAAACGGGCAATCTCTGCGCGCAGCAACACCAAGTAGGCCAGTATCGAGGTGGTTCCGCTGAGCTGGCGGGTAGGTGGCATCGAGCCGTTTGGCGACAAACGGCCCAGAGTAATGGCGGTCACGCCGGAGGTTTCGCAAGAGGCCTCCGGTGCACAGAATCCGGCTTATCGGCGAGCTTCACACTTTTCTTTCCTTCCCCTTTTCCGCGTTCTCGCGCCCTCGGCCCCGGCCAAGGCGGGCGTAAGCCTTGCCGCCAGCAGGGATTGGTAGTTACCCGTACAATAGATAGCATGCTAATTAATAGCCGGCTATCGTGACCAACCCGACCACCCCCCGAACAGCGCCTGAACAGGCGATTGAACCGACGCGCGAACAATCGCTGATGCGCCTCGGCACGTCGCTCGCGGTGCTGCAGCGCGGCTACCGCGCCGCGGCCGACAAGGCGGTGGCGCACGTCGGCGTGTCGCAGACGCTGGCCTATCCGATCGTGATGCTCGGGCGCATGAACGGCGAAGTGCGCCAGGGCGTGCTGGCCGAGGCGCTGGGCATCGAAGGGCCGTCGCTGGTGCGCTCGGTCGACCAGCTGGTGGAAGCCGGCCTCGTCGAACGCCGCGAAGACCCGGCCGACCGCCGCGCCAAGACGCTGCATCTCACCGAGGCCGGCAAGGCCGTCTGCGAGCCCATCGAGGCGGCGCTGGCGCTGATGCGGGTGTCGCTGTTCGACGGCGTGCCCGACGAGGACGTCGCCGCCTGCCTGCGCGTGTTCTCGGTGCTCGAAGAGCGCATGGGCGTTCGCGCCGTGCAGAGCCTGCCGCCGCAGCAACAGCAGCCATCGCAGGAAGGGCGCAGGTAGCCGATGTCCGCGTTCAGCCTGCCGCGCTTCAGCCGCGCGGAGCTTCTCTTTTCCGCCAAGAGCTTCGTCGCCGCCATGCTGGCGATGTACCTCGCCAGCCGCGCCGGCCTGCCGCGCCCGTTCTGGGCGCTCATGACCACCTACGTCGTCGCCCATCCGCTGGCCGGCGCGGTGCGCTCCAAGGCGGTGTACCGCTTTTGCGGCACGCTCATCGGCAGCACCGCCACGGTGCTGCTGGTGCCCGCGCTGTCCAACGCGCCCGAACTGCTGACGCTGGTGCTCGCGCTGTGGGTCGGGCTGTGCCTGTGCATCTCGCTGTTCGACCGCACGCCGCGCTCCTACGTGTTCATGCTCGCGGGCTACACCGCTGCGCTCATCGGCTTTCCTTCCGTGCAGACGCCGCTCGCGCTGTTCGACACCGCCGTGGCGCGCGTCGAGGAAATCGGCCTGGGCATCTTCTGCGCCACGCTGGTCCACAGCCTGGTGCTGCCGGCGGGGCTCGCGCCGACCGTGCTGGGCCTGCTCGACCGCACGCTGCTCGACGCGCGCAAGTGGCTGGGCGACCTGCTGCAGCCCGCCGCGCGCAGCGGCGGCTATGGCGGCAACGGCGGCGACCCGAAGCGCCTGGACGACGACCGCCGCCGCCTCGCCGGCGACATCACGCAGCTGCGCCTGCTTTCCACCCACGTGCCCTTCGACACCACGCACCTGCGCTGGACGGCCGGCGCCATCCGCGCGATGCAGGACCGCGTCGCCGCGCTCACGCCCGCGCTGTCCGCGGTCGAAGACCGGCTGCAGGCGCTGGTGCAGGCCGAAGGCCGGCTCGCTCCCGACGTGACCGCCGTGCTCGCGCAGGCCGCCGAGTGGCTGCGCGAAGAAGCCGAGCCCGCCGCCGATGCGTCAACCCGCGCCGGGCGCCTGCAGGCCCTGCGCCGCGCCCTCGACGCGCTGAGCGCCACGCCCGCGAACGCGCAGCAGCAGACTTCCTGGGGCCGCGCGCTGCGCATCGGACTCGCGGGGCGGCTCGAAGAACTCGTCGACGGCTGGACCGCCTGCGCGCAACTGCGCCAGGACATCGACGATGGCCTGAAGGGCGCCGCGCCGCTGCGCCGCACCGCCGCGCTCGGCAGCCGCGTGCTGCACCGCGACTACGGCATGGCGCTGCTGTCGGCGCTGGCCGCCGTCATCGCCATCTGCCTGTGCGGCGCGTTCTGGATCCTCACCGGCTGGCCCATGGGCTCGGCCGCGACCATGATGGCCGCCGTCTTCTGCTGCTTCTTCGCCACCATGGACGACCCGGTGCCGGCCATCCACGGCTTCCTGAAATGGACGCTGTGGTCCGTTCCGATCTCGGCGCTCTACGTGCTGGTGCTCATGCCGCTGGTGCAGGACTTCGGCATGCTGGTGCTGATCTGCGCGCCGCTCTTTCTGCTGCTGGGCCTGTACCTGCCGCGCCCCACGCATTTCATGGCCGCGATGGCGCTGATCTTCGGCGTGTGCGGCACGCTCGCGCTGCACGACACCGCCAGCTCCGACCTCGTGAGCTTCATCAACAGCATGATCGGCCAGATCGTCGGCGTGGTGGTCGCGGCGCGCGTCACCCGGCTGGTGCGCTCCGTGGGCGCCGACTGGAGCGCGCGGCGCATCCAGCGCGCCACCTGGCGCGAACTGGGCGACATGGCCGCGTCTTCGCAGCCGCAGTACGCGCAGAGCGACGCCTATGCCGTTCGCATGCTCGACCGCATCGGCCTGCTGGCGCCGCGCATCGCGCAGGCCGGCGGCACCGTCGAAGGCGTGGCCGCGAACGACGCGCTGCGCGACCTGCGCATGGGCGCCGACATCGCGGTGCTGCAGCGCGTTCGCGCGCAACTGCCGATGAGCACCTCGGCCGCGCTGCTGGGCGGCATCGCGCGCTTCTTCCGCCAGCGCGGCGAAGGCCGCATGAACCCGCGTCCGGCCGACCTGCTGCCGCAGATCGACGAGGCGCTCAACGCGGTGCTCAACGCGGTGCTCGACGCCGTGCCCGACGCGCCGGCATCCGGTGCGCCCGCCGCTTCGCGCTCTGCCGTCACCGCGCTGGTCGGCCTGCGCCGCAACCTGTTCCCCGACGCGCCGCCCGTGCTGGCCGGCGCACCCATTCAAGGAGCTTCCGCATGATCGGCGAAGCAAGTTTCTACGGCCTGTACCTGCCCTGGATCATGGTGCTGGCCCTTGGCGCGCTGCTGGCGCTGTGGGCGGTGCGCCGCCTGTTGGCCGCCACCGGCGCCTACCGCTGGGTGTGGCACCCGGCGCTGTTCGACATGGCGCTGTACCTGCTGCTGCTCTACGCGCTGAGCCGCGTCTCCTCCTGCTTCCAATAAGAAACGAGATTCCAATGAAAGCTGTCCGCTCTTCTTCCGACAACCCCTGGGCCCCGCGCCTGGGGCGCGTTCTCTTCACAGTGCTGGTGGTGGCCGCCGCCGTCTGGGCCGGCCTGCGACTGTGGGACCACTACGAGCTTGCGCCGTGGACGCGCGACGGCCGCGTGCGCGCCAACGTCGTGCAGATCGCGCCCGACGTGTCGGGCCTCGTCACCTCGGTGCCGATCCGCGACAACCAACCGGTGGCCGCCGGCACGCTGCTGTTCGAGGTGGACCGCGCGCGCTACGACCTCGCCGTGCGCCAGGCGCAGGCCGCGCTTGCCGCGCAGCGCGCCATGAGCGCGCAGGTGCAGCGCGAGAACGCGCGCAACGTCGGCCTCGACGACCTCATCTCGAAGGAGTCGCGCGAGCAGACCCGCTCGCGCGTCGAGCAGATGCAGGCCGCCGTCGCGCAGGCCGAGGTGGCGCTCGATTCGGCCAAGCTCAACCTGCAGCGCGCCGAAGTGCGCGCGCCCACCGGCGGCCTCGTCACCAACCTCGATCTGCGCCAGGGCAGCTACGCCGCGGCGGGCCGCCCGGTGCTCGCGCTGGTCGATGCGCAGTCGTTCTACGTCGAAGGCTATTTCGAGGAAACCAAGCTGCCGCGCATCCACCTCGGCGACCGCGTGCGCGTTACGCCCATGGGCGGCGGCGCGGTGCTCGAAGGCGCGGTCGACAGCGTGGCCGCCGGCATTGCCGACCACGACCGCTCCACCAGCGCCAACCTGCTGCCCAGCGTGAACCCGACCTTCAACTGGGTGCGGCTCGCGCAGCGCATTCCGGTTCGCATCAAGCTCGATCCGCTGCCGCAGGGCGCGCGCCTCGTCGCGGGCCAGACCGTCACGGTGCAGGTGCTGGAGAACAAGCCGGCGCACAACGCAGCCGCACCGGCCACCGCGCCGCAGCAGAAGGGATGAACGACATGACCAGCTTCGCATTCCGCCTCGCATCGCTGGCCGTCGCCGCCGGGCTCGCGGCCTGCGCGGCGGTCGGCCCCGACTACCACCAGCCGCCCGAGGCGCTGGCCAGCCAGAGCGCCGCCGGCAAGCCCTTCGCCGAGGCACCGGCCAACGCCGCGCCGCTGCCGCCGCACTGGTGGCGCCTGTACCACGACCCGCTGCTCGACAAGCTGGTAGAGCAGGCGCTCGCGCACAACACCGACCTGCGCCAGGCCGTGGCCAACCTCGAGCGCGAACGCGCCATCGAAGACGAAGTGGCCGGCGCCAGGTACCCCAGCATCGGCGTGAACGGCGGGCCTTCCTACGGCCACGTGTCGGGCCTGTCGCTGCTGCAGAAGGGCTACGAGCCGCCGAACACCTTCAACTACAGCGCGGGCGCTTCGCTGTCGTACCAGGTCGACCTGTTCGGCCAGATCCGCCGCGCCATCGAGGCCTCGCAGGCCGGCACGCAGGCGGCCGAAGCCGCGCTCGACCTGGTGCGCGTGAACGTCGCCGCCGGCACCGCGCGCGCCTATGCCGAAGCCTGCTCGACCGGCCTGCGCCTGCAGATCGCGCAGAAGTCGGTGTCGCTGCAGCAGGACGCGGTGAACGTCACCGATCGCCTGCAGCGCGCCGGCCGCGCCGGCGCCATCGACGCGGGCCGCGCGCGTTCGCAGCTGCAGCAGCTCAATGCCGCGCTGCCGCCGCTGAAGGCCGAGCGCCAGGGCGCGCTCTACCGCCTTGCCACGCTCACCGGCGCGCTGCCGCAGGACTTTCCGCGCGAGGTGGCCGACTGCACCGTGCCGCCGCGCGTGGCCGGCGTGCTGCCGGTGGGCGACGGCGCCGCGCTGCTGCGCCGCCGCCCCGACATCCGCCAGGCCGAGCGCAGCCTTGCCGCATCGACCGCGCGCATCGGCGTGGCCACGGCCGACCTCTATCCGAAGATCACGCTGGGGCTCTCGGGCTCCTCCGTCGGCCATGCCGACGGCTTCGGCCGCAAGGACACCTTTGCCTGGAGCCTGGGCCCGCTGATCTCGTGGACGGTGCCCAACACCGGCGTCGTGCAGTCGCACATCGCGCAGGCCGAGGCCGGCACGCGCGCCGCGCTCGCCAGGTTCGACGGCACCGTGCTCACCGCGCTGCGCGAGACCGAGACCGCGCTGGCCACCTACGCCCGCGAACTCGACCGCCGCGCCGCGCTGCAGGCCTCGCGCGACGAAAGCGCCAAGGTCGCCGCGCAGGCGCGCCAGCTCTACCAGAACGGCCGCACCGGCTACCTCGATTCGCTTGACGCCGAGCGCTCGCTGGCCGCCAGCGAAGCCGCACTCGCGGCCAGCGAGGCGCAGCTTTCCGACGACCAGGTGGTGCTGTTCATGGCGCTGGGCGGCGGCTGGGAGCCCAGCACCGCGACCGCGAAGCAATGACCGCCGCCGCGCCACCCGAGCCGCAGCACCGGGCGCACGCGCCGCTGTGGCTGCTCGCGCTGGTGACCTTCAGCGGCACGCTGGCCATGCACATCTTCGTGCCCGCGCTGCCGATCGCCGCGGCGAGCCTGGGCGCCAGCGTCGGCGCCATGCAGATGACGGTGAGCCTGTACATCTTCGGCCTCGCGGTGGGGCAGCTGGTGTACGGCCCGCTGGCCGACCGATTCGGCAGGCGGCCGGTGCTGCTGTGGGGGCTCGGCATCTACTGTGTCTCGGGCCTGGCCGCCGCGCTCGCGCCCGAGGTGCATTCGCTCATCGCCGCGCGGCTGTTCCAGGCCATGGGCGGCTGCGCAGGCCTGGTGCTGGGCCGCAGCATCGTGCGCGACACCGCCGGGCCGCAGGAGGCCACGCGCCGGCTCGCGCTGATGAACCTCATGGTCACCATCGGCCCCAGCCTGGCACCGCTGATCGGCGGCGCGCTGGCCACCGCGCTGGGCTGGCGATCGATCTTCCATGCGCTCTTCGGCCTGGGCGTGGTGGGCTTTCTCTTCACCTGGCGCATGCTGCCGGAGACGGGTGCGCCCGGCTCTGCGGTGAGTGCGCGAGACCTCGCGCGCAACTACGGCAAGCTGCTGCGCTCGCCCGCGTTCCTGGGCTTTTCGGTGGGCGGCGGCTGCGCCACCACGTCGATGTACGCCTTCATCGCCTCGGCGCCCTTCATCTTCGTGGACCAGCTGCACCGGCCCGCGCACGAGGCGGGCATCTACCTCGCCATCCTGGTGTCGGGCGTGTGGCTCGGCAGCTTTCTCACCAGCCACCTGATCTCGCGCGTGCGGGTCGACCGGCTCATGATCCGCTCCAACGCGCTGAGCGTGGCCGCGGCCTTCGTGCTGCTCGGCGCGGCGTTGAGCGGCCATCTGTCGGTGCCGCTCATCGTCGCTTCCATGTTCATGTTCACGGTGGGCGTCGGCATGGCGTCGCCGGCCGCGCTCACGCAGGCGATCAGCGTGAACCCGCAGGTCATCGGCTCGGCCTCGGGCCTCTACGGCTTCACGCAGATGGCCGTGGGCGCGCTGTGCACCGCGCTCGCGGGCATGGGCCACCGCAACCCCGCGCTGGCATCGGCCATCGTGCTGGCGGGGGCGGGCATCGTGGCGCAGCTGTCGTTTGCGGTGGCGCTGCGCGCGCAGCGGCGCGCCGATGCCGCCGCCGCCGCCAAGACGCTCAGCGCGTGAAGAGCCAGCCGCCCTTGGGCTGGCGCATCAGCTCGTGCCGTTTCACGGCGTGTTCCTCGCCGTCGTCGCCCACGTAGACCACCTCGAAGCGCAGCAGCTTCGGCGACACCATCTTCCAGTTCTGGATGCGCTTGACCGTCACGCAGGAGGTCTTGTCGTGGAACTGCATCTCCGTCATCGGGCCGCCCTGGAAGCCGTTGCCGTCGAACAGGCGGCCCGGCGCCGCAAAGGGGTTGAGCACCGCGCCGTTGTGCGCGGTGATGCAGCCCTCGGTCCGCACGAAGGACTCGATGGTCGGCGACGCGCTGCGCACCACCTTGCCGACGGCGGGGCTCGGCGCCTTGCCGCCGATGGCCTCGCGGATGCGCTCGACCTGTTCGCCGGTGATGGGCGCGAGGCCGTCCTTCGAGATCACGGGCGGCGGTGGCGGAGCCGCCGGCGCGGGCGGCGGGGCGGGCGAGAAGTAACTGCAGCCCGTCACCAGTGCCAGCGGCAAGGTGAGGGCAAGGGCGGCGCTCGGTGATCCGAACTTCATGGCTGAGTCTCCTGTCGGCGGCGCTTCAAGGCCGCAGGCTGAAAATTGCAGGCCGCGAACATGCGGTGCATCGTCGGGGGTCGTCCTCTTCCGTTCGATCGTCTTTGTCTCGTGGTTGTGGTTCTTGTCGTCGTTCAGAAGCGTTCCTGGGGTGCCAGGTAGCGCCACTGGCCGGGCTGCAGCCCCGCCAGCGGCACGCGGCCGATGCGTATGCGCCGCATCGCCAGAATCCGCAGGCCCACGTTGTCGCAGATGTGGGCGATCTGCCCCGGCTGCGCGCCCTTGAGCGCGAAGCGCAGGCCGGTCTGTTCGTCGCTCTGGCGGCCGATGCTCACCCGCGCGGGCGAGCGCTCCAGCCGCGCCAGCACCTCGGGGGCCACCGGGCCGGCCACGTCGACCATCACCTCGTGCTCGAGGATGCCGGCGTCTTCGTGCAGCTTGCGTTCGATGCGGAACTCCTGCGTGTACGCGACCAGCCCGCTGGCGCCGGTCTCCAGCGGCGTCATGCATTGCTGCCCCTTTGCATGGGCCGGCAGAAAGCGCTGTCCGGCGCGCTCGGGCTCGTGGTGGTTCGCGGCCACCAGCAGGCTGTGCGCCTTGTCGGTCGGCATCCCCGCGGGCTTGTAGAGCAGCAGCGTGACGGGAAGGATGGGCTGCGGCCTCGCGCCGGCCTCGATCTCGACCTGCTGGCGCGGCAGCACGCGCGACTGCGGCAGCATCTGCTGCACGCCGTCCACGCGCACGGCGCCGTTCTCTATCAGCAGCTCGGCCTCGCGGCGCGACACGCCGGCCATGGCCGCCACGCGCTTGGCCAGGCGGATGCCTTCGCCGTCGTCTTTTTCAGGGGCGCTTCTGTTCATCGGGCCGCATTCAGTTGCTGGATGCGCGCCACATGCGCGGCCAGCGAGCGCGCCGCCACCGGCCACATGCGCTCGGGCACGTCGTCGTATGCGATGGGGAGCCATTGCTCGGGCGTGCCGTCGGGCAGCTGCTGCATGGCGGCGGCGATCCTGGCCTCGCGCTTCAGGCGGTGCGCCTTCAGCATCGAGATGGCGGTGCGCGCGAAGCCGATCACGTAGCCGTGCGCGGGCAGGATGAATTCGACGCCGCCGGCCTCGCAGGCCGCGTCGAGCTTGTCGAGCGATTCGAGGTAGTCCGTCATGTCGCCGTCGGGCGGGTCGACCACCGTGGTGCTGCCGTTCAGGATGTGGTCGCCGGAGAACAGCAGGCCGTCTTCCTCGAGCAGCAGGCACAGGTGGTTGGCCGCGTGGCCGGGCGTGTGGATCACGCGCAGCGTGTGGGTGATGGCCGTGCCTTCGGGCGATGTGCCGGAGAGCGCGAGGCGCTCGCCGTCGGCCAGTTCGCGCTCGGGCGTGAAGCGCGCCGTGGCGCGGGCGGTCGGCCGCGAGGCCAGCCCGAGGATCGGCGGCCTCGTTTCCTTGCACAGCGCCTGCAGCGGCGCGGCACCGGGCGAATGGTCGGCATGCGAATGCGTGCACACGATCATGCGGATGTCGCCATGCGTGGCGCGCCACAGGCGGCCGATGTGGTCGAAGTCGTTCGGGCCCGGGTCGATGACGATGTAGCCGGTGGCCGCGTCGCCCACGATGTAGCTGTTGGTGCCGGGGCCGGTCATGGCGCTGGGGTTGGGCGCGGTGAGGCGCATCACGTTCTTCAGCAGCGCCACCGGGTGTTCGCTCTGCCAGTCGAGCGCATGCGCGATCTGGCCGTCTGGGCACACCAGCGCGAGCTCGCCGAAGGGCGACTCGTGCTCCATGTAGCGCGCGTCCTCGCCTTTGAGCAGGCCGGCGCGCGGGCAGCTGGTCCAAAGCGGCGCCTCGCCGGCACCGCCCGGCGCGCAGGCCGCGAGCACCGCGTCGACGCTGGCATAGGCCGCCATGCGCTGCAGCGTGCGCACGGTCGGGAAGATCATGAAGAAGCTGCCTGCCGCGTGGCGCGCGAGCGCATCGGCCGGGCGCACCCAGCAGGGCTCGAACTGCTCGCTCTCGTCGGCCGTGGGCGTCTGGCCCTCGGGCATGCGCGCCACCAGGAATGGCACGTCGAAGCGCTTGGGCAGGTCGCGGTCGGTGATCCAGTGCGCGAAGGTGAATACTTTGTCGGAGTCGAGCACCAGGCCGCGCGCGGCGCACTGGTCGGCGAAGGCGGTGCCGGCCGTATCGGCGCGGTCCATCGCGGCGATGTCCGCGGCGCTCACGGGTCGGCCGTCGGCAGCATGGTGCGCGAGCAGGATGCCGAGCTCTTCGAAGGCTTCGCGAATGGCTGCGATGGCCTGCGTGCGCTGCACCCGGCTCTGCGTGGGGCGGCGGGTGGCGATGCGCTTGGCGGCTTCGTCGGCCGTGTCGATGTGGCCGCCGGGGAACACATAGGCGCCGGGCGCGAAGCTGGCGGTGGCCGAGCGGCGCGTCATCAGCACTTCGATGCCGTCGGCGGTGTCGCGCAGCAGCAGCACGGTGGCCGCCGCGCGCACGGGCGCGGGCTCGCGTGCGGGGTGAATTTGTTGGGAGGAACGGACCATGGGGGGATTATCGGGAGCAGGTGCCGTGCGCGTGTGTCGCGCATAAGCTCATGTGGATTCGGGCATGAGTGCCGCGCCACAATTCGCGCATGCACCGCTTGCCTCGAAGAAAGACTGTCATGGCTCATTCTCCCTTTTCGCGTCGTTCGCTTCTGGTGGCCGCCGCCGCCACGCTCATTTCCGCCACGGCCCCGGCCCAGTCGGACTGGCCGCAACAGCCCGTCACGTTGATCATGGGCTTCCCGGCCGGCTCGGGCGTCGACGTTGTCGCGCGCACCATCCAGGAGCCGCTGTCGAAACAGCTGGGCCGCCCCGTCATCATCGACTACAAGTCCGGCGCCGCCGGCAACATCGCCAGCGACTACGTGGCCCACGCCAAGCCCGATGGCTACACGCTCGCCTTCGGCACCGCCGCCACGCACGGCAGCAATGCCGCGCTCTACAAGAAGCTGCCCTTCGACGTGGAGGCCGACTTCATTGCGGTGGCGCCGGTGCTCGACGTGTCGAACGTGCTCACCATCAATCCCGACGTGATCAACGTCAGGACCTTGAAGGAGTTTGTCGAACTGGTCAAGGCCAATCCCGGCAAGTACAACTATGCGTCTACAGGCAACGGCGCGGGCACGCACATGGCGTTTGCCGAGTTCAACTCGCGCCTGGGCCTGAACATGGTGCATGTGCCGTACAAGGGCGGGCCGGAGGCGATCACGTCGGTGGTGCGCGGAGAGACCTGCTGCATCATGAACCAGGTGCAGACGGTGCTTCCGCACTACAAGGCCGGCAAGGTGCGGCTGCTGGGCGTGACCACCGCCACGCCGGTGCCGGCGGTGAAGGAGGTGCCCACCATTGCATCGAGCGGCCTGCCGGGCACCAAGGGTTTCGACAGCTCGATCTGGTTCGGCATCTTCGCGCCCAAGGGCACCGACCCGCAGATCGTCGACAAGCTCAACGCAGCAGTCAAGGCGGTGCTGGAGACGCCGGAGATTCGCGAGCGTTTCGAGAGCCAGGGCAATACGGTGCGCATCGAGACGCCAGCCGAGTTCAAGAAGACCGTGCACGCGAATCGCGTGAAGTGGGCCGAAGTTGCCAAGGCGGCGAATATCAGCATCGATTGAGCGCTGCTGTTTCGGGGGTGTGTGCACAGGCCGCCGGGTACTCCCCTCCGCGAATGTCCCCCGGGGCTTCGCCCCTCCTCCTTTATTTCGCTGCGGGGAGCACCCGACGCCCTGTGCACAGGGCACGCTGCCGGTTTGCGGCCGATCGACCAGTGCTCTGAACGGTCACGACGGCGGGGTGCCTTGCGCAGCGAAATAAAGGAGGAGGCCGAAGGCCGGGGGACATTCGCGGAGCAAGGTACCCCGGCGGCGTGAACGCGCCCCGAACAACGCCGCCTACAACGTCTTGGTCAGAGTAACGACGAAGCGCGCCTTGTTGGGCGAGTAGGTCTGCCTGCCGAACGCACCAAAGCCCAGGTCGACTCCCGGATTGCTCACCGCAAGATAAGAGCTCTGCTTGTTCGCGCCCTGCACGGAGCCCGCCAGCGACAACCCGTTGCCGAAGTCGTAGCTTGCGCCCACGTTGTAGTCCACATAGCTCTTGTAGCCCAGGCTTCGGATGTCGCTCGACATGTTGGTGTAGCCCACCGCCGCCTTCAGCGTGACCTTCGGAACAATCTCCTTGCTGTAGGCCAGGTTCAGGTAACCCGTGTTCGTGCCCTTCAGGCCCGAGCCGGCCTTGTTGCCCGCATAGCCGAAGTAGTCCTTCGACACCGTGTGCGAATACTTCAGCGTGAAAGAGCCGATGGCCTCGTCGGTGTAGCCCGCGCTGCCGTAGATCTCCGTCGTGTTGCCCGACGAATTGCCAGGGTAGATGTACGTGAGCGCGCCCACGTCCATGTCGAACACGCCGGCCTTGAACTTGTAGCCGCCGTAGATGTCGCTCTCGATGCTGTTGCCCTTGAGCCAGTTGACGCTCGAATTCCAGTTGCCCACATAGAAGCCGCTGTCGCCGAAGGCGTAGTCGAAGCCGCCCTGTATGGCCGGCTTGAAAGCCTTGGTCTTGGCGTAGTCGTTCTTGCCCAGCATGTCCTGGTCTTGCCCACGGAACTTGTAGTCGGTGGTGAACGCCACGTTGCCCGAGAGCTGCGCGTTCGCAAGCATCGGCAGGGCGGCCAGGGTGGGGAGAACGAGCACCGGCAGGGCGATGCGGATCAGATGTTTCATTGCTGGAAAAAGCAAACTTGTGGAGGAGCCGGCAGCGTAGGAGCGGGCGTCTAAAAGCCGCGTAAAAAATGCAGGCCGCGGCGCAAAAGTTTCGCTTCGGGCATCGTCATCGCGATCACGCCGGCCACCACGCACCCCAGCCCGATCCACGCCGTGGGCGCGAGCGTTTCGCCGAGAAAGAGCACGCCGATCGCCACGCCGATGGGCACGCGCAGGTAGGCCTGCGCAGAGGTCGACATCGGCCCCAGCGTCCTGATGAGGCGGAAGTAGATGGTGAAGGCCAGCGCCGTCGACAGCACCGCCAGCGCCAGCACTGCCGTCATTGATGCGGCCGAAGGCGCGAGCGTCCAGGGCCGGTCGATGGCGAGGCTCGCGGGCAGCAGCATCGCGGTGCCGCTCAGCAGCGAGCCGGCCGCCGGCACCATCGGGTCCAGGCCCTTGAACACGCGGCCGAACATCGCGGCGCAGCCGTAGCACACGGCCGCCGCCACCAGCGCGAGTTGCGCGAGCAGCGAATGCCCGAGCCCGTTCAGCGCCTCCAGTCCGACGATCAGGCAGATGCCCGCCAGCCCGGCGCCCACGCCGAAGAAGCGCTGCAGCGTCGGCCTGCCCGCGCTGCCCAGGCCCAGCCCCAGCAGGAAGATGAAGATCGGCGAGGTCGAGTTCAGGATGGTCGCCAGGCCCGCGTCCACGCTGCGCTCGGCCCAGGCGATCAGCGTGAACGGCAGCACGCTGTTCAGGCAGGCCTGCACCGCGAAGCGGGCCCACATCGCCGGCTCCTTCGGCAGCTTCACGCCGCGCATGCGCAGCACCGCCAGCAGCAGCGCACCGGCAACCAGCGTGCGCGCCGCGATCAGCGTGACCGGCGGGATGGTTGCCACGCCGATCTTGATGAAGGTGTACGAAGCGCCCCAGCAGGTGGCGAGCACCGCGAGCAGCGCCCATTCGAAGGCGGGGTTGACCGGGGCGTGGGTGGCGGAAGAGGGCGTCGATGCGTGCATGGTGCGCCGATCATCCCGGCGGCGGCGCACCGGCACTTCGCCCGCGGGCGAAGCGTGGATGTCGCTGTCAGTGCGGGTGGTCGTGCGGCTTGCCGCCGCCGTTCAGCAGCGTCGCCAGGTCCACTTCCTGTTCGGCCGCCGCGCCGGCAATCACGCGCTGCTCCAGCTCGTCCAGATGCTCCATCGCCACGGCCAGCGCCTTGTCGAGCGACTTGCCGGTGGTCAGCGCCTCGATGATCTGCTCGTGCTCCCGGGGCGCGCAGCTCGCGGCCTCGGCGGAGTCGTAGAGCGCCTTGTACAGCTCGGTGTTGGAAATCAGCCGCTGTATGTATGAGAGCAGCTCGTCGCTGCCCGCCATCTGCGCCAGCAGCAGATGGAAGTCGCCGGCCAGCCGTATCGAGTCTTCGCGCCGGCCTTCCTTGAACGCCTTCTGCTCCGCCTGCACGTGCTTGCGCAGGGTGGCCACCTGGTCGCGCTCGAGGTTGCCGAACAGCGTGGTGATCAGCCCCGCCTCCACGATGCGGCGCGCGCGGTAGATGCCGCGCATGTCGTCGATCGACGGGTTGGGCACGAAGGCACCGCGGTTGTGCTCCAGCACCAGCCGCTTTTCGGAGCCCAGCCGCGCCAGCACCTTGCGCACCGCGCCGCGCGTGCAGCCCAGGGCTTCGGCCAGCGCGCGCTCGCGCAGGGGGGTGCCGGGGCGCAGCTTGCCGCTGAGCAGGGCCTTGGAAACGGCGGCGTAGACGCGTTCGTCCACGTTCGCGTCTTCGGCGTCGATGGGTTCCGGGGCGGGGGAGGGCGCTGGGGTTCGGCGGGTGGCGGCAGGCATGGGCAACCGGATTATTGCCTGCGGCCCGCGCCTACGGGAAAGCCCCCGGATTGACTCGGCCGGCCCGCCTCCCTACCATTCGCTCCTTTTGGTTAACCAAAATAAATATGTATGGTTGACCAAAATTAATCAACATTCCCAACCAAACCATGATTCGAGGCTCCCGATGAAATCCGTCAAATGGCTGGCAGCGCTGCCGGTGCTCGCCTTCTTCAGCGGCGGATGGCTGTCGTCCGTCGCGCCCACCTTCGTGCTCGGCATGCCGTTCCTGATGGTGTGGAACGTCAGCTGGCTGGTGCTGACCTCGCTGATCATGGTGGTCATCGACCGCGCCGAAGGCGACATCGACGCACCCGCTGCCGGAGGCACGCCATGAACGCCGCGCTGGCAGTCATCGCGCTGTTCGTGATCGGCGCGCTGGGCCTGGCGGTGCTGGCGCGGCGCGGGCGCACCATGAGCCTGGAGCAATGGGCGCTCGGTGGGCGCGGGCTGGGCGCCATCATGGTGTTCCTGCTGATGGCGGGCGAGTCGTTCTCCACCTTCACCTTCCTGGGCGCGAGCGGCTGGTCTTACAGCAAGGGCACGCCGGCCTTCTACATCCTGGCCTACGGCGGGCTGGCCTACCTCATGGCCTTCTGGATGCTGCCCGCCGTTTGGCGCTACGCGACCACGCACAAGCTGGTGTCGTTCTCGGACTTCTTCGCGCACAAGTACGACAGCCGCCCGCTCGGCGTGCTGGTGTCCGTCGTCGCGCTCATGGGCATGGTGGCGCTTTTGACCATCCAGCTGCGCGGCCTGGGCATCATCGTGTCGGAGGCCTCGTACGGCTCCATCGCGCCGCAGGTGGCGATCTGGATCGGCACGGTGGTGATGGTGAGCTACATACTTTTCTCGGGCATCCACGGCTCGGCCAGCATCGCCATCGTGAAGGACGTGCTGATCCTTGCGCTGGCGGTGTTCCTCGGCATCTACCTGCCTTGGCACTACTACGGCGGCGTCACGCCCATGTTCACCGCCATCCACGCGGCCAACCCCACTTTCTTCGAGTTTCCCAAGGAGGGCCTGAACCTCACCTGGTACAACTCGACCATCCTGCTGACGGCGCTGGGCTACTACCTGTATCCGTTCAACCTCACCTCGGTGTATGCGGCCAAGAGCGCCAGCGCGGTGCGGCGCAACACCATCCTGATGCCGCTGTACCAGGTGGTCATCGCCTTCCTGTTCCTGGTCGGCTTCGCGGCCATCCTGCAGGTGCCGGGGCTCAAGGGCTCGGAGGTCGACCTGGCGCTGTTCGGCCTGGTGAAGCACACCTTCGACCCGTGGTTCGTCGGCGTCATCGGCGGCACGGGCGTGCTCACCGCGCTGGTGCCGGGCTCGATGATCCTGCTCACGGCTTCCACCGTGATCGGCAAGAACGTCTACAAGGAAGGCTTCGCGCCCCATGCCACCGACAAGCAGGTGTCGCGCGTGGCGCGCGGCGTACTGCCGGTGTTTGCGCTGGTGGCGGTGTACTTCGTGCTGCGCGGCGGCACCACCATCGTGGCGGTGGCCATCTTCGCGTCGAGCCTGCTCACGCAGCTGCTGCCCTCGCTGCTGTTCAGCCTCATGAAGAAGCCCTTCGGCAACAAGCATGCGGCCTTCGCGGGCATCCTGGCGGGCGGCGCGGTGCTGGGCTTCATGATGACCACGGGCTCGAACCTGGGTACGCTGTTCCCCGCGGCGCCGGTCGTGTTCAAGTCGCTCAACACGGGGCTCGTGGCGCTGGCGACGAATGCGCTGGTGTTCGTGCTGGTGGCGCTGTGCACGCCGCGCATCCTGCCGCGCGGCGCCGCGCCGCAGCCCGCCTGATGACTTTCAAGGAACCCGTCGCCATGTCTTCTCTGCTGATTCGCAATGTGCGCCCCATGGGCGCTTCCCCGGTCGACGTGCTGGTGCAGGAAGGGCGCATTGCCGGTGCCGGGCCCGCGCTGGCCGCGCCCGCCGGCATTGCCGTCGAAGAGGGCGGCGGCGCCTTGCTGCTGCCCGGCCTCGTCGAAGGCCACACCCACCTCGACAAGACCATGTGGGGCATGGACTGGTACCGCAACGAGGTCGGCACCAACCTCACCGACAAGATCGAGAACGAGCGCGCCTTCCGCCACGCGAGCGGGCACGACGCCGCCGCGCAGTCGCTGGTGCTGGCCAAGGCCTTTCTCGCGCTCGGCACCACGCGGCTGCGCACGCACGTCGACGTCGACACGCAGGCCGGCCTGCGCCACCTGGAAGGCACCCTGCGCACGCGCGAGGCGCTGCGCGACGTGCAGCAGATCCAGGTCGTCGCCTTCCCGCAGTCGGGCCTGCTGGGCCGGGCGGGCACGGCCGAACTGCTCGACCAGTCACTGGCGATGGGCGCCGACGTGCTCGGCGGCCTCGACCCCTGCGCCATCGACGGCGACCCGGTGAAGTCGCTCGACGTGCTGTTCGGCATTGCCCACAGGCACCAGCGCCCCGTCGACATCCACCTGCACGAGCCCGGCGCCATGGGCGCCTTCTCGCTCGACCTGATCCTGCAGCGCACCGAGGCGCTGGGCATGCAGGGCAAGGTGGCCATCAGCCACGGCTTCTGCCTCGGCGATGTGAGCGAACGCGAGCGCGACGCGCTGCTCGCGCGCATGGCCAGGCTGGGCGTGGTGCTGGTCACCAGCGCGCCGCCCTCGCGCACCGTGCCGCCGCTCATGGCCTGCCGGCAGGCCGGCGTGACGGTGGTCGGCGGCAACGACGGCATCCGCGACACCTGGTCGCCCTACGGCAACCCCGACATGCTGGAGCGCGCCATGATCATCGGCCTGCGCTACAACCTGCGCCGCGACGACGAGATCGAAGTGGCGCTCGACACCGTCACGCACGCCGGCGCGCGCGGCTGCGGCTTCGAGGCCTATGGGCTGGTGCCCGGCAACCGCGCCGACCTGGTGCTGGTCGATGCGCAGACCGTCGCGCACGCCGTGGTCTCGCGGCCCGTGCGCAAGCTGGTGGTGGCGGGCGGGCGCATCGTGGCGCGCAACGGCGTGCTGCAGGCCGACGTGGCTGCCTTGTGAGGGCAGCGCGAAGTCGTGACGCAGGCGTCGCCTTTGCGGTAGTGATCGTGCTGGTGGCGCTCAACCTGCGCGCCTTTCTCACGTCGAGCAGCCCGCTGCTCGAGCCCATCCGCCTCGCCACCGGCATCGGCTTTCATGCGGTGGCGCTGCTCACCGTGCTGCCGATGTTCGCGATGGGGGCCACGTCGCTGTGCGGCGCGGCGGTCGGCCAGCGCATCGGCGCGCGCGGCGGTGTCGCGCTCGGGCTCGGGGCCATCGCGCTGGCTTGCGCGAGCCGCTATGTGGCGGGCGGCGCGGCTGCGCTGCTGTGGAGTGCGGCGCTCGCGGGCGCGGGTGTCGGGCTGGTGCAGGCGCTGATGCCCGGCGTGGTGAAGCAGGCCTACCCGGCGCGCATCGGCGTGATGACCGGGCTGTACTCCGCCGCCATTATGGGCGGCGGCGGGCTCGGCGCCATCGCCAGCCCTTGGGTGGCGCATGCAGTCGGCGGCGCGCAGCCCGACTGGCACGCTGGCCTTGCCATATGGGCCCTGCTCGCGACCTTCGCGCTGCTGTATTGGCTGAACATGCGGCGCATGGAGTTCACCGTTGCCGACGCGCCGCGCCAGAACCTCTCGTGGCTGCGCTGCTTCGCAAGCCGCCGCGCTTGGCTTCTGGCTGCGTGCTTCGGCCTCATCAACGGCGGCTACACCAGCCTCGTCGCATGGTTGCCGCACTTCTACGCACAGCAGGGCTGGACCGCGCAGCAGGGCGGCTCTGTGCTGGCGCTGATGACGGCCGCGCAGGTGATTGCCGCGCTCGCCATGCCCGCCATCGCGCGCAGCCGGGGACGCGATCTGCGGCCCTGGCTGGCGCTCACGCTCGCCGCGCAGCTGGCGGGCTTTTGCGCGCTGACCTTCGATGCGCCCGTGCCGGCCGTCGCCATCGCGGTGGTGCTGGGCTTCGGCCTGGGCGGTGCTTTCTCGCTGTGCATGGTGCTGGCGCTCGACCACCTGCCCGACCCCGCGCAGGCCGGCGCGCTCGCTGCGTTCATGCAGGGCGTGGGCTTCATGATCGCGGCGCTCGCGCCCTTCGTTACCGGCTGGGTGCGCGAGCACACCGGCGGCTTCACGATGGCGTGGGCCTACCTGGCGGCCGTGGTCGTGGTGCTGCTGCCGCTGATGCTGCGCTTCGATCCACGCCGCTATGCCGCTGCCACGGCCGGGCTGTTCGGCCCGCAGCCGCAGCCGCGCCACGGCGCTGCCCGTCCGACCCCCGCACTCGACAGCGCCACGACCGGAAAGACCTGAGCACCACCATGTACCAACAAGAATTCATGCAACGGGCACTGGCCCTGTCGGCGCAGGCATTGACGCAGCCCGGCACCGAGCCCTTCGGCGCCGTCGTCGTGAAAGACGGCGCGATCGTCGGCGAAGGCTTCAATCATTCCGTCGCGCATTCGGACCCGACCTCGCACGGCGAGGTGGAAGCCATTCGCGACGCCTGCCGCAGGCTGGGCACCGTCGACCTGTCGGGCTGCGAGCTCTACACATCGTGCGAGCCCTGCGCCATGTGCGCGGCGGCCATGCACATCGCGGGCATCGCCAGGCTGTATTACGCGGCGTCGCTGGCGCAGTCCGGCCAGGCCTTCGAGGGCGTGACGGTCGAGGCGCGGCACCCCATCGACGTGGAGGCGCTGCGCGCCGAGGCCGGTGCGCCGCTCGACGAACGCCGCCTGCCCGCCGAGCAGAAGCTCGATGGCGAGGCCGTTCGCATCCTTGCGGAGTGGGCCGCGACGCGACGGGCAAGGTAGAGCAAACGTATTCGGCATGCCCCGGTCCATGCGAACCTCCGGTCTCTGTAGCGGGCCGATGCATCGCACTACACTGCGGCCATGCAAGCAAAGAAGGAAGCGCCGCGCAGCCTCCAGCCCGTGGTTGAACTCCGCAAGGAGGGCGCTTTCTATGCCTATTCGGTTCGCGCTCCCCGCTACAAGGGCGTGATACCGCCCAGCTCATACAGCAACGGCGGCTTCCCGACGCTTGCCGATTCCCTGCTCGACGTGGCGCGGGCGCTGGGCGGCAACTTCCATCGCATTTATGTGCGGCTCGACGGCTACTGCGTCGGCGAGCGCGACATTGCCGAGCTGCAGGAGGCGCCCGAGAAAGTCGCCGCTGCGCTGAGAGCCGATTGCCTGGCCGCCAGCGCCGCCGAACAGGCCAGCGCCCTCGTGCTGGAGTCGGAGCGCCTCCCCGGCCACTAGCGCGGCGCGCCGCAACGGCCTGGTGCAGGAACCGTCCTACCCACGATTTGCGTCTTGTTCGGCATCCAGCGCCGCGATTGCGCAGAAAAACCGCGTCATGGCAACCTACGAGTCCGTCCTGCAGGAGACCGGCCGCTTCGAGGTCGTGGATGCGCGCGAGCGTTCGCACACGGTCATCGAGAGCACGGAGTGCCTGGTGCGCGTGAGCATCTCCAAGCGCTATCCCACCATCAAGGGCGCGGTGAGCTACAAGCTGCTCGACGGCACACCCCTGCGCCGCTCGAAGCGGGGCTTCTTCGACACCATGGACGGAATGAACCGCTTCTTTGTCGTGAACGCGGTGGAGACGCCGGAAGAATCGGTGTGCCGATGAGCGTTTGCGATCAGTCCCAGGCCGGCGACAGGCCGGCCGGGTCGGTCAGGCGTTCGCCACGGTCGAGCGCCGCGATCTGCGCCATCTCCGCGTCCGTCAGCTTGAGCTGCTGCGCGCGCAGGTTGCCTTCGAGGTTCGCGCGCTTGGTGGACGACGGAATCACCGCGTAGCCCAGCTGCATCGCCCATGCCAGCGTGACCTGCGCGGTGGTCGCGCCGTGCGCCTTGGCAATCGACTCGATCACCGGATCGTTCAGCACCTTGCCGTAGGCCAGCGTCATGTAAGAGGTGATGTGGATGCCCTGGCTCTTCGCGAACTCCGCCACCTTGCGGTTCTGCAGGTACGGGTGCAGCTCGATCTGGTTGGTGGCGATGTTCTGCGCGCCCACGGCCGCGATGGCTTCCTTCATGAGCGCGATGTTGAAGTTGGACACGCCGATGTGCCTGGTGAGCCCCTGCGCCTTGGCATCTGCCAGCGCGCCCATGAACTCCGCCACCGGCACCGCGTTGCCGGGCGAGGGCCAGTGGATCAGCGTCAGGTCGACGTGGTCCGTGCGCAGCTTGGCGAGGCTGTCTTTCAGGCTGGGCACCAGCTTGTCTTTGGCGTAGTTGTCGGTCCAGATCTTGGTGGTGATGAACAGGTCTTTGCGCGCCACGCCGCTTTCGGCAATGGCCTGGCCCACCTCGGCTTCATTGCCGTAGATCTGCGCCGTGTCGATCACGCGGTAGCCCACGTCGAGGCCGTTCTTCACCGAGTCGATCACCACCTGGCCCTTCAGGCGGAAAGTGCCGAGGCCGAAGGCGGGAATGGGGTTCGTGTTCATGGTGTTTCCTTAGTGTTGGATGGATTCAGTTCGAGGAATGCCGCGGAACCGGCTTTGCCGGGCCGCAGGCGTTGCCCCCTGCAAGGGGGTTGGCGAAGCGACACGAAGTGCGCGAAGCCTGGGGGTTTGCGTCAAGCCTTCCGCTCCATTGCGTGAGGGCCAGCGACACCAGCACCACCAGCGCGCCAATCCACGGCGTGTGCATCAGCCCCAGGTGCGTCACGATCAGCCCACCGGCCCAGGCCGCGCCGGCAATGCCCAGGTTGAAAGCCGCGATGTTCAGGCCCGAGGCCACGTCCACCGCCTGCGGCGTGAAGCGCTCGGCCTGCTTCACCACATACACCTGCAGCCCCGGCACATTGCCGAACGCCACCGCGCCCCACATCAGCACCGCCAGCAGCGCCAGCCACTTGTGCGGCGCCGCGAAGTTGAAGACCAGCAGCACCGCGGCCAGCAGCGCGAAGATGACCTTCAGCGCCGGAATGGGGCCCATGCGGTCGGCCAGCTTGCCGCCCCAGATGTTGCCCACCGCCACCGACACACCGTACACCAGCATCACCCAGCCCACGGCGGCCGCGCTGAAGCCCGACACGTCAGTGAGGATGGGCGCCAGGAACGTGAACGGAATGAACGAGCCGCCATAGCCGATGGCCGTCTTCGCATACACCAGCAACAGGCGCGGCTCGGCCAGCACCTTGGCCTGCTGCGCCAGCGAGGCCGGCGGCGTGTGGCGGATGTTGGA
>PJUC01000251.1_pt1 | contig 29175 bp, 19 predicted proteins | sample 1512161 | NCBI WGS metagenome assembly PJUC01 (sample SAMN08177676, study PRJNA422409) | Soil metagenome, whole genome shotgun sequencing project. | isolation source: Soil enriched on filter paper | place: USA: Madison | collected 2015-01-15
ATGGCGATCGACCCCGTCTTGCCGAGCACCCACAGCTGCAGGCCGAGGAAGCCCAGCAGCCCGGCCAGCGTGATGACGAAGCTCGGCAGCCCGAACCGGGTGAACAGGTAGCCGTAGAGGAGCCCGACGAGGCACCCGATCGCGAGGGCGGCGATGAGGGAGAGGACGAGGTTCCACTGCAGCTGCACGAACGTGACGGCGAGCACCGCGGCCGCGAGGCCCGACACCGAGCCGACCGACAGGTCGATCTCGCCGACCAGCAGCACGACCACGACACCGAGCGCGATCGTGCCGATCGCGGCGCACTGCATGGTGAGGTTGACGAGGTTCTCGCTGGAGAGGAACGCCGGGTTCAGCACCTGGAAGACCGTCCAGATCACGACGATGCCGAGCACGACCGGCAGTGCGCCGAGGTCGCCGCCGCGGATCCGCGTCACGAATCCCTCGACGAGGCTCCGCAGGCCGCTGGCGCTGAGGAGCCGCTCATCCGTGGCCGGGTCGACGAGCCGTTCGTCGCCGCGCGCGGTCACCGGCGACCGTCCCCGCGAGGAAGACGGCGCGAGCCGGTGCGTGGCATCCGGATCACGGTCCCGCCGGTGTCTTCGTCGACGGGCGCCTCCTCGGTGGTCGCGGGCTCGGCAGCTGCGGGGCCCGGTGCGGCAGCCGGTCGCGAGCGGCCGGGCGCGACGCCCGGGCCCGAAGCAGCGGTCGCCGCCGGCGGCGTCCAGCGCGCGCCCGAGTGGTCGACCGCGCCGGTGATGGCGGCGATCAGCGTCTCGCTGGTGACGTCTGCGACGTTGTACACGCCGTTGTTGCGGCCCAGGCGGAGCACGACGACGCGATCGGCGACGGCGAGCACATCGGCCATGTTGTGGCTGATGAGGATCACGCCGTGACCGCGCTCCCGCAGCCGTTCGATGAGGTTCAGCACCTCGGCGGTCTGGGCGACGCCGAGAGCGGCGGTCGGCTCGTCGAGGATCACCACGCGCGGCTCGCCGATCAGCGAGCGCGCGATCGCGACGGTCTGGCGCTGGCCCCCCGAGAGCGAGGCGACGGGCACCCGCACCGACGGGATCTTCGCGGAGAGTTCGCGCAGCAGCGTCCAGGTGCGCTGCTCCATGTCGACCTCGTCGAGCGTGGCGCCGTCGCGCAGCTCGCGCCCGAGCCACAGGTTCGCCACCACGTCGAGGTTGTCGCAGAGAGCGAGGTCCTGGAAGATCGTCTCGATCCCGAGCTCCTGCGCGTCGGCGGGAGAGTCGATGTGGACGTTCTCGCCGTCGAACTCGATCGTGCCCGCATCGGGCGGATGCACGCCCGCGAGCACCTTGACCAGCGTCGACTTTCCCGCGCCGTTGTCGCCGACGAGGGCCACGACCTCGCCCTCGTTGACCCAGAAGTCGACGTCGGTGAGCGCCTTCACGGCGCCGAAGCGCTTGCCGATGCCGCGCATGGTGAGGACGCGTTCACGGGGGCGTCCGGTTCGCGGGTGCGTCATCGACATCCTCCGGACCCTACTCGATGCCCGCGGCCGTGCACGCATCGGCGTAGGCCGGCGTGCAGATGTCGTCCACGGTCCAGAACCCGTCGGCCACGACGGTCTGCATGATGTTGTCGACGGTGACCGCGACCGGGTCGAGCAGCGTCGACGGCGTGCCCTGGATCTCGAGGGGAGCGGTCACCGGCTCGCCGTGCAGCAGCTTGACCGCGACCTCGGCCGCGAGCCGCGCCTGCGGCTTGATCGCCTTGTAGACGGTCATGTACTGGTCGCCGGTGAGGAGCCGCTGGATCGCCGACAGCTCGGCGTCCTGCCCCGTGACGATGGGCCAGGGGCTGACGTTCGCGACCTTGAGGGCGGCCACCGCGCCACCCGCAGTGGCGTCGTTGGCGGCGTACACCCCGGCGATCTGGTCGCGGTGCTGCGCGATCTGCCCGGACACCCATTCCTGGGCCTTCTCGGGGTTCCACCCGGGGGTGTCGTACTCGGCCACCACGTGCAGGCCGCTGCCGTCGATGATGCTGTGGGCGCCTTCCTTGAAGAGGGCGGCGTTGCTGTCGGTGGGCGAGCCGTTGACCATGAGGATGCCGCTGCCATCGCCGCGGTCGCGCATGCCCTCGACGAACGCGGTCGCCTGCAGCACGCCGACCTTCTCGTTGTCGAACGACACGTAATAGGAGAGGTCGCCGCCGGCGACGAGTCGGTCGTACGAGATCACGGGAACGCCCCGCGCGTTCGCCGACGTCACGATGCTGACGGCCGCGGTCGCGTCGACGGGGTCGAGCACCAGCACGCCGGCGCCCGCGGTGAGAGCGGACTCGGCCTGCTGCTGCTGCTTCGCGGCGTCCTGGTCGGCGTTGGCGTACAGCACCTTGTAGTCGCCGAGCTCGTCGACCCGCTCCTCGAACAGCGGCCGGTCGAAGGTCTCATACCGTGCGGTCTTCGCGTCGGGCAGCAGGAGCGCGATGGTCGAGTCGTCGGGCGTGCCCTTCGGCGACGGCGTCGCGGTGCACGCGGCGAGCATCGCCGCACCGAGGAGGATCGTGGATGCCGCCGCCAGGGCGCGCCGCAGACCGCGGTGCGAGGGCGCCGGGCGCCGTCGCGGCCGGAGCAGTCGCGTGAGGGGCATCGGAAGAGCCTAAGCCGTGATGGGGAGGGAGGATGCACCGGGAAGGGCGTCGCCCGGCATCTCGTCGAGACCCGCCCCGCTGTCGAGGACCGTGACGTGATCGAGCGCGATCGCGATGGCCCCTCGCGTCTCTGCCCACTCGCCGAACGACGCGCCGACGATCTCGGGCAGCCCGCCGCCGGAGGGGAGTGCGGTGCGTTCGAGCGAGTGCCGCATGGGCGCCATCAGGATCTCACCGGCCTGTCCGAGCTCTCCGCCGACCACGATGAGCTCGGGGTCGAACAGATTGCACAGGCTGGCGGCGGCGATGCCGATGTGGCGTCCGGCGTCGGCGATGACACGTCGCGCGCTGCCGTCGCCGGCCTCGGCCGCCTGCAGCAGGTCGCCCAGGCGGTGCATGCCCTCGCTCGGCGGGAACAGCGACAGCAGGGCCGGGCCACCGGCGTACGTCTCGAGGCAGCCGCGGTTGCTGCAGCGGCAGATCGGCCCGTTCTCGTCGAGGGTGACGTGCCCGATCTGCCCGGCCTTGCCGTTGACACCGCGGAACAGGTCGCCGTCGACGACGAGGCCCGCGCTGATCGTGTGGCCGACGCGGATGAAGACGGTGGATGCCGCAGCCCGGCCGTTGCCTTCGCGCGCCTCGGCGAGCCCGCCCAGGTTGGCCTCGCTGTCGACGTAGACGGGGCGTCCGATGCGGACGGACAGCGATTCCGCGACGTCGACGCCCTCCCAGCCGCGCAGCAGGCCCGGGGTCGACACCATGCCGGTGCGCGGGTCGATGGGCGCGGGAAGCGCGAGGCCCACCGCGTGAAGGTCGGAGAGCGAGCTGCCGAGCGACTCCATCATGTCGCCGAGGAGCAGCGCGAGGCGGTCGAGCTCGGAATCGTGCCGGTGGTCGAGGGGGAGCGGCAGCGACGACTGCGTCACGATCGTGCGCGCGGTGTCGGCGATCGCGATGTGCAGGTGCCGTGAGCTGTAGTGCACGCCCGCGACGAGGCCCAGTCGGCGTGCGAGCGACACCAGGGTCGCGCGGCGACCGCTGCTCGTCGTGAACGACGTGTGCAGCAGTCCTGACGCCGTGAGCTCCTTGACGATGTTCGACACCGTCGCGGGCGAGAGTCCTGTGCTGCCGGCGAGCTCGATCTGCGTGAGGCGGCCGTGGCGCTTGAGAGACTCGACGACGCGCGCGCGATTGGCCTCGCGCAACGAGGTCTGCGAGCCCGGCGGGGCGTTACGGCGTGCCACGGTCACACTGTACCGGAGGGGGTGTTTCGGCCGCCGGATCGGGGACGAACCGTGACCTGCCGTCCAGGTGGCGTGGAGGAACGGACGCCCCGCGGTGCGGGGCGTCCGTCCGTGCCGCCGATCAGGCCGATGCGACGTTTCCTTGGAGACGCGCCTCGTCGAGGCGATCAAGGTCGTGCAGCGAGGATCCCTTGGTCTCTCGCAGCGAGATCACCGCCACGAGGGTGATCGCCGCGGCGATCGCGAGGTAGATCGCGACAGGCTGCCACGAGCCGAACGCCGACAGGAGCGCGACCGCGATGATCGGCGCGAGCGATCCCGCGACGATCGAGGTCACCTGGTAGCCCAGCGAGACGCCCGAGTAGCGCATGCGGGTGGGGAACATCTCGGACATGATCGCGGGCTGCGGCGCGTACATGAACGCGTGGATGACCAGTCCCAGGCAGATGGCGAAGATGATCACCCCGGGGTCGCGGGTGTCGAACAGCGGGAAGGCGATGAAGCCCCAGGCCGCCGCGAGGACGGTGCCGATGAGGTACACGGGCTTGCGTCCGATGCGGTCGGCGAGGGCCCCGATCGGGGGGATCACGAGCATGTGCACGACATGCGCGATGACCAGCCAGCTCAGGATCTGCGCGACATCCATCTCCAGCGCGGTGCGCAGGTACACGATCGAGAACGTCACGACGAGGTAGTACATGATGTTCTCGGCGAACCGGAGGCCCATCGCGGTGACCACGCCGCGCGGGTAGCGCTTGATGACCTCGAGCACTCCGTAGCGCACGTGCTGCTGCTCCGCGACCTGCTTCTGCACCTCGAGGAAGATCGGGGCATCGCTGACCCGGGTGCGGACGTAGTAGCCGACGGCGACGATCACCACCGAGAGCCAGAACGCCACGCGCCAGCCCCACGCGAGGAAGGCCTCCGGCGAGAGCGTCCAGCTCAGCACGAGGAGCACGATCGTCGCGATGAGGTTGCCCACCGGGACGGCGGCCTGCGGGAACGACGACCAGAAGCCGCGCGAGCGGTCGGGGGAGTGCTCGGCGACGAGCAGCACGCCGCCGCCCCATTCGCCGCCGACGGCGAAGCCCTGCGCGAAGCGCAGCAGCACGAGGAGCGCAGGGGCCCAGTAGCCGACGAGATCGTAGGTGGGGAGGCATCCCATCAGGAAGGTGGCGACGCCGACCAGGATGATGGCGAGCTGCAGCAGCTTCTTGCGTCCGTACTTGTCGCCGAAGTGCCCGAAGACGATGCCGCCGAGGGGGCGCGCGATGAAGCCCACCGCGTAGGTGACGAAAGCGGCGATGATCGGCGCGAACGGGTCGTCCGACGGCGGGAACATGACGAGGTTGAACACCAGCGTCGCCGCGGTGGCGTAGAGGAAGAACTCGTACCACTCGACGACGGTGCCCGCCATCGAGGCGGTGACGACGCGGCGCAAGCCGGATGGGGCGGTCGTGGGATCGGATGCTGTGGCGGATGCCATGCGCTGAACCTCCTTGTAGAGCGCGGGACGGTCGGAGCGACCGCCCGCGACGCTACCTGACGGGGGATTCAGGTTTCAAGACGATGCACATGAGAATCCCCTCACCGGGGGTTTCATGTTTCACGTTTCAGCGACGCGACGGTGCCAGGCGGATGAGCACGATGTTGCCCGACTCGTCGACCTCGGCGACGTCGGGGTGCGCCTTCACGAACTCCGAGAAGCTCTTGTGCCCGAGGCCCTTCTCGCTGAACGACGGGTCCAGCCGCTTGATGAGGCTCTTGACGGCTGACGCGTGCTGCCACTCGACGCCCTCCTTGTCGCTCTCCAGCCGGAGAGCGCGCTCGAGGAGGCTCTCGATCGGGTCGGTCGACGACTTCTTGGCGCGGCGCCCGCCGCGCGACGTGCCGGTGGGGGCGGCATCCTTCTTCCCCGCCGGCGGCGCGGCCACCCCGGGAAGAGCGTCGTACGAATCGAACTGGTCGCACGCGGCGGCCAGCGACTTGGCCGTCGACCCGGCGACGCCGACGCCCACGACGAAGCGGCCGAGCCGCTTGCAGCGCTGAGCGAGCGGCACGTAGTCCGAGTCGCCCGCCACGATCACCACGTGTGTCAGGTCGGGAAGGCGGAACATGTCCTCGACGGCGTCCACGGCGAGGCGGATGTCGGCGCCGTTCTTCGCGTACGCCGCGGCGGGGAACAGCTGCACGAGGTCGACCGCGCGGGCGACGAGCTGCGAGCGGTACTCGGCGTTCACTGCCGACGACCAGTCGGCGTACGCACGCGTGAGCACGAGCGTGCCGAACGACGTCGCGTAGTCGATGATGGCGCCCACGTCGATCGTCGCGGCCGCGAGGCGCTCGGCGATCTCGGGGTCGGAGGCGTCGGCGGCGATCTTCTGCCGGTCGCGCGAGTACGAGTTCTTGCCGTGCACGCGGTCGTACCACGACATCACGATGTTGTCGAAGTCGAGGTAGACCGCGACGCGCGCGCCCTGCAGATCGGCCATGTCAGTCCTCTCCCTCTCCGGGGTAGCGAACGCCCACGAGGGAGCGGATCTCGTCGAGCGTCGCCATGATCGCCACGCTCTCGTCGATGGGCAGCTCGTCGGAGTCGGTGCGGCCTGCGGCGATGATGCGCTCGGCCGCCAGCGCCTGGTACTGCATGCCGCGGCCCTCGACCTCGGAGCGGTACTCCTCGAGCACGCGACCGTCCGGCGCCACGACGCGGAACGACGTCGGGGAGTACCAGACCCTGTCGATGTCGATGCGCGCCTCGGTGCCGATGACCGACGCGGTGTTGGGGCCGGCGGCGCGCGACGCCGACAGCGTCGTCGACAGGGCACCCGAGGCGTGCGACATGATCGTGGCGACCTCGGTGTCGGCGCCGGTCTCGCCGAGCCGCGCCGAGGCGAGGATCGACAGCGGCTCGCCCAGGATGTCCCACGCGAACGACACCGGATAGATGCCGAGGTCGAGGAGCGCTCCGCCGCCGAGCTCCAGGGCGTTGAGCCGGTGTGCGGGATCGCTCGTGATGAGCTGCGTGTGGTCGGCGGTGAGAGCACGGATCTCGCCGAGCGCCCCGGATGCCACGATCTCGCGGATGCGGATCATGTGGGGGAGATACCGGGTCCACATCGCCTCCATGGCGAGGAGGCCCCGCTCGGCCGCGGCGTCGCGCACCGCGGCGGCCTCGGCGGCGGTGAGCGTGAACGGCTTCTCGACGAGGACGTGCTTGCCGGCCTCGAGGGCGAGCAGCGCGTTGGCGGCGTGCATGGGGTGCGGCGTCGCGATGTAGACGATGTCGACGTCCGGGTCGGCGACGAGCTCTTCGTAGGAGCCGTGCGCGCGGGGGATGCCGAAGTCCGCGGCGAACGCCTCGGCCGACTCGAGACGGCGGGAGCCCACCGCGACGACGTCGAGTCCGGCCGTGCGGAGGTCGCTCGTGAAGGCGCGCGCGATGCCGCCCGGGCCGAGGATGCCCCAGCGGAGAGAAGCCTGTGAAGTCATGACTCCGAGGCTAGCGGCACGCGTCCGCCGGCGGCGTGCGTGCGGGGTTCTAGTGTGAGCCCGCCTCGGCCAGCTGTCGCTCGGCGCCGGCCTCGTCGCCGGCCACGACGCCGTCGAGCGCACGGCGCAGATCGTCCACGATGTCGCGCGGATCCTCCAGCCCGATGGACAGGCGCACGGTCGTGGGCGTGATGTACGCCTCGGCGAGCTGCGCCGGCGACATGTGGCTGTGCGTCATCGAGGCCGGGTGGGCGACGAGACTGCGTGCGTCGCCGATGTTGGCGACGAGCCGGACCACCCGCAGGCGCGAGATGACCTCTTCGACCAGGCGGAAGTCGGCCTCGGCGTCGCCCGTGGCGCGCAGGTCGAACGCGAACACCGAGCTCGTGCCGTCGGGCAGGTAGGCCTGTGCGTTGGCGTGCCACGGGCTGGACTCCAGCCCGGGGTGGTGCACGCGGGCAACCGCCGGGTGCGACTCGAGGAACTGCGCCACCGCGAGCGCGCTCGCCGTGTGCCGCTGCATGCGCAGGTCGAGGGTCTCCAGGCCCTGCAGCAGCTGGAAGGCGTTGAACGCCGACAGCGACGGCCCGAGGTCGTGCACGTACTTGGTCTTCACGAGCGCGATGTAGGGCGAACCGGCCCCGCCGAAGCGCTCGACGAGGCTGCCGTCGGGCACGCGCGGGTAGGTCTGCGTCAGCTGCGGCCAGCGGCCGGGGTCGGCGGTGAAGTCGAACGTGCCGAGGTCGACGACGACGCCGCCGAGCGACGTGCCGTGACCGCCGAGGAACTTGGTGGCCGAGTGCACGACGATGTCGGCGCCGAAGTCCTTCGCGCGCTGCAGGTACGGCGTCGCCACGGTGTTGTCGATCACGAGCGGCACACCGGCGCGCCGGGCAACCGCCGCGACGGCCCCGAGGTCGAGCACCTGGGCGATGGGGTTCGAGATGGACTCGGCGAAGAGCGCGCGCGTCGTCGGGCGGACCGCGGCCTCCCACGCGGAGGCGTCGTCCTGATCGACGAAGGTGACGTCGATGCCCCAGTCGGCGAACGTGTCCTGCAGCAGGTCGACGGTGCCGCCGTACAGCTGGCGCGCCGCGACGATGTGCTCGCCCTGCTTGGCGAGCGCCAGCAGGGCCACGGCGACGGCGGCCTGGCCGGACGCGACGCCCGCGGCGCCGATGCCGCCCTCGAGCTCTGCGACGCGGCGCTCGAACACCAGCACGGTGGGGTTGGCGGCGCGGCTGTAGATGTTGCCGTCCTTGCGCAGCGCGAACAGGTCGCGGGCCTCGCTCAGCGAGGCGAACTCGAACCCGTTGGACTGGTGGATCGAGGGCACGGCCGTGTTCTCGGCGAGGCCCGTCACGTACCCGGCCTGGACCTGCGCCGTCGCGAACGAGCCCGACCTCGTCTGACGAGAGGGAGCGGCGGCGGGAGGGGTCGCTTCAGGCATGGGATCCATTGTCGGGCCGCGGCCCCCGCGCGCCCCCCTCGTGTGTCGTACTGTTGCGGCGCGCGGCCCGCAGACCGGCGGACAGGTAGTAGGCGCGCGCGGGACAGAATGGACGGGTGGCGCAGCTCATCACCCCCGCAGAACTCGACCTCCTTCTCGGTGCCGGCGCGCCCGTGCGCGTGCTGGACGTCCGCTACCGCCTCGACAAGCCCGACGGCAGCGCCGACCACGCCGCCGGCCACGTGCCGGGCGCCGTCTACGTCGACCTCGAGTCCGAGCTCTCGCGTCACGGGGCGGCGCAGGAGGGACGGCATCCGCTCCCCGACCCGGCCGACCTGCAGGCCGCCGTGCGCCGCTGGGGCGTCCGCACCGGCGACACCGTGGTGGTGTACGACGACGCGCGCGCGCTCGGAGCCTCGCGCGCCTGGTGGGTGCTGACGCGCTCGGGCATCGCCGACGTGCGGCTGCTCGACGGCGGCCTGCGCGGCTGGATCGACGGCGGGTTCGCGCTGGAGTCCGGACCCGTCGAGCCCGCGCCGGGCGACGCCGTCGTGCACGAGATCAGGGAGCCGGTGCTGTCGATCGACACCGTCGCCGCGTTCCCGTCGGACGGTGTGCTGCTCGACGTGCGCGCGGCGGAGCGCTACCGCGGCGAGGTCGAGCCCATCGACCCGATCGCCGGGCACATCCCCGGCGCGCTGAACCTCCCGACGACCACGTACATGGACGGCGAGCGGTTCCGGGATGCCGCCACCCTGGCCGACCTCTTCGCCGCGGTGGGCGTCGTGCCCGGCGTCGCGGCGGCGGCCTACTGCGGCTCGGGCGTCACCGCCGCGCAGGCGGTGTTCGCCGCCGAGCTGGCGGGACGGGAACTGGCGCTGTACCCCGGCTCGTGGAGCCAGTGGTCGAACACCCCCGGACAGCCCGTCGCCACCGGGTCCGCACCCGCCGAGGTCACCCGCACGGTCTGAGCGGTCCCCGCAGCCGGGGGCGCGTCAGGGCACGAGCGTGATCTTGCCCGCAGCGCCCGCGGCGAGTGCACGGTGCGCCTCGGCGGCATCGGCCAGCGGGAACGCGGGGCCGAGCTCGACCGAGAACGCACCGGCGGCCAGCAGGGCGAGCGTCACCGGCACGGCCTCGGCCCGCCACCCCTGCTGCTGCGGGGTGAGGGGTTCGGGCGATCCGCCCGAGAAGGCCCGGATGCCGAGGCCGGCGGCATCCCGGCCTCGCACGAGCGTGGCGATGCGCCGGTGGTCGGGCACCAGCTCGAGCGACGTGTGGAGCGCCTCGTCTGTTCCGGCGGCGTCGATCGCGACGGTGATGCCCTGCGGCGCCGCCGCACGCACGCGTTCGGCGAGGCCTTCGCCGTACTCCACCGGCGTGGCGCCGAGCGCGCGCAGTCGGTCGAATCGGGCGGGGGACGAGGTGGCGATCACGGTCGCGCCCCACAGCACGGCGAACTGCACGGCGGCCTGGCCGACGGCGCCCGAGCCGCCGTGGACGAGGAGGGTGTCGCCGGGGCCGACGGCGAGCGAGCGGAGCGTCTGATACGCGGTGCCGACGGGGACGCCGAGTGCGGCGCCCTCGGCTGCACCGACGCGGGCGGGCCGCGGGTGGACGTGCTCGGCGCGCACCACGACCTGGTCGGCGTAGGCGCCGTGCGCCCCGCCGAACACGACGGGTTCGCCCACGCGGAGTCCGTCGACCTCGTCGCCGACGGCGGTGACGACACCGGCGCCGTCCGATCCGACGCGGCGCGGCTCGTCGATCGGGGCCGAGGGTCGCTGGCCCGACCGCAGCTTCGCGTCGATCGGGTTGACGCCGGCCGCCTCGACGCGGATCGCGACCTGCCCCGGACCGGGTGCGGTGTCGGGCACCTCGATCTCGTGCAGGACCTCCGGGCCCCCCAACTCGGTATAGGCGATCGCTCTGGTCATGTCGTGTGAATCCCTCCGGCTGCGCCGATCATTCCCGTGTGACACTCCGTGACGCGGCGGCTACTCGCGCAGGGCCTTGCCGATGCGCTGCAGCGACACCGGCTCCGCGGTGCCGAGCGCCTGCGCGAACAGGCTCACCCGATACTCCTCGAGCAGCCACCGCGTGTGGACGATCGCCGGCGGCGCGTCGGCATCCGGCGGGATGGTCCCGCCCGCCTCGGCGTAGACGGCGGCCGCGCGCTCGAACTCGGTCATGCGCTGACGGTCGCGGCCGGGGTTGTCGGGCAGGGCCGCGACGCGGTCGAGCGCGCCGCGCAGGTACCGCGGCAGGTGCGCGAGCCGGGCGGTGCCGGTGCGGGACACGAAACCGGGGAACACGAGTCCCGCCAGCTGCGTCTTGACGTCGCCGAGCGCGCCGAGGAGGGTCAGCGAGTTCGCGTCGCGCATGCGGCGTTCGACGTCCCGCGCGGCGGTGAGGATGCGCGCGGTCAGCGACACCGTCTGGAAGAGCTCGTCGACGATCACGGCCGACAGCGCGTCGCGCACGGCCTCGAAGCCGGCCTTCGTCCGGACGACGGCCGTCGCCCCACCAGGAGCGGTGCGCGCGATCACGGCGTCGGCCACGGCGACACGGCAGTCCTCGACGAGCGCCTTCGCGGACGGGTACGGGGATGCCGCCAGCGCGAGCTTCTCGGGCGCCGTGAGGTGGTCGAGCACGTAGGCGACGGGTGAGGGCACCGCCAGCAGCACCAGCCGCCGCACTCCCGCTCGGGTCGCGCGGGCTGCCGCTTCGGGGGTCGCCTCGATCCGCAGCGCGACCGATGCGCCCTCGTCGACGATGGCGGGGTAGCCGCGGACGACGCCGCCGGCGACCTTCGTGTCGACGACCTCGGGCAGGTCGTCGAACGTCCACTCGGTGAGCCCGGTGCGCTCGGCGAAAGCCGGACCGGCGGCCGCGCCGGCGGGCGTCGGCCGGGCCGGACCGGCCGGCGCGACGGCGGGCCGCGCGGGGGCGTTGAGCGAACGCGACACGGACGCTCGGGCGCGGTCCGCCAGGCGCGCCTGCAGCGTCGCGAGATCGCGGTCGGAGCCGACCGAGCGCCCCCGCTCGTCGACGGCGCGGAACGACACCTGCAGGTGGCCGGGCACGCGCTCGAGCTCGAAGTCGGCGGCGGTGACGGGCTGGTTGGCGACGCGCTGGATGCGGGCGGCCAGGGCGTCGCGCAGCGCCGTCGGCGGCAGGCCGTCGTGCGCCTCGGGGCCTTGGCCCGCCAGATCGGCGGCGAAGGTCGCCGCCCAGTCGGCCGCGGGCACCACGTGCCGGCGGATCGACTTGGGGAGCGCACGCAGCAGCGCGGTGATCAGCTCGTCGCGCATGCCGGGCACCTGCCAGTCGAACCCGTCGGGGCGCAGCTGGGCGAGGAGGGCCAAGGGCACGACCGCGGTCACTCCGTCGTCGGGAGCGCCCGGCTCGAAGCGGTAGGCCAGTGAGAGCACCTGGTCGCCCTGGCGCCAGCGGGCCGGGAAGTCGCGCTCGTCGCCGCGCGAGCCCTCGTCCACGAGATCGGCCTCGGTCATGTCGAGCAGACGCGGCGTGCGGGTGGCGGCATCCTTCCACCACGCCTCGAACGAACGGGCGTCGAAGACGTCCTGCGGGAGCCGCGCGTCGTAGAAGCGGAACACGGCCTCGTCGCCGACCAGGATGTCGCGGCGGCGCTCGCGCTCCTCGATCTTCTCCAGCCGGCGGCGCAGTTCGAGGTTGCGGCGCTCGAACGCGGTGAGCCGCTTGTCGAGGTGCGACGAGTCCCACTCGCCCTCGACGAGCGCGTGGCGCACGAACAGCTCACGGGCGAACGGCCGGTCGAACCGTGAGAGCTGCACGCGCCGCTTCGGGACGATCTCGACGCCGAACAGCGTGACCTTCTCGTAGGCGGATGCCGCACCCGACGCCTTGGACCAGTGGGGCTCGCTCAGCGAGCGCTTCGCGAGGTCTCCGGCCAGGGGTTCCGCCCACTCCGGGTCGATCGCCGCGATGGTGCGGGCGAACAGCCGGCTGGTCTCGACGACCTCTGCCGCCATGACGGCCTGGGGCCGCTGCTTGCGCAGACCCGAGCCCGGGAAGATGGCGAAGCGGGTGCCGCGGGAGCCGAGGTACTCGGCCGGCGGAGTGCGCCGCTTCGCCTCGCCGCCGGACTGGCCGCGGGTCGCCGTGCGGGACGCGGCGCGCTCGTCGAGGACGCCCAGCTGCGACAGCAGACCCGACAGGATCGCCTTGTGCACGTCGTCGGGGTCGGCGGCAGGGCCGTCGGCCGCCGCGCGCGCCGAGCCCCGCGGCGCCCCGATGAGCGCGCTGAGCTGCCGGTGCACGTCGGCCCACTCCCGCACCCGCACATAGTTCAGGTGCTCGGCGCGGCACAGCCGGCGGAAGGCGCTGGAGCCGAGCTCGGCCTGCTTCTCCTGCAGGTGGTTCCACAGGTTCAGCAGGCTGAGGAAGTCGCTGGTCGGATCGGTGAACCGCGCGTGGAACCGGTCGGCCTCCTCGCGCCGCTCCTCTGGCCGCTCGCGCACGTCCTGGATCGACAGCCCCGCGACGATCGCGAGGACGTCGCGGAGCACGCCCGTGCGCTTGGCCTCGATCAGCATGCGCGCGAACCGAGGATCGATCGGCAGCCGCGAGATCTCGCGGCCGAGGTCGGTGAGCGTGTGGTGGTCGCGCGCCGCCTTCACCGCCCCCAGCTCGACGAGCAGGTCGAACGCGGCCTTCACGCCGCGCGAGTCCGGGGGAGTGAGGAAGGGGAACGACGTGATGTCGCCGAACCCGAGCGACAGCATCTGCAGGATCACCGAGGCCAGGCTCGTGCGCAGGATCTCGGGTTCGGTGAACTCGGGGCGCGCGGTGAAGTCGTCCTCGGCGTACAGGCGGATCGCGACGCCCGGGCTCGTGCGCCCGGCACGCCCGGAACGCTGCTGCGCCGACGCCTGCGACACCGGCTCGATCGGCAGCCGCTGCACCTTGCTGCGGTTGCTGTAGCGCGAGATGCGCGCGGTTCCGGTGTCGACGACGTACCGGATGCCGGGCACGGTGAGGCTCGTCTCGGCGACGTTCGTCGCCAGGATGACGCGACGCCTCACCCCGGCGACCTGCGACGGCTCGAAGACGCGGTGCTGCTCGGCCGCCGACAGCCGGCCGTACAGCGGCAGCACCTCCGTCGGTGCGGCATCGCGCGCGTACAGGCCCCGCACCGCGTCGGCGGCATCGCGGATCTCGGCCTCGCCCGGGAGGAACACGAGCACGTCGCCCGCGGGCTCCCGGTCGAGTTCGCGCAGGGCCGAGGTGATGCCGTCGACATCGTCGGTCTCGTCCTCGTTCTTCGAGGACTTCTCCGGAGCGCGATAGCGGATCTCGACGGGATACGTGCGGCCGGACACCTCGATGATCGGCGCGGGGGTGCCGTCGGGCTCGGCAAAGTGCTTCGCGAAGCTCTCGGGGTCGATCGTCGCGCTCGTGATGATCACCTTGAGGTCCGGGCGCTTCGTGAGGATGCGCCGCAGATACCCCAGCAGGAAGTCGACGTTGAGCGACCGCTCGTGCGCCTCGTCCACGATGATCGTGTCGTAGCGGCGCAGCAGCCGGTCGCGGTGGATCTCGTTGAGCAGGATGCCGTCCGTCATGAGCGCGATGCTCGTGTCGGCCGACACCTTGTCGGTGAAGCGCACCTTGTAGCCGACCGTCGTGCCCAAGGGCACCTGGAGCTCTTCTGCCACGCGCTCGGCGATCGTGCGTGCGGCGAGCCGGCGCGGCTGCGTGTGCGCGATGCGTGTGCGCCCGAGCTCGAGGGTGATCTTCGGCAGCTGCGTGGTCTTGCCCGAGCCCGTGGCGCCCGCGACGATCACGACCTGGTGGTCGCGGATCGCGCGCGCGATCTCGTCGCGCGCCGCACTGACGGGAAGCTCCGGCGGGTACGAGATGACGGGTGCGGGCACAGACATAGCCTTCGATCGTATCGCGCCGGTGTGCGGCCGGCGCGCGCCCGGTCACCGGAGCTTAGGCTGGATGCATGACAGTCCCCACCGTGACCCTCAACGACGGCAACCAGATCCCGCAGCTCGGCTACGGCGTGTTCCGGGTGCCGCCGGCCGACACCGAGCGAGCCGTGAGCGAGGCCCTCGAGGTCGGCTACCGCCACATCGACACGGCGGCGATCTACGGCAACGAAGAGGGCGTCGGCGCGGCGATCGCCGCGAGCGGCATCGCGCGCGACGACCTGTTCGTCACCACCAAGCTCTGGAACGACCGTCAGGCCGGCGACGAGCCGAACGCGGCGCTCGCCGAGAGCCTCGAGAAGCTCGGCCTCGATCAGGTCGACCTGTACCTCGTGCACTGGCCGGCGCCGGCGCACGACAACTACGTGCACGCGTGGGAGAAGCTCGTCGAGCTGCGCGGCCAGGGGCTCACGCGCAGCATCGGCGTCTCGAATCACCTCGTGCCGCACCTGGAGCGCATCGTGGCCGCGACCGGCGTCGTGCCGGCCGTGAACCAGATCGAGCTGCACCCCGCGTACCAGCAGCGCGACATCACCGAGTGGGCCGCCGCCCACGACGTCCGGATCGAGTCGTGGGGACCCCTCGGCCAGGGCAAGTACGACCTCTTCGGGGCCGAGCCGGTGGCCGCGGCCGCCGCGGCCCACGGCAAGACGCCCGCGCAGGCGGTGCTGCGGTGGCACCTGCAGAAGGGGTACATCGTCTTCCCCAAGTCCGTGCGTCGCGAGCGCCTGCAGGAGAACCTCGACGTCTTCGACTTCGAGCTGACGACCGACGAGATCGCCGCGATCGACGCCATGGACACGGGCGACGGCTCGGGCCGCGTGAGCGCCCACCCGGACGAGGTCAACTGACCCCGGTCCCGTCACCGGAGCGGATGCCGTGAACCCTCGCCTCGCGGACGCCACGAGCCCCTACCTGAGAGCCCACGCGGGCAACCCGGTCGCGTGGTATCCGTGGGGCGAGGAGGCGTTCGCCGAGGCGCGGCGGCGGGACGTGCCCGTCCTGGTGTCGATCGGCTACTCGACCTGCCACTGGTGCCATGTGATGGCACGGGAGTCGTTCGAGGATGCCGCCACCGCCGCCGACCTCGACGCGGGCTTCGTGGCGGTCAAGGTGGACCGCGAGGAGCACCCGGAGGTGGACGCGGCCTACATGGCCGCCGCGGCCGCCTTCACGCCGCACCTCGGCTGGCCGCTCACGGTGTTCGCCACACCCGAGGGGCGCCCGTTCTACGCCGGGACCTACTTCCCGCCCGTGCCCCGCGCGGGCGTGCCGGCGTTCCGCCAGGTGCTGGCCGCGGTCGCCGAGGCCTGGACCGAGCGCCGTGGCGAGATCGACCAGACCGCCGACGCCGTCGCCGGCGCCCTGGCAGAGGCCGGCACGGCCGTGCGCGATCGCCCGGCGACGACGCTCACCACGGCCGACCTGACCGGCGCCGCCGAGGCGCTCGCCGCGCGCGAGGACCCGCTGCACGGCGGGTTCGGCGGTCCCGCCGCACCCGCGCCGAAGTTCCCCGTCGCCACCGCGCTGCGGTTCCTGCAGACGCCGGTCATCCGTGAACGAGCCTCCGAGGCAGCCTCGGTCGTGGATCGCGCGCTGACGGCGATGGCCGCCTCGCCGCTGCGCGATCCTGTCGAGGGCGGCTTCTTCCGCTACGCCACGCGCCCCGACTGGACCGTGCCGCACTACGAGCGCATGCTCACCGACAACGCGCAGCTGCTCGACGTCGCTCTCGACGAGGGGCGGACGGACGTCGTCCGCGGCGTCGCCGGGTTCCTCATCGACGTGCTGCAGCAGCCGGGCGGCGGCTTCGGCGCCGCGCAGGACTCCGAGTCGTGGATCGACGGCGCCCGCAGCGAGGGCGGCTATTACGCGAGGGATGCCGGCGGCCGCGCCGGCCTCGAACCCCCGGCCGTCGACGGAAAGGTCGTGACCGGCTGGAACGGGCTCGCGATCGGCGCGCTGGCCCGCGCGGGCGCGGCCTGCGGCGAACCGTCGTGGATCGAGGCCGCACGGTGGGCCGCGGACGCCGTGCTCGAGACGAATGTCGCCGCCGACGGGCGGCTCGTGCGCGCCTCGCTCGACGAAGTGCCGTCGCGCTCGCCGGCCACGCTCGCCGACTACGGACAGCTCGCGCACGGGCTGATCGCGCTCGGCGTCGCCACGGGCGAGGTCGCCTACGCCGCTCGTGCGCGAGAACTCGTCGACGCGTGCTTCGACGCCGCCGGGGCGCCGGTGGTGCCCGGCGGCGGGGATCCCGTGCTCGCACGGCAGGGGATCGGAACCCCGGATGCCGCCTCCGACGCGGACGAGCCGTCAGGCCCCGCAGCCCTCGCGGGCGCGGCGGCGGCGCTGTGGCTCCTCGGCGCCGACGAAGGGACGGATGCCGCGTACCGCGACCGCGCGGAGCGCCTCGCCGCCGGCCACGCGCCCGCCGCGCTCGCCCAGCCGCTCGCGTACGGCGCGCTACTGCGCGTCGCCGCGATCCTCGCCGCGCCGCCGAGGCAGATCGTGGTCGTGACACCCGACGCCGGGGCCGCGCTGGCCACCGCGGCCCGCGGCATCCGCGCCGACGTCGTCGCCGTCGTGACGCCGCAGCAGGCGCACGCCTGGGCGGCCGCCGGGTTCGGGCTGCTCGCCGACAAGACCCTCCGCGACGGACTGCCGACCGCCTACGACTGCCGCGACTTCGCCTGCCGGCTGCCCGTCACCGACGTGGGCGCGCTCACGCCCTGAGCTCTCGCGCAGCGGATCAGATCCAGCCCGTCATCCACATGTGCGCGTGCCAGAAGTCGTACGGCACGTTCATGGCCGAGATCACCGGGTACCAGAACGCCGACAGCGCGAGCGCGACGCCGAGGAAGACCAGGACGAGGCGCTGACCGGTCAGCCGCCTGTGCGCGGGCGCGCCGGGAGGACCCGCGATGTCTCTGAGCGCGAACGTCAGCGCCAGCAGCATGAACGGCAGGATCAGCACCGTGTAGAACTCGAAGACCGTGCGGGTGGGCAGGAACAGCCACGGCACGTACGTCACCACGACGCCCGTCAGCACGACGGCGTACCGCCAGTCGCGGACGACGACGAAGCGGTAGGCGAGGTACAGCACGGCCGCGACACCCGCGTACCAGACGAGCGGGTTCGGCATCGTCGAGATGACCTCTGCGCAGCCGTTGGCGGCGTCGCACCCGTTGGTCCCCAGCGGGTCGAGGTGCCAGTAGACGCCGGTGGGGCGCAGCAGCAGCGGCCACTGCCATGCCGGGCTCGCGTACGTGTGGCCGGCGGTGATCTGCGACGTCGAGCGGTACATCGCCTCGTGGTACAGCCACAGGCTCTCCAGCGCGTTGCCGCCGGAGTTCCGGTCGTAGCCGCCGTCGGTGACGAGCCACCCCGTCCACGAGGCGACGTAGACGACGACGGCGACGGGCACGAACAGCACGAACGTCGCGAGGCCCTGGCGCACGGCATCCGTCGGCCACAGCAGCACGCCCGCGCGGCGGCGGGCCAGCGCGTCCGTCACGACCAGGTAGACGCCGAGGCCGGCGAGCACCCACGCCCCCGACCACTTCACCGCGCTCGCGGCGCCGAGCGCCGCTCCGGCGGCGACCAGCCACGGGCGGTTCCACAGGATCGGTCCCCACGACGGCGGCTCGTCGCCGTCGTAGCGGGCGGCGACCGTCGACGCGATGCGCGACATCGTGCGTTCACGGTCCCGCAGCACGAACACGAACGCCAGCAGCACGAAGAACGTCAGCGACGTGTCGAGCAGAGCGATGCGGCTCATCGAGATCGCCAGGCCGTCCACCGCCATGAGGAGCCCGGCCACCACGGCGAAGGTCGTGGAACGCGTGAGGCGCTTCGCGATGAGCATCAGCAGCAGCACCGACGCGGTGCCGAGCAGCGCCGTGGTGATGCGCCAGCCCCAGCCCGACTCGGGGCCGAGGACCAGCATCCCGAGCCCGATGATCCACTTGCCGAGCGGCGGATGCACGACGAAGGCGGGATTCGACGTGAAGACGTCCGGGTGGCCCGACAGGAAGCTCGCGTTCCCGTCGGAGGGCCACGAGCCCTCGTAGCCGAGGTGCAGCATCGACCAGGCGTCCTTGACGTAGTACGTCTCGTCGAACTGGTTCATGAGGTCGTGCGCCGCCGCGAGGTTCCACAGCCGCAGCACGCCTGCGAGCACCACGACGAGCGCGGGGCCGAGCCAGCGGTACAGGCGCTGCGCTCGCGGGTCCGCCGTCACCCGCATCGTGAACCGGTCGTACAGGCTCGGCCGGGGGGGAGGCAGAAGGGGCGCGGCAGGCGGTTCGGCACTGTGCTGGTCGACAGTGGGCCGCGGGGCATCCGTCACCCGGCCAAGTGTAGGCGGCGACCCCTGTCGAAGCTGGGAGCCGAGTCTAGGCTGGACGACGTGATCATCCTCGCGGCGACCCCCATCGGCAACCTCGGGGACGCGTCCCGTCGCCTCGTCGAGGCCCTCGAAGCGGCCACGGTCGTCGCCGCGGAGGACACGCGGACGACGCAGCGCCTGCTGGCGGCCCTCGGCATCGCCAACAGGCCCCGGCTCATCGCGCTGCACGACCACAACGAGAAGGACCGCGCGCCCGAGCTCGTCGAGCTCGCCCGTGAGCAGGACGTCCTCGTGCTGAGCGACGCCGGCATGCCGACGGTGAGCGATCCCGGCTACGGCGTGGTCGCCGCGGCGGCCGAGGCCGGCGTCGTGGTGACCGCGATCCCCGGACCGAGCGCCGTCGTCACCGCGCTGGCGGTGTCGGGTCTTCCGACCGACCGGTTCAGCTTCGAAGGGTTCGTCCCGCGCAAGGCGGGGGAGCGCACCTCGTCCCTCCGGGCGCTCGCCGCCGAGCCTCGCACGATGGTGTTCTTCGAGGGGCCCTCGCGGGTGGCATCCACGCTCGCCGACATGGCCGCCGAGTTCGGCGCCGACCGCCGTGCCGCCGTATGCCGTGAGCTGACGAAGCTGCACGAGGAGGTCGCGCGCGGTACCCTCGCCGAGCTCGCCGCGTGGGCCGAGGCGGGCGTGCGGGGCGAGCTGGTGATCGTCGTGGCGGGCGCGCCCGCGCGTGGTGTGGCGTTCCCCGACGCGGTCACGCAGGTGCTCGAGCTCGTGCGAGACGGGGTGCGGCTGAAGGATGCCGCGGCCGAAGTGTCCGGACTCACCGGACACTCCAGCCGCGAGCTGTACCAGGCGGCGCTCGCCGTCCGCGGGTAGCGCCGCGCGGTCGCTACCCCTTCGTCTTCACGGCCTTCAGCTGATGCACGGCCTTGAGGACGAGCTTCGCGGCGTCCTTCACGTCGCGCGCCGTGGCGCGTGAGGCGGCGACGACCACCTCGCCCACCGACGTCGCCTCGTCCAGCTGTGCGAGCGAGGCCTGCGTGAAGCGCGCTCGGTCCACCGCCGCGGCGGTCGCAAGCGCCTGCGTGACGGAGCTCTTGTCGACGGGCTGCGCGGTCCCCGCCGAGGCGGCGTCGATGAGACGCACGTCGTCGAGCACACCCCAGGCGCCGGCCGACAGCGAGAAGTCCGCCGAGATCTCGACGATGCCGTCGGCACCCACCACGATGCCGGGGACGGTCGCGGTGTGGAACTCGTTCCAGACGGTGAACTGCAGCGGCGCCGACCACGCGCCCGTCGAGGTGCGGGCGGCCAGGGCGCGGGTGTCGGTGGACGGGCTGTTCGTCCCCTGCGTCGTCGCCTGCAGGACGTACGTGCCGGCCGGTACGCCGGTCAGCGTCTGCGATGCCGACGTGCGGTATGCCCAGCCGCTCCAGAACGTGACGGCGTGGCCGCCGGCGGCGGCGTCGGCCGTCTCCTGACGCGCCGCAGGTTCGGTGAGATGCCACGCGCTCATGTCGTCGAGCTCGAAGCCGCCGTTCACGACGTGATTCGCTGCCTCGACCACGACGTCCGCGGTCACCGCGAGACCGGACGCCGTGCGCCCCGGGATCGCATAGTGACCGGGCCCGCGGATCCAATCGACGGCGGTGCTCCAGGTCACCCGTTGCTGCTCGCTCGTCCGGTCGTTGTAGCCGACCGTGACGGCGCCGGGCAGGGCGACCGGCGCACCGTCCACGATCGTGAGCGCCACGGCTTCGACGGAGACGACCTCGCGCGCGGTCACGGCTCCGGTGCGGACGTACGCGAAGGTGCGCAGCGACTCCAGCGGAGTGCCGTCCCAGGCGAACAGCGACTGGTTGTCCCACGCCGACCCGCCGTACGCGTCACCGACATGGAGCGGGTCGTAGCCGCTCGCGGCGCTCGAGGCCCAGCCCGAGCCGAACCGCTCCCACAGCGCGCGGTTCGCGTCCACCTGATCGGCGGGTCCGACCGGCAGCCAGGCGGGCTCCCAGTAGTAGACGCCGATGCCCGCGTCGCCCACCGCCGAGACCGCCGCGATGACGTCGCGGAGCTCCCACGCCTGTCCCTGCACGCTCACCGGGTACTGGCTCGTCGCGCCGCTCGCGCCGATCACGTTCGGGTAGCCGTCCCCGTCCTCCAGCGTGCGCGCCCAGCTCGTCTCGGCCACCATGACCTTCTTGCCGTACGTGGTGGCGACCTGCCCCAGCACGGTCGTGAGGTTGTCGAGGGTGCCGTGCCAGTAGGGGTAGTACGAGCTCGCGAACACGTCGTAATCGACCCCGTACTGCGCCAGTCCCGCCGCGTACTCCGCGTAACGGCCCGGCGTCTCGGGGTTCGTGAAGTGGACGGCCACGAGCGCCTGGGGCAGCACTTCGCGCACCGCCGCGCTGCCCGCGGACACCAGCGCCGCGAACTGCGCGTCGATCGCCCGGCCCGCGCGCGTGTGTCCGGCGATCGCGTTGTTGGTCTCGTTGCCGATCTGCACCATGCGGACGTCCACTCCGGCGTCCGCGAACCGGTGCAGGGCGTCGACGGTGAACGCGTGCAGCGCGCTCACCGTGCCGGCGTCGTCCAGCGCCGCCCACGCCTTCGGCGCGAGCTGGCGGGCGGGGTCGGCCCAGAAGTCGGAGTAGTGGAAGTCCACGAGCACGTCCAGGCCCGCGGCCGTCGCACGGCGCCCGATCTCGACGGCGCGGTCGACGTCGACCGTCCCGCCGCCGTAGCCGTGGCCGGGCTCGTCGTGCGGGTTGTTCCAGACCCGCACGCGCACGGAGTTCACGCCGTTGTCGGCCAGCACGTCGAAGAGGTCGGCGGGGCGGCCGGCGGCATCGCGGAACACCACACCGCTCTCCTCCAGCGCCACGACCGTGGACACGTCCACGCCCATCGCGAAGTCGTCGGGCAGCCGATCGACCCTGTCGACGAAGATGCCGGCGTCCACCTGCGCGTCATCCGTGGCAGCCCACGCCGCGGGCGCCGCGGATGCGGCGACGAGGGCCGCCGCGATCCCTGCGCCGAGCGCCGCCCTGCGTGCTCTCGAAGTCCATCGCTGCACGTTCGCATTCCTCTCGTGAGGCAGCGCCGGCGGACCTGCCCGCGACGCTGCGGGATGTGTCGGCGCTCCGCCGACGGGATGGATGCCGGGCGCCCTGCCTGGCGCCCGGCCGGTGCGGGTTCAGCCCTTGACGGATCCCGCGGTGAGGCCGCCGACGATGTAGCGCTGCAGCGACAGGAACAGCACGAGCACGGGGATCGCGGCGATCACGGCGCCCGCGGCGAACAGCCCCCAGTTCGAGGCGAGCTGGTTCGACACCCACTGGTACATGCCCACCGCGAGCGTCCAGTTCTCTTCCGAGACCAGGACGATCTTGGCGATGATGTAGTCGCCGAATGCGGCGATGAAGGCCAGCAGGGCGACGACCGCGAGGATCGGCGTCACGAGCGGCATGATCAGGCGCCAGAAGATCTGGGCGTGCGTGGCGCCGTCGATCTTCGCCGACTCGTCGATCTCGATGGGCACGGTGTTGAAGAACCCGTACATGAGGAACGTGTTGACGCCGAGCGCGCCGCCCAGGTACACGCAGATGAGGGCGATCTTCGAATTGAGGCCCAGCGCCGGCACGACCTCGCCGAGGGTCAGCAGCATGAGGAAGATCGCGACGAAGGCGAGCGCCTGCGGGAACATCTGGATGATGAGCAGCCCGGTGAGTCCCGCGCGGCGGCCAGAGAAGCGGAAGCGCGAGAAGGCGTACGCCGCCGCCGCGCCCATCAGCACCGCGCCCACCGACGAGATGCCGCCGATCAGCAGCGTGTTGCCGGCCCACGTCCAGAACTGCGTCTGACCGAGTGCGAAGAAGTTCGACAGGTCGACCACGCTGAACAGCGCGTTGCTCGCCGCCAGCGTGCCGTTCGGGTTGAGCGACGCCGACAGCACGTAGACGAGCGGAAAGACGGCATAGAAGATCACGACGACGGCGAGCAGGTACTTCCAGCCGACCTCCAGCAGCCAGCGACGACGGCGGGCGCCGCGACGCGGGTCGGACACGGTCGTGGCGGTGGTCATCACTGGAACTCCTCGAGCTTGCGGGTCTGGCGGAACGCGATCGCCGAGATGCCGCCGACGACGGCGAACACGAGGATCGACAGCGCACTGGCGAGGCCGTAATCGGCCGCGCCGCCCGAGACGCCCGAGATGTCGTAGATCGCCGAGATCAGGATGTCGGTGGCGCCGAGCGCATACGGCGCGCCGGGGATCGACGGCCCGCCGTTGTTGAACATGTAGATGACCGTGAAGTTGTTGAAGCTGAACGCGAACGACGAGATCAGCAGCGGCGCCGTCGCCACGAGCACGAGCGGCAGGATGATCGACCGCAGCTGGCGAGCGCGGCCGGCGCCGTCGAGGGATGCCGCCTCGAGCGTGTCGCTCGGCAGCGCCTGCAGGGCGCCCGTGCACACCAGGAAGTAGTACGGGTAGGTGAGCCACAGGTTCACCCAGATGACGGCGGCCCTCGCGAGCCAAGGGTCGCCCAGCCAGTTGATGTGGGCGCCGAAGAAGAAGAGGTCGTTGATCACGCCGAACTCGGCGTTGAACATGCCGCGGAACAGCAGCGCCGACATGAACGCCGGGAACGCGTACGGGAGGATGTACAGCGTCCTCAGGAACCGGCGGCCCTTGATGCGGGCGTCGTTGTAGATGAGCGCGAGCAGCAGGCCCAGGGCGAAGGGCAGCAGCACCGACAGGGTCGCGAACACGAAGGTCCACGCGGTGACCGAGAGCAGCGTGCTCGCGAGCGCCGGGTCGGTGAAGATCCGGACGAAGTTGTCGAAGCCGACGTTGACGTACCAGCCGGCGGGCAGCGTCGAACCGTCCTCGGCGACGAACGAGCCGCTGTCGGTCGCGGTGTAGACGGTGCCCGTCGTGGTGTCGGTGATCGTCTGGGCCCCGGCATCCCACACCAGCGTCGACTCGTAGACGGCGCCGGTGGAGCCGTCGCGCGTGCGGATCGAGCCGTCGTTGGGGTCGTCCGAGACGGGCACGCGCAGCGCTGCGATCTGCGCCTGCAGGTCGGCGTCGGTGATGACCGTCGCCGTGGGGACCACGGTCCAGCCGGGCACGTCTGTGGGTGTGCCTGCCTGGCCGATCTCGGCCCCGCGCACCTCGGCGAGCGGCTCCTCGGCGGTGCCCGCGAGCACGTCGCCGTCGTCGTCGACGATCGCGAAGCCCAGCTGATCGGCGCGCTGGAGCACCGAGAGCGGGTAGGTGGGGGAGTCCTCGACCCGGCGCTCGCCCTGGATGAGGGCAGCCTCGACGGCCTGCTCCTGCGTGCCGGCGTGACCGGTGCCGTAGTTCGTGAAGGCGATGTACGCGGTGTACCCGAAGATGAACACCTGGAACACGAGCAGGAACACCAGTCCGGGGACGAGGTACTTCAACGGCAGCGCCCGGCGCGTGAAGTAGACGACGTCGGCGGCCAGCAGGAGCACCAGCATCCCGACGAAGACGACCCACGACTCGGCACGGAACGCGCTCAGCAGCGTCATGACGCCGAAGGCGTTCACGAGCGCCATGAGCACGAGCTTCACTAGGAAGCCCCAGCCGGGACCGCGCCAGCGGCGCGCGTGCGACTCGCGCGGCGGGACGGGCGCGGTCGTCGGCGGTGAGGGAGGTGCGTCCACCGTCATGGGGGTGCTCCTGTCGAAGGAAGGGCGGGTCGGGGTGGAGTCCGGGAGGCGAGGAGAGGGCACTCGCCCGCCTCCCGGAGAGGGTGCCGGCTGTCAGGGTCAGCCGGCGGTCGTGCGGGTCAGGGGCTCAGCCCTTGACTGCGGTCTCGACGTCGGCGACCATCTGGTTCCACGTCGACACGGGGTCGGCGCCGTTGATGATCTGCGACTGGGCGGCGTTCCACAGGTCCCACACCGATCCCATCTCGGGGATGCTCGGCATCGGGACGCCGTTCTGCGCCGACGCGAGGAAGCCCGCGATGATGGGGTCGGACGCGACCTCGGTGGCCAGCGTCGACCAGGCCGGGATGCGGGGATCGGCCTCGTACAGCGCACGCTGCGCCTCTTCGGTGCCGAGGTAGTCGACGAGGAACGACTGCGCGAGCAGCTTGTTCTTCGACTGCGAGCTCAGGTAGAAGCCCTGGACTCCCACGAACGGGGCGGCAGGCTGGCCTCCGGCCGACGGGATGGGACTCACCACGATGTTCTTCACGTCCGGGTAGGCGCTGATCGCCCACGGACCCTGGATCGTGTACGGCGCCTTGCCCGAGTCGAAGAGCTCGTTGTTGATGTCGTAGTCGACGGTCGTCGAGAGGTAGCCGGTGCCGTTCTTGCCGTTGGCGCCCAGCCACTGCGCGAACGCCTCGCCCGCCGCGCCGCCCATGCCGACCTCGGTCGTGTACGAGCCCGACGCGTCCTGCACGAACACGGGCGCGCCGAACGAGGTCTGGAAGCCGTACATCGTGTACCCGTCGCCGGTCTCGCCGTTGGTGTTGATGACGAACGGGCGCTCGGTGCCGGCCGCGAGACCCTTCTGGATCATGTCGTCCCACGTGGTCGGCGCGTCGCTGCCGACGAGGTCGGCGTTCTGCACGAGGGCGATGGTCTCCAGCGAGTAGGGGAGGGCGTAGAGCTGCCCGTCGTAGGTCATCGCCTCGAGTGCGACGGGCTCGAACTCGGATGCCTTGTCGCCGAGGTCGATCGTGTCGACGACGCCGGCCGCGACCAGCGCGCCGAGCCAGTCGTGCGCGCCGACGGTGATGTCGGGGCCCTTGCCCGTCGGCACCTGGGCGATGAAGTCGTTGCGGAGGTCCTCGAAGTTCTTCTTGACGATCTTGACCGTGGCGCCGGTCTCGTCCTCGAATGCCTTCGCGGCGTCCTTGACGGCGGCCTGACGCTCCTCGTCTGTCCAGATGACGAGTGCGGCGCCCTTGCCGTCGGTGTTGCCGTCGTCGGCGCTGTCGGCCGATCCGCCGGCGCAGCCGGCGAGGACGACCGCTGCCGTGAGCGCCAGCGCTCCGAATGCGATCTGCTTGCGCATGGGTTTCCTTTCGGTGGGTGTGATGGAGATGAGGATCAGGGGGCGGATGTCAGCCGGACGACGGCGACGCCGCCGGCGGGCACCGTGAGCGTGCCGTCCACGGCAGCACCGGTGATGAGCTCCACGCCGGTGGCTGCGAAGGCGGCCGCGTCGTCGCGGTGGTTGACCGCGACGGCGAAGTCCGCGCCGTCGCCACGGCGCACCACGACCTCGAGCCCCTCCGGATGGTCGGCGGGTGCGATGCCGGCGTCCGCGTACACCTCGGTCATGACGGTGCGGAGGGCGGCGGCATCCAATCGCGTGCTGATGTACCAGCCGACGCCGGAGCCGTGCGTGTGACGCGTGACGGCCGCGCCCCCGGCGCCCGGGCCGTCGACATAGGTGCCGATCGCCTCGGCGCCGGCGAGGACGACGTCCTCCTGCCACGCGTCCGCGAGAAGGGATGCCGCACCGCGCCACTGCACAGTGTGGCGGGCGCCTTCGCGCAGCGGCAGGAACTCTTCCACCGTGAGGCCCAGGGCGTCGCGGAGCGGGGCGACGAAGCCGCCCGCGGGCACGGCGTCGTTCTCGTCGACGACCGCGGAGAAGAACGAGACCACGAGCGTGCCGCCGGACTCGACGTAGCGGGTGAGGTTCTCGGCGTCGGCGGCGCTCAGCAGGTACTGCGCCGGGGCGACGACGAGCCGGTACCCCGACAGGTCCTGCCCGGGCAGGGCGAAGTCCACCGTGATGCCGTCGCGCCACAGCCGCTCGTAGAACGAGCGGATGCGCTCGGCGTGCGCCACGTCGACCGACGGGCGCCACTCGAGATCCTGCGCCCAGAACGACTCGAAGTCCCACAGGATCGCCACGTCCGCCTGGACGCGGGAGCCGCGGACCTCGTCGAGGCGACCGAGGACGTCGCCGAGTCCCACGACCTCGCGCCACACGCGAGAGCTCGTGCCGGCGTGGGGGACCATCGCGGAATGGAACTTCTCGGCGCCGGAGCGTGAGGCGCGCCACTGGAAGAAGAGGATCGCGTCGGCGCCGCGGGCGAGGTGCGTGATCGAGTTGCGGGCGAGCTCACCCGGACGCTTGGCGACGTTGCGCGGCTGCCAGTTCACGGCGGAGGTGGAGTGCTCCATCAGGATCCACGGCTTGCCGCCGCCCACCGACCGCGACAGATCCGCGGCGATCGCGAGGCCGATCTCGCCCTCGGGGTCGGCCGCGACGAGATAGTGGTCGTCCGAGACGATGTCGACCTCGCGCGCCCACGCCCACAGGTCGGTGGTCCAGCTCTGGTTCGCCATGAAGTTGGTCGTGATCGGCTGCGTCGCGTGCGCGCGGATCGCATCGCGCTCGGCGATGAAGCACGCGCGCAGCTGGTGATCGGTGAACCGGGCGAAGTCGAGGCGCTGGGCGGGGTTGACCACCGAGGGGGCGGCGGCGGGGGCGCCGATGTGCTCCCACGCGCCGTAGCGCTGGCCCCAGAACGCCGTGCCCCATGCCGCGTTGAGGCCGTCGAGCGACCCGTACTTCTCCTGCAGCCACACGCGGAACGCGCGGACCGACTGGTCCGAGTAGTCCTCGCCGACGGGCACCCCGTACTCGTTGTGCACGTGCCACAGGACGACGGCGGGGTGGTCGCCGTAGCGCTCGGCGAGTGCCGAGGCGATGCGCACGATCGCCTCCTGGTATGCCGGCGACGCGTGCGAGGCCATGCCGCGCGCGCCGAAGCCCATCGTGACGCCGTCGCGGGTGACGACCCGGGCATCGGGATGCTTCGCGAAGAACCATGCGGGCGGTGAGGCGGTGGGGGTGCCGAGGTCGACCGAGATGCCGTTCTCGTGCAGCAGATCGAGCAGCTCGTCGAGCCACGCGAAGTCGAACACGCCCTCGTCGGTCTCGATCAGCGCCCACGCGAAGATGCCGACGCTGACGAGGTTGACCCCGGCCTCACGCATGAGGGCGACGTCTTCGCGCCACACCTCCTTGGGCCACTGCTCAGGGGTGTAGTCGCCGCCATAGGCGATGCCCTGGATCTCGGGCCAGCGGTCGGTCGAGGTCATGGACGCTCCATCGGGTCGGTTGCAGGGCTCATGCCCCGTCGCTCGGGGCGGTGGTCGCCATCACTGGGACCGGTCACAGTGTTGCTCGAGCGGATGCCGCGCCGCACGGCCGCTCCGGCAACCGTTACCGAACTGTGACCGGTCACAGGGTGCGATCGTGTCGGCGACCGGATCATGCGCAGGAGCGGGGTAGAGTCACTCGTCGTGGACGAGACGACCGCGCGGCGCAAGCCGACGATCCGCGATGTGGCGGCGGCCGCGGGGGTGTCCCGCGGGACCGTCTCGCGCGTCATCAACGGCGGGCACTGGGTGTCGCCCGACGCGCGGTCGGCTGTCGAGGAGGCGATCCGGCGCACCGGGTACACCGCCAACCACGCCGCCCGCAGCCTCGCGACGGGCCGGGCCGGCTCCCTCGCGTTCCTGCTCACTGAGCCGCAGCACCTGCTCTTCCAGGACCCGACCTTCGCGCTCCTGCTGCGCGGGGCGGCCGAGGCGCTCGCCCAGCGCTCCATGACGCTGGTGCTCCTCGTCGCCGGCACGCCCGCCGAACGTGCGGGAGTGGCCACGTTCGTCGGGGCCGGCCATGTCGACGGCGTGCTGCTCATCTCGTCCCACGAGGCCGACCCGCTGCTGGAGCAGCTGCTCGAGGCGGGCGTACCCACGGTCTGCTGCGGCATCCCGCTCGGACACGAGGCGAACGTCCCCACCGTGTCGGTGGACGAGATCGGTTCGGCACGCGAGATGACCCGTTACCTGCGCTCCCGCGGGCACCGGCGGATCGCCATGATCGCGGGGCCTCACGACACCCCCGGCGGGCGGTTCCGCCTCGTCGGGTTCGAGCAGGAGATGGGCGGCGACTTCGACGCCTCGCTCGTCGAGGAGGGCGACTACAGCCAGGAGTCGGGCGCCGTCGCG
>PJUC01000254.1_pt1 | contig 28778 bp, 28 predicted proteins | sample 1512161 | NCBI WGS metagenome assembly PJUC01 (sample SAMN08177676, study PRJNA422409) | Soil metagenome, whole genome shotgun sequencing project. | isolation source: Soil enriched on filter paper | place: USA: Madison | collected 2015-01-15
ACGGGCATGCCCAGAACCTCGTCAAAATGCCTGAGGCGTCCGGTTTCGGAAAGGGGTGCTCGAGGGTGGCATATCACGAGTGGGAAAGCCGAGTCAAACTGCTCGCGATGCAATGTGAGCGCCCAATTGTGCTACCCGCGTGACGGGGAGGGTTTCGCGAAGATTGCGTCGGCGGGAGGAGGCAGATTGCGTCGTTGACACTGCCAGTGGCCGACTGCTACTGTCCCGATACTGCTGGTCAACCCCGGAAAATGATTGCGAGAAGAATGTCTGTTGCGCTCCCTCTTCGTGCTCGTCGCGAGCACGTCTCTCGTTCCAAGAAGATCGGGATCCTTGCCCTCGCCATTGCTCTGGGTATTGGGGCTTCGTTCTCTGCTCAGTCCGCGCAGGCCGTCGGAATGTCGGCTGTTACTGGAACTATCTCGTGCAACATTGTCCAGTCGGTGGGGGCTAGTGCTACTGCGAAAGGTGACGTCTACTTTCAGTTGAACAACACCAGCCAAGCCAACACTGTTGCATACATCAACATGGGAAGCTCAAGCGTCTACGCTCCGTGGGGCTGGAAGTTCTTCGCCGTTGCGCAGGCTGGCGCTTTCTACGCCTATGGGTTGGGAACGATTGGCAACGCGTACGGGGCGTCGCGCTACTGTCAGGCGACCTTCGGGTGAAATTGCTGACTGGCGTAGCCCTCGTCGGCCTCGCTGTCCTGTTGTCAGGCTGTGCTGTTCAGCAGCAATCGCAAACCCCATCGCTCGATGATCTGTTCAGCAGCGACGAAGACCGTGCCTCGGAGGCTAGCTGTCTGCGCGACCGCGGTTGGGATGTCACCGAGAAGGATGGCGCGATAGTCATCGAGATCCCTGAATCGCAGAAGGATGCGTATCAGCGCGATAGCCAGGAATGCCAAGAAGCGACAGGATTTGATGCCGACAAAGAACTGACAGACTCAAACTACGACGACATTTACGAATGGTACTCGAGTATCGGAGAATGTCTCGACGGGGCTGGATTCGACGTCCCGACGCGGCCGAGTCGTGAAGTCTTCCAGGAAACGTACAATACCGAGCCCTGGATTCCTTGGGACGGAGTGTCGCTCGGCGAGATGGATCGAGCGAAAGAGCTCTGCCCGGAAATGGATCCGAAGAATCTGTAGCGCAGTTTCGGTGGATATTTGCTCGTGCACTATTTGCGCAGATATCCACCGATTCTGCTTGTTCGCGATGCGCGACATCGAAACCTGGGCCAACGGGCCGAGAGTTTGTGATCGGCAAGATTCCGATGGCGTGCGAGTCGATGACACCCACGTAAGGTGTTCCTGTGCATGACCAGACAACTGATGTCGCTATGTCGTCCCGCCTGAGGCGATGGCCATGGTGGGCCCTCGCGTGTGCTGTGCTCGCGGCTGCCAGCGCGGGCGTCGGATGGGCTGCGGCGACCGTCATGAGCCCAGCATCGGCGGTCCTCGAACAGCCCGCCCATACCTACGTGCGGGTGGCGGAAGGCGAGGTAGGGTCTAGCATTTCGCTCAACACCGTGGCGTCGTGGACTCCTACTCCAGTCGGCGCGAATAGAGCGGTTGGTGTTGTCACTTCCATCGGCGTCGCAACGGGTGACGAGGTATCCGACGGTTCAGCGCTGTACACGGTCGATCTGCGTCCCGTCGTTGTGGCGCAAGGCGACGTCCCTGCTTTCCGGGCAATTGGCCCCGACGTTGAGGGCCCCGATGTTGCACAGGTGCAAGCGATGCTCGCTGCGCGTGGCCTGTTCAGCGGTTCCGCGGACGGAAAGGCAGGAACTCGCACGGTTGCATCAATCAAAGCCTGGCAACGAACGGTCGGGGTCGAAGCCACTGGCGTGATCGAGGTTGGTGACGTCATATTCGTACCAAGCCTGCCGATGCGAGTCGCGCTGGACCAGGACCTGCTGGTCCGTGGAGCCACGCTTTCGGGAGGCGAAGCTGTCTTGCAAGGCTTGCCGGAAACTCCCAATTTCGAGGTGCCGGTGACGGACAGCCAGGCCTCCATGATGCCCGCGGGTACCCGCGTAGAGATTTCATCACCCACAGGGGGGCTCTGGGTTGGCTTTGCTGGGGAGCAGAGATCCGATGCGCAGTCGGGCACGGTGGTCGTGGAACTTGCAGGCGAAGACGGAGCAGTCATCTGCGGCGAAAGCTGCTCTGAGGTCGCGGTCGTGGGGCAGCAGCTGCTGGCGTCGCGAATAATCACAGCGCCCACCGTCACTGGGCTCGTTGTTCCATCCGCGGCCCTTGTGACGGGGGCAGATGGGCGTACGGCGGTCATCGACGATGACGGGGAGCGGATCTCTGTGTCCGTAATCGCGTCTGCGCGAGGAATGAGTGTCGTCGAAGGCGTCGACGAGGGCACGATGGTTCGGGTGCCGGCCGCGGATGCGGCATGACGCTCCTTGAAGCTCGCGAGCTCACATTCGGATATGGCGGTCGCAATGCGCCTGTTATGGAACACTGGAGCGCGTCCTTCGATGCTGGCACCACGACGGCCCTAACTGGTCCATCAGGTCGCGGGAAGTCCACCCTCCTTTATCTGCTCGGGCTGATGCTGCAGCCGCGAGATGGCGAGGTGCTCGTCGGGGGTAACAAGGTCTCGCATCTACGCGACGCTGCAAAAGCCCGCCTACGGGCTGAGCGATTCGGGTTTGTCTTCCAGGACGCTGCACTAGATGCGACTCGAACCGTGCTTGACAACGTCACGGAAACCGCCCTTTACCGAGGCATCCCGCGCCACACTGCGCGCCGTCGGGCAATAGATCTGCTGGAGCGGTTTGGGGTTGCGGTTCCGCCCAGTCGCAAGCCCGGACAAATCTCGGGCGGACAGGCGCAGCGTCTTGCATTGTGTCGTGCATTGCTCAGCGACCCGAGCATTCTGCTTGCCGACGAGCCCACGGGAAACCTTGACCCGACGACTTCAGGACTGGTCATCGAAGCACTCCGCGCCCACGCCTCCAGGGGAGCAGCAGTGGTCGTAGTAACGCATTCACCGGATGTGGCAGCAGCGTGCGATCGGGTGATCGCGCTATGAACCTCGCGAGCACAGCTGAGCCTGGAAGCTTTTCCAGACTGCAGAAAGTCCGAACTCTTAGGGCTGTGATCGCTGGGGTCGGGCGTGAATCCTGGGCATCCGCGATTTCCCAGCCGGTGGCATCCGCCATCACGATTCTGATGATCGCCGGCATGATCGTCGCAGTGATGCTGACGACGGGCCGATCTGTCGGCGCTGAGCAACGTGTTCTCGGGACGATCGATGATGCAGGTACTCGCACGATCCAGATCCGCGCCGAGGATGGCGCAGGGCTCCGAGCGGACGTCCTCGCAAGGCTAAGTCGCCTTCAAGGGATTGAGTGGGTGGGTGCCTACTCTGCAGCAGTCGATGCCTCAAATACGGCAATCGACGGCGGCACTCGCGTGCCAGTCCGGTTCGCCTATGGCGACGGCCTCGACCGGCTGGGTATTCCTCGTGATTCACCGGTGCCTGGCGGCCTTGCTTACGCCTCACCGCTCGCACTGGACGAGCTGGGAATGCCCGACGGCGTCGGTTCGATAACCCTAAGCAACGGCGCCGCATTTGGCGTCGCGGGTGAGATCGACACCCCGGACTTCCTCGCGCCTTTCGAGCCGGTCGTGTTGATACCGCAGCCAACGAGCGGAGCGGAGAGGATAAGCGTCCTACTCGTCATTGCAGAGAGCCCAGAGTTGGTTGCTCCGCTGTCCGACGCTGTCGTGTCCCTGCTCGCGGTTGACGATCAGTCGAAGATCACAGTGCAAACGTCGGAGGCGCTTGCGCAACTGCGAGCCATCGTTCAGGCTCAGCTGGGCACATTCGCGCGCGGGCTCGTCATTGTAATGATGGCTGTTGCCGGCACACTCGTCGCGATCGTACTTTTCGGATTGGTCATGATGCGCAGGAAGGACTTTGGAAGGCGTCGTGCGCTAGGAGCAACGCGTGGACTCATCGTCGGCCTCTTGCTCACTCAGACGGCGATGCTGGCTGTCGGGGGTGTTCTCATTGGGATCGTCGCATCGGTGGTGGTGCTCGTGGCGGCTCGCGATCCGCTTCCCGGATGGGCGTTCACGACAGCAACTGCACTGTTAGCCGTCGGTACGGCGCTCCTCGCCGCGATACTCCCGGCCCTTGTCGCAGCTCGAAGGGAGCCAATCCGCGAACTGCGGGTGCCGTAACGACACTTCACAGTGGTTGTCCACGTCGCGCGTCCGGATGCCCTCCACCTGACGTCGGTGTGTGACGAGCGCATGGTTATGGAACCGGGGAAGCGTTGATCTCCCAGGTCCGGAGGCACGATCGCGAGCCGAACGCCTGATTCGCCGGTGTTGGCAATTGATAACGTGTGCGCGTAGGCCGAGACGTCACGTATCTGCATGCTTGGATCGGCGCTGCGCCGCTGCACGCAGACGAAAGTTCGACGTCTTCGCAGCGGGGGCCGCTACCCATCGATGGTGATGGGCGTGAGTTCGCGTCGCGATCGCCGCGGGTGGCGCGCAAATCGACTGTTGCGGCATTTGTGCGCCCCGCTCGCGAGCAGTCGAATTTGTCTAAAAGCTCTAGCTTTCTGCATGAACGCCCGTACTATGTCGTCGTGGGAAGCGTGGAGTCGTACGAATCCAGGGCAGGGCGACGATACCGGGTGCGTTACCGCCGACCGGACAATTCCCAGACGGACAAGCGAGGGTTCCGAACGAAGCGGGAAGCCGAGAGCTTCCTCGCCACCGTCGAGACGTCGAAGCTGCGCGGTGAATGGGTCGACCCATCTCGCTCTCGCGTGCGCTTTGCCGAGATCGCCGAGGCCTGGTACGGCAGCAAGATCCGGGTCAAGCCGACGACGCGTTCGGGCTATCGCAACTCGCTCGACAAGCACGTGCTGCCGGCCTGGGGCGACGTGCGCATCGTCGACATCGACCACGCACATGTCCAGTCGTGGGTCGCGCGTCTGTCCACGACGCTCTCGGCGTCATCGACCCGGCAGGTCTACCTCGTGCTCTCCGGGGCGCTGGCGTTCGCCGTCCGGGATGGCCGGCTGGCACGCAATGTCGCCGCCAATGTCGAGCTGCCCAGATTGTCCAAGTCTGATCGGCTCTATCTCAGCCACTCGCAGGTGCACGCGCTCGCGGACGAGATGGGGGTGTGGGCGACGCTGGTGAGGTTCCTCGCCTACAGCGGACTGCGCTGGGGTGAGGCCGTGGCCTTGCGCCCTGCCGACGTCGATCTGGAGAACCGCATCGTGCACGTTCGGCGGGCCGTCGCCGATGTGCGCGGCACCATGACGTGGGGCTCGCCGAAGACGCACGAGCAACGGGCTGTTCCGTACCCGTCGCTGCTGGACGAGGGCATGCAGAACCATGTCGTTTCCGGGCGCAAGCACGACCTGGTCTTCGCCGCGCGTGAGGGGGCAGTCCTGCGTGGTGGGAACTTCCGTAGTCGAGTATTCGCGCCGGCGGTCGCGAGACTTCATCTGGCATCGCCCGGCGGGTTCCCGCAGATCACACCGCACGACCTGCGCCACACTGCGGCAAGCCTCGCCATCTCGGCCGGCGCGAACGTGAAGATCCTGCAGCGCATGCTCGGGCATGCGTCCGCGGCGATGACGTTGGACGTGTACGCGGACCTCTTTCCGGAGGACCTGACGTCCGTCTCGATCGCACTCGATCGCGCTGCCCGTGATTCAGTCGTGGGCAAACCGTGGGCAAATCGTGGGCAAGAGATCCAGACATCGGCTGATGCGTCGTCCGTGGAGAGGGCTTCCGGCGCCTAGATGGCGCTGCCGCATCCGACCCATGACACGCTGACATCCGCGTGATTCCGGGAAAGACGAAACCCCCGCGATGTAGAAGCTACGCGAGGGTTCCTGGAGTGACTGTAACGATCACCCTTGTGGCTCCGACCGGCATCGATCCGGTGACCTTTCGATTTTCAGTCGAACGCTCTACCAACTGAGCTACAGAGCCGAGCGGCACATACAAGATCTGCCGCTTCCTAGACGAAAGGCCCTCTTCAAGAAAAGGGCCCGTCGCTCGGAGCGACCCTGACGGGACTTGAACCCGCGACCTCCGCCGTGACAGGGCGGCACGCTAACCAACTGCGCTACAGGGCCATGCTTATTGAGTTGTGGGCGTGACCCCAACGGGATTCGAACCCGTGCTACCGCCGTGAAAGGGCGGCGTCCTAGGCCGCTAAACGATGGGGCCGGGTGAACCTCAGAGGCTCACTGCCGAGGACCAAGCATACGTAAACATCTGCCAAAACACCAATCGAGGGCGTGGCGTCATTGTGGAAGCCCTGATCGGGGGAGACACTGGCGGGGTGACCGCTCCCCGAAGGCGGCGTTCGACGTGGGCGCAGGGGGTTGCGCATGTTGCTGATGTTGCTAATGTGAAAACGTTGCCGTCGCGAGGGGAGGACCCGTGCAGCCCGACAGCGTCTCCGTGAAAGAGTCCGCCGAGTCTGCCCCCGAGTGTGGGTGCGGGCCATCGCCGGCGGAGCAGAAGCGACTGTGGCCCCAGCTCAACCGCCGCTCCGCCCTGGGGCTCGGCATCCTCGGTGTCGCGGCCCTGAGCGCGTTCGGCGCCGCCGTCAACCCGCTCGGCAGTCGGGCGTTCGCCGCCGATTACCCGTCGTGGGACGACGTCGTCGCGGCCAAGAACAACGAGGCCGCCAAGGCTGCCGAGATCACGAACATCCGGAACCTCATCGCGGGGCTCGAGGCGGACGTCGCCGCCAAGCAGCAGCTCGCGAAGCAGGCGAGCGACGAGTTCTACACCGCGCAGCAGGCGTTCTTCGAGGCCTCGTGGCGCGCAGACCAGTTGCAGCAGCAGGCAGACGCCCAGGCCGCCGCCGCGACGGATGCCGCCAACAAGGCGGGCCGCGTCGCCGCGCAGCTCTATCGCAACGGCGGCGACGACACGTCGATGGAGCTCTTCTTCTCGGGCTCCGCCACGGGCGCCGACGACCTCCTCACGCGCCTCGGCACCATGGACAAGCTCGTGGAGCGCAACCAGGCGCTCTACGCGCAGGCGGTCACCGCCCGCGACTCCGCTCAGAGCCTCAGCGATCAGGCAGCCGTACAGCGGACCGAGCGCGATCGCCTGCAGAAGGTCGCCGAAGAGAAGATGGTCGCCGCGCAGGCGGCGGCCGACGCGGCGCAGGCCGCGCTGGACGAGCAGAACGCTCGCCGCGGCGAGCTCGAGGCGCAGCTGGCTGCCCTGCAGGACACGACGGCGAAGACCATCGCGGAGTACCAGGAGGGCGAGCGCATCCGCAAGGAGGCGGAGGCCAGGGCCCGGCGCGAGGCGGAGGAGAAGGCCCGACGCGACGCCGAGGCGGCTGCCGCTGCCAACGCCGGTGGCGGCGGAGGCGGTGGCGGCGGTGGTGGCGGCGGCGGCGGTGGCGGCGCTGTCGTCGGGTCCGGATGGTGCCGTCCCTCTTCGGGCTGGCGCAGTTCCGGGTATGGCTGGCGGACGAGCCAATGCGGCAGCCAAGGATGCGCCAGCACGTTCCACGCCGGCGTGGATCTCGCCGCCGGCTGCGGCTCCGCCATCTACGCGGCATCCGCGGGGCGGGTCGTCTACGCCGGTGAGAACGGCGGGTACGGCAACTACATCAAGATCGACCACGGCGGCGGCATCGGCACCGGGTACGGCCACATCCGCAACGGCGGCATCTTCGTGGGCGTCGGCCAGTGGGTGTCGGCCGGACAGCTCATCGCGAGCGAGGGCAACACGGGCCGCTCCTTCGGGTGCCACTGCCACTTCGAGACCTACGTCAACGGCTCCCCGGTGAACCCGGTGCCGTTCATGGCGGCGCGCGGCGTCTCCGTCTGACCTCCTGAACAGCGAAGAGGTGGATGCCGGGCGCCCGGCATCCACCTCTTCACATGTCTGTCGTCAGAGCGTGTTCGGCGCGATGCCCTCACCCTGGGTCAGCGTCTGGCCCTCGTGCTCCTTGAACCGGTCGAACGCCTCGCCGACCAAGCGCTCGGCCTCGGCGGCGTCCGCCCACTCGTCGACCTTGACCCACTTGCCGGGCTCGAGGTCCTTGTAGTGCTCGAAGAAGTGCGCGATCTCTTTCTGCAGGAACTCGGAGATGTCGCCGACGTCCTGGATGTGCGCCCAGCGGGGGTCCTTGGCAAGCACGGCCACGACCTTGTCGTCGCCGCCGGCCTCGTCGCTCATCTTGAGCACGCCGACCGGGCGGACGCTCGCGAGGATGCCGGGGGCCAGGTCGACGTCGAGGATCACGAGCACGTCGAGCGGGTCGCCGTCCTCGCCGAGGGTGTTCTCGAAGAACCCGTAGTTGGTGGGGTATCCCATCGGCGTGTACAGGATGCGGTCGAGGAACACACGGCCGGTGCCGTGGTCGACCTCGTACTTCACGCGGCTGCCGCGCGGGATCTCGATGACGGCGTCGTACGCGCCCATAGTGGTGCTCCTTCGGAAGACAGGGATGCCGCGACAAGCCTAGTTCCCGGTCCGGTCGCGCGCTGAAACGGGCACGAATGCAGGCAGTGCATGGGCTGATCACCCGCACACGCCGGGGCGAACGGTCGTGCGGCGCCCGTGTGCCTGCAGTGGTGCACGATTCGCGGATCGACCGACCGTGTACCCGCCGCGGGCCGCCGGTACCGTGGAGCCGTGGACGAGCGCAGACCCGGACTGGACCCCGCCGTCGCCGAGGTGCGTCTGGCCGTGCGGCAGGTGCTGGCCGTGGTCGACCCCGGCGCCGTCGTCGTGGTGGCGCTGTCGGGTGGCGCCGATTCGCTCGCGCTGGCCGCCGCGACCGCGTTCGAAGCACCCAAGCACGGCGTGCGCCCCGTCTCGGTGACGGTCGACCACGGGCTGCAGAACGGATCGGCGGATGCCGCCGCCGCTGCCGCCGCGACGGCCGACGCTCTGGGGCTCGAGTCCCGCGTCGTGCGCGTGGAGGTGGGCGCCGCGGGCGGTCCCGAGGCGGCAGCGCGCGAGGCGAGGTACGAGGCGCTGCGCGAGGCCGCATCCGACATCGGCGCGACGGCGATCCTCACAGCGCACACCCTGGACGACCAGGCCGAGACGGTGCTTCTCGGCCTCGCGCGCGGATCCGGCGCGACCAGCCTGCAGGGGATGGCGGAGGCTTCCACGCTGCTCGGCGTTGTGCTGCTGCGCCCCTTGCTCGGCGTGCGGCGCACGACCACACGCGCGGCCTGCGCCGCCGAGGGGCTCGTGCCGTGGGACGATCCGCACAACTCGGACCCGCGCTTCGCGCGCGTGCGGGTGCGCGAGAGGGTGCTGCCTGTGCTCGAGGCCGAGCTCGGCCCGGGGATCGCCGAAGCGCTTGCCCGGACGGCCGCGCAGCTGCGCGAGGACGCGGCGGCCTTCGACGAGATGATCGACGAGACGATCGAAGACATCGTCGAGCACGCGGAGGCGGGCATCTCGGTGTCGGCGGCGGCATTGGCGGCGAATCCGGCCGCGCTGCGCAACCGGATCATCCGGCTGGTGGTGGCCAGCGAGTTCCACCAGAGCCTCACGCGCTCGCAGACCCTCGAAGTCGCGCGGCTCGCGACGGACTGGTCGGGGCAGGGCCCCATCGACCTGCCGGGATGCCGCGCACGTCGCGTGGGCGGACGCATCGAGTTCTCAGCCGCGGGCTGAATAGACTCTCTCCATGCGCGCGGCCGACGTTTCCAGCGACATCAACGAAGTCCTCGTCACCGAGGAAGAGATCCGAGCCAAGCTTGACGAGATCGCGGCGCAGGTCGCCGCGGACTACGAGGGCAAGGATCTGCTGCTCGTGGGGGTGCTCAAGGGGGCGGTCATGGTCATGGCCGACTTCTCCCGGTCCCTCAAGAAGCACGTCACGATGGACTGGATGGCGGTGTCGTCGTACGGCGCCGGCACGAAGTCCAGCGGTGTGGTGCAGATCCGCAAGGACCTCGACACCGACATCCTCGGCAAGCACGTGCTCATCGTCGAGGACATCATCGACTCCGGCCTCACGCTCAGCTGGCTGCTGGAGAACTTCACCGCCCGCGGTGCCGCTTCCGTCGAGGTGTTCGCACTCCTCCGCAAGCCCGAGGCCGCGAAGGTCGAGGTGCACTGCAAGTACGTCGGGTTCGACATCCCGACGGAGTTCGTCGTCGGGTACGGCCTCGACTACGCCGAGAAGTACCGCAACCTGCGCGACGTCGCGGTGCTCGCCCCGCACGTGTACAGCTGACGGGTCACCCGGCGAGCAGCTCCACGAGTGCCGCGGGTGCCGCGTACGTCCTGACGTCGTCGACGACGAGTCGGCGGCATCCGTCCAGTTCGACGGTGATCGGCGCGGTGCCGTCGCCCGCGTCCAGCACCACGAGGGATCCCGGGATCTCGTCGCAGGGCGACGGCAGCGGCTGAGCGGATGCCGCCGCTGCGAGCACGGCACGCGTCTGGGTGGCGTCGAGCCGGCGGCTCCCGGTGAACCACGCGGTGTCGTCCGCACGCACCGTCGCCCACGCCGTCGCGCCGGGCGCAGGTGTGGAGGTCGGCGCGGCCGCGTCGGCGGTCGAGTAGGCGCACAGCAGGAGCTCGTCGACCTCACCGGGCGCCGGAGTCCTCGGCGCCGGCCCGGGGATCGTCTGGATGCCGTCCGACGGCGAGGGGCGCGGCGCAGGAGACGCGTCGAGACCCTCCGGGGACATGAGCTGCAGCGGCCGCGCGGCCCACGTCGGTGCGCATCCGGATTCCAGGGCCTCCCGCGGCTGTACGAGCGTGCGCTGCTCCTCGTCGGTGCGCACGACCGTGAGCCCGGCCAGCGCGTCCGTGACCAGGTCGACCTTCGGCTGGCCGCATCCGTCGACCGGAATGCGCAGGAGGATGCCTCGGCCGCCGGCATCCGTCAGCCAGATCTGCGGCGGGATCGTCTGGATCGCCGCGCAGGGGCCGAGCGATCGCGGGTCGTCGGGCGCCGCCTGGAGGGCGAGCAGCGGAGCCAGGTCGCCCTCGAGCCGTTCGCGGCCCACGACCGACCAGATGCCCGCGTCGTCCTCGACGGACTGGAACGGCAGGCAGTCGACCACGGCGACCGGAACGAAGCCGTCCGGGACTCTCCCGCGAGCGAGGTCCGGGGCGTCCGAGAACGCGTCCACGCTCTCGCACGAGATCTCGTCGACGATGTCGGAGGGGGCGAGCGCCGGCGGCGAGGCGCAGCCGGCCAGCACCGCGGCAGCCGCCAGGGCGATGCACATCCTGAGGGTACGGAGCACGGAGTCCTCCTCGACGTCGTCTCGTGCGCGTCTCACCTCAAACTACCGGCCGCTTGGGATTACGCCCGGGGCGAATGCACAGACGCCGCTTAGGAAGCCCGCGCTACCCTGAAACAACCGTCGACGGGGGTAATCGGTCCCGTGGCGGGTCGTCGACGAAAGGGATCGGGCTCGGGCCCGCACCATGGACTTCAAGAAGATCACTCGCAATCCGCTCTTCTACGTCCTGATCATCGGGATCTTTCTCATCGTGGGGTTCTCGCTCATCTCGAGCCTGAACGGCGCGAAGCAGATCTCGACGCAGGAGGGTCTCGAGCTGCTCAAGGGCGACACCGTCACCGAGGTGGTCAACACCGACGGCGACCAGCGTGTCGACATGAAGCTCTCGAAGGAGTACGAAGGCGCGAGCGACGTGCAGTTCTACTACGTCACCGCCCGCGCCGACGAGGTCGTCGACGCGATCAACGCGGCCGACCCCAAGGACGGCTTCAACGACGAGGTGCCCCGCGCCACGTGGTTCGACGGCTTCCTCTCGCTGCTCCTGCCGATGCTGCTGCTCGGCCTGCTGTTCTGGTTCCTGCTGTCCAGCGCCCAGGGCGGCGGCAGCAAGGTCATGCAGTTCGGCAAGTCCCGGGCCAAGCTCGTCACCAAGGAGATGCCGCAGGTCACGTTCCAGGACGTCGCCGGCTCGGACGAGGCGATCGAAGAGCTCGAAGAGATCAAGGACTTCCTGAAGGACCCGTCGAAGTTCCAGGCCGTCGGCGCCCGCATCCCGAAGGGCGTGCTGCTGTACGGCCCTCCCGGAACGGGCAAGACCCTGCTCGCGCGGGCGGTCGCCGGTGAGGCGGGCGTTCCCTTCTACTCGATCTCGGGCTCCGACTTCGTCGAGATGTTCGTGGGTGTCGGCGCGAGCCGCGTGCGCGACCTGTTCAACAACGCCAAGGACAACGCGCCGGCGATCATCTTCATCGACGAGATCGACGCGGTCGGACGTCACCGCGGCGCCGGACTCGGCGGCGGTCACGACGAGCGCGAGCAGACGCTCAACCAGATGCTCGTCGAGATGGACGGCTTCGACCCCAAGGCGAACGTCATCGTCATCGCGGCGACCAACCGTCCCGACATCCTCGACCCGGCGCTGCTGCGCCCGGGGCGCTTCGACCGTCAGATCGGCGTGGATGCGCCGGACCTCAAGGGTCGTCAGAAGATCCTCGAGGTGCACGGCCGCGGCAAGCCGCTGGCCGACGGCGTCGACCTCGAGGTGGTCGCCCGCAAGACCCCCGGCTTCACCGGTGCCGACCTCGCCAACGTGCTGAACGAGGCCGCCCTGCTCACCGCGCGTTCGAACGCGCAGCTGATCGACAACCGCGCGCTCGATGAGGCCATCGACCGTGTCATCGCCGGTCCGCAGCGCCGCACGCGCGTGATGAAGGACAAGGAGAAGCTCATCACCGCGTACCACGAGGGCGGCCACGCCCTCGCTGCGGCGGCGATGAACCACACCGATCCGGTGACCAAGGTCACGATCCTGCCGCGCGGCAAGGCCCTCGGTTACACGATGGTGCTCCCGCTCGACGACAAGTACTCCGTCACGCGCAACGAGCTGCAGGATCAGCTCGCCTACGCCATGGGCGGCCGCGTCGCCGAAGAGATCGTGTTCCACGACCCGACCACGGGGGCGTCGAACGACATCGAGAAGGCGACCAACATCGCGCGCAAGATGGTGACCGAGTACGGCATGACCGGCGACATCGGTCCGGTCAAGCTCGGCCAGTCCTCGGGCGAGGTCTTCATGGGCCGCGACATGGGCCACGGCCGCGATTTCTCGGAGCGCGTCGCCGAGCGCGTCGATTCGCAGGTTCGCGACCTCATCGAGCAGGCGCACAACGAGGCCTACCAGGTCATCAACGACAACCGCGGCATCCTCGACAAGCTGGCACTCGAGCTGCTCGAGAAGGAGACGCTCGATCACCAGGAGCTCGCCGAGATCTTCAAGGACGTCAAGCGCCTCCCTCCCCGCCCGCAGTGGCTGTCGAGCGAGCAGCGCCCGGTCTCGGAGCTGCCCCCGGTCGAGGTGCCCCAGCGTCGCGATGAGGCGGGTCTCGCCGCAAGCGTCGAGGCCGAGCAGGCGACGGCCGAGAAGGCCGCGAAGCGCCGCCCGTCGGGGCAGGCGCGTCCCGCGACCGCCTGAGCCCGCCGTGGCCGTCGACCGTGACCGTGTCGCCGCGCTGGTGCGCGAGCTCCTCGAGGCGATCGGTGAAGACCCCGAACGCCCCGGACTGAGGCAGACGCCCCAGCGGGTCGCCGACGCGTACGCCGAGTTCTTCGCGGGCGTGGGGGAGGATGCCGCCGCCCCGCTCGCCCACACGATCTCGGTGTCGCGGGGCCCAGCCCCCGACACGCTGCCCTCGGGCGCGGTGATCCTGCGCGACGTGCTGTTCCGTTCGGTGTGCGAGCACCACCTGCTGCCGTTCCGCGGGCACGCGCACCTCGCGTATCTGCCGGGCGAGCAGGTCGTCGGCCTGGGCGCGCTGCCCAAGGTCGTCGAGATCCTGTCGTCGCGCCCGCAGGTCCAGGAGCGGCTGGGCGAGCAGATCGCCGACGTCATCGCAGCATCCCTCGACGCCCGCGGCGTGCTCGTCGTCCTCGATGCGACCCACGAGTGCGTGACGATGCGCGGCGGGCGCCAGACGGACGCCTCGACGGTGACGATCGCCGCGCGCGGCGAGTTCGCCGAGCCCGCCGCCCGCACCGAGATCGTCGCGCTGATCGGAGCGGCTCGCTCATGACCACCCGGATCATGGGGATCGTGAACGTCACGCCCGACTCGTTCAGCGACGGCGGACGGTATGCGGATGCCGACGCCGCCGTCGAGCACGGCCTCCTTCTGCGCGCGCAGGGCGCCGACATCCTCGACATCGGGGGAGAGTCGACCCGTCCGGGCGCCGATCGCGTCGACCCCCGGGTCGAGCAGGAGCGGGTCATGCCCGTCGTCCGCGCCCTCGCCGAAGCCGGGATCCCTGTCAGCATCGACACCATGAACGCGTCCACCGCCGTCCTGGCCGTGGAGGCCGGCGCACGGATCGTCAACGACGTGTCGGGCGGCCTCGCCGATCCCGACATGCTCGCGGCGATCGCCCCCACCGACGCCGACATCGCGCTCGGCCACTGGCGCGGACACTCCACCGACATGTACGCCCGCGCCGAGTACGCCGACGTCGTCGGCGAGGTGATCGGCGAGCTGCGCGAACGGGTCGAGACCGCGGCATCCGTCGGCATCGCACCGTCCCGCGTGATCCTCGATCCCGGTGTCGGCTTCGGCAAGCGCGGCGATCAGAACTGGGCCGTCCTGCGCGGGCTGGAGCGACTGGTCGGACCGGGCTCGCGGGTGCTCGTCGGCACGAGTCGCAAGCGGTTCCTGGCCGAGGCGCTGTCGGCCGACCCCGCCGGCGTCGACGAACGCCGCCGCGATCTCGCGACGGCCGTCACGAGCGTGCTGGCCGCACAGGCGGGCGCGTGGGCCGTGCGCGTCCACGATGTCGCAGGGACACGCGATGCTCTTCTCATCGCCCGCAGCTGGGAGGAAGGAACGGCATGGGACCCCTCGACCAGATCACGCTGACCGGTGTGCGGGCCTTCGGTCACCACGGCGTGTTCGCCGACGAGCGGCGCGACGGACAGGAGTTCGTGATCGACGCGACCCTCTTCGTCGACACGGCGCCGGCGGCGGCATCCGACGACGTCCTCGACACGGTCCACTACGGCGAGGTCGCCGAGCGGATCGTCGAGCTCGTCGGGCGTGACCCCCTGAACCTCATCGAGGGCGTCGCCGCGCGCGTCGCCGACGACCTGCTCGCGCACCCGCTGGTGCACGGCGTGTCGGTCACGATCCACAAGCCGCAGGCGCCGATCACGGTGCCCTTCGCCGACGTGTCGGTGACGATCCGGCGCGGCGAGGGCTTCGGGGTGGGCGCATGAACCGGCGGCTCGCGCAGGGCTTCGACGGCGACGCCGAGCGGCATCCGCACGCGCCCGTCGAGGCCGTCGTTGCGATCGGCGCGAACCTCGGCGATCGTGCCGAGACCATGGCGGGAGCGATCGTCGACCTCGCCCGGCTGCCGCTGGTCGACGCGGTGCGGGCCTCGGAGCCTGTCGAGTCGGTCGCGCTGAAGCCCGAGGGCAGGGACGCCGCCGCCCCGGCCTACCTGAATGCCGTCGCCGTCGTCACGACGCGGCTGGCGCCGTCGGTGCTACTGGACTACCTGCACGCGATCGAGCGCCGCCACGGCCGCGTGCGCTCCGCCGAGCGCTCGGCGCTCGAACCCGGCTGGGAGGACCGCGTGCTCGACCTCGACCTCATCGCGTACGGCGACGTGGTCAGCGACGACCCGCGACTGCTGCTGCCCCACCCGCGCGCCGCCGAGCGCGACTTCGTGCTGGGCCCGTGGCTGGCCGTCGACCCGGATGCCACGCTGCCGGGTGTCGGGCGCGTCGACGACGCACTGCGCAGGCTGCGAGGCGACGGATGAAGCGCACGGGTGCCGGAGTCCTCATCGTCGCTGCGATCCTCGGGGTCGCCGTGGGGTTCCTGATCGACCAGATCCTGACCTCCGCCGGCCGCTCGACCTTCACGCCCGCGGTGACGCTTCCGATCCTGCTGGTGCTGCTCGGGGCGGTCGTGGTCGCGCTGGCCGTGCCCATCCGGCGGGCCACGCGGGGCACGTCGAAGGCGGCGGTGAATCCGTTCCGGGCGCTGCGCATCGCGATGCTGGCGAAGGCGTCCAGCATCGTCGGCGCCGCGATCGGCGGGCTCGGCGGCGGCCTGTGGATCTTCCTCGCGACCCGGCCGGTCACGCCGTCGATAGGCTCGTGGGGAACGGTCATCGCGACGACCGTGTGCGGTGCTGTGCTGGTGGCCGCCGGACTCGTCGCCGAGCACCTGTGCACCATCCGGAAGGACGACGATGACGAACAGCCCGGAGATGATTCCGGACTCGAACCCCGCCTCAAGAGCCACTGACGACCAGGCCTCGTTCGAGGGGCTCGTCGAGCCGAAGTCCGAGAACCGGCTCGTGCTCGAAGGCGGGGTGTGGCACCAGATCTCTCCCAAGTATGTGACGGTGCAGCTCATCACGCACGGCTCGATCCTGGCGATCGTGGTGGTCGCGACCCTCGTCCTGACTCTCGTGCTCGACCTGCAGTGGCCGTGGATCGTCGGCGGCGTGCTGGCGGTCATCCAGATCTGGACGCTGGCGATCCTGCCGCGACAGGCGCGCGCGATCGGATACCGCCTGCGTGAGGACGACCTCGTCTTCCGCCGGGGCATCCTGTGGCAGCGCTTCGTCGCCGTGCCGTACGGGCGCATGCAGCTGATCGACATCTCGCACGGGCCGCTCGACCGTGGTTTCGGCATCGCACAGCTCAAGTTCGTGACGGCCGCCGCCGCGACGGGTGTCGTGATCCCGGGGCTTGCCCAGACGACGGCCGAGACGCTCCGCGATCACCTCATCGAAGTCGCCGAGAGCCGGCGCACGGGACTATGACCGTTCCCGTCCCGCCGCCGGCTGCGCCACCGCCGCAGCTGGTCCGCTCGCCGCTCAGCGACGGCGAGTGGCATCGACTGCATCCGCTGACGCCGCTGCTGCGCGGCGGGCTCTTTCTGCTCGTCGTGATCGGCATCGTCTTCTCGAACCTGCGCGACCGGCTGGTCTACATCTTCCTGCCGTGGCTGGCGCCCGGCGTCGGCGACGAGGTCGTCGAGTGGGAGGAGATGGGTGGCGACCCGGTCGACTTCGTGATCGCGAACAACCTGTACGTGCTGGCGGCGCTGTCGGTGCTCGCCGTGCTGATCATCCTCGTCGCGGTCTTCTACACCTCATGGCGGTTCCACACGTTCCGCATCACCGAGGACGACGTCGAGGTGCGCAGCGGCATCCTCTTCCGCACGCAGCGGCGTGCCCCGCTCGACCGCGTGCAGGGCGTGAACCTCACGCGCCCGATGATCGCCCGGCTGCTCGGCATGGCCAAGCTCGAGGTCGTGGGCGCCGGCATGTCGGCCAACGTCAAGCTCGAATACCTCTCGACGGCGAACGCCGAGGCGGTGCGCGCCGATATCCTGCGTCTCGCGTCCGGCCGCCGGCTCGCGGATGCCGCCGCCCCCGGCGAGGGGCAGCGCCCGGGCAGCCGCACCGCGGCGCTCGGCCTCACGGTCAGTCGGGAGCTCGCCGGGATCATCGAGGGCTCAGAGGCCCCCGTCGGCGAGCCCGAGTCGGTCGTGCACATCCCGCTCGGCCGGCTGGTGGCATCCCACATCCTCAGCATGTCGACGATCGGCCTGATCTTCGCGGTCGTCGCGATCGTGGTCGGCGTCAGCCAGGGCATCACGTGGATGCTGTTCGGCTTCGTGCCGGCGATCATCGGTTTCGGCGCCTACTGGGTGCGTTCGATCTTCAAATCGCTGCGGTACTCGATCGCTCCGACTCCCGATGGCGTGCGCATCACGTATGGACTGACGACGACGATCACCGAGATCCTGCCGCCCGGCCGCGTGCACGCCGTCGAGGTCACACAGCCGATCATGTGGCGCCCGGCCGGATGGTGGACGATCCGCATCAACCGCCTCACGGGGCGCAGCGCGTCGGACAGCAGCAACGACGACTTCACGACGGTGCTCCCCGTCGGCACGGTGGCCGATGTCGAGCGGGTGCTGCGGCTCGTGCAGCCGGCGATGACCGAGCAGGAGCGCGGTCTCGTGGTGCAGCAGGGCATGTTCGGCCCGACCGCGGACGACGCGTTCGCGAACACGCCGCGCCGGGCGTGGTGGATCCGTCCCCTCTCGTACCGGCGGAACGGGTTCCTGCTGACCGACGACGAACTGCTGCTGCGGCGCGGGGTCGTGTGGCGCAAGATCGTGATCCTGCCGCTCGCCCGCCTGCAGAGCTTCGGGCTGTATCAGGGTCCTCTCGATCGCCTGAGCGGTGTCACGAACGGGCGTGCGCACGTCGTGCAGGGGCCGGTCACACCGTTCCTGGCGGCGATCGACCGCGACGTCGCACTCCGGCTGTTCGACGACGTCGCGCGAGCCTCGGTGCGTGCGGCGCAGTCCGATCGCACCCATCGCTGGGCGCAGGACGAGGGGGATGCCGCAGCCCCGGCGCCGATGGCGGCGGAGGCACCCACGAACCCGCCTGCCGAGCCTGTGCCGTCCGGAGACTCACCGACCCCGACGGCTGCGCCCGCGAACCCGCCGGTCGCGCCTGGGCCGTCCGCGGACTCACCGGCCGTGACGGCACCGCCGGCTCCGCCCGCGAACCCGCCGGTCCCGCCCGCTGAGCCCTTCCTTCCGCCCGCCCCGCCCGCCACCCGACCCGCCGATCCCACGGAGCGCCGCTCATGACACGCGACGGCAGGCTGGGCGTCGGCGTCATCGGCGCCGGACGGGTCGGACCCGTGCTCGCGGCCGCGCTCGGCGGCGCCGGACACGCGGTGGTGGGCGTCACGGCGGGATCCGACCCGGAGCGGGTGGAGGCGATCCTGCCGGGCGTGCCCGTGCTCGACGCGACGGAGGTCGCGCGGCGCAGTGAGCTCGTGATCGTCGCCGTGCCCCACGACCAGCTCGAAGGGCTGGTCACGGGGCTCGCCGACGTCGGCGCGTGGCAGCCTGGGCAGCTCGTTCTGCACACCGATCCCGCCTGGGGGACCGGCATCCTCGCTCCCGCCGTGGCGAAGGGCGCGATCCCGCTCGCGGTCCACCCGGCGATCGAGTTCAGCGGCACGTCGATGGACTTCCGTGCGCTGACGAGCGCGTACGCCGCGGTGACGGCGCCGGGGCCGGTGCTGCCCATCGCGCAGGCGCTCGCCGTCGAGCTCGGATGCGAGCCGGTCGTGGTCGACGAGGCCGCCCGGCCGCTGTACGCGGAGGCGATCGCGACGGCGAGCGAGTTCTCGCGTTCGATCGTGCGACAGTCGACAGGGCTGCTGGCGGAGGCGGGAGTACCGTTCCCGGGCGCGTACCTGCGCGCCCTCGTCCACACCACGGTCGACCACGCGTTGAGCGAGGCGGGGTCGGGTCCGCCGATCGATCCCACCGCTACGATCCAAGGATGATCAGCACCGTCGACGCTCTTCGGGCCCGCCTCGCCGAGATCCGCGCCGCGGCCCCGGGAGCCCGGGTCGCCCTCATCTCGACGATCGGATCGCTGCACGACGGCCACATCGACCTCGTGGACCGTGCACGCGAGCTGGCCGACGTCGTCGTCGTCTCGGTGTTCGTCAACCCGCTGCGGTTCGCGTCCCCGGCCGAGCACGCGGCCTACCCGCGGACGCCCGACGATGACGAGAAGCTGCTCGAGTCGCTCGGCGTCGACATCGTGTTCGCGCCCGACGCGGCCGAACTCCTGCCCCACGGCAGCGCGACGACGAAGGTCAGCGCGGGCGATCTCGGGCTGCGCTACGAGGGACGTGCCCGCCCGTTCTATTTCGACGGCCTGCTGACGGTCGAGGCGAAGCTCCTGAACCTCGTCCGCCCCGACGTCGCGGTCTACGGCGAGCGCGATCGGCAGCGCGTGTTCCTCGTGCGGCGGATGATCCGCGACCTCTGCTTCGACGTCGAGGTCGCGACCGTGCAGACGGTCCGCCGCGACGACGGCCTGCCTGTCTCGACGAGGGTGGGCATGCTCGACGAGCGCGACCTCGTCGCCGCGGCGCTTCTCCCCGCGGCACTGGACGCGGCCGCCGCGAATGCCGACCGGGGCATCGACGCGTGCATCGCCGCTGCGCAGTCCACGCTCATGGGCGAGCCCCGCATCCGGCTGGAGTACCTGAGCGTCGTCGATCCGCAGACCTTCCTGCCGGCCGACGAGGGCTCGCAGGGGCCGGCACTGGCGCTCATCGCGGCGACCGTCGCCGGTCATCGCTTCGTCGACAACGCCGAGATCTACCTGGGCTGACCGCCGCACCCGCTCGCTGTGGGACTCAGCGAGCCCCGAGACGGCCCTCGGTAGACTCGTCGGGTCCGCGTTCTGCGGAGAACACCCCACCGAGGAGCCCATCTCGTGACCGACACGACCACGCCCGCCGAGCCGACCGAAGAAGACGTCTTCGAGCAGAAGGCCGTGCGGCTGGCCAAGCGCGAGCGTCTGATCGCCGAGCGAGTGGATGCCGCGGGTGGCGCATACCCCGTCAGCCTGCCGATCACCGACAGGATCCCCGCGCTGCGTGAGCGGTTCGGCGACCTTGAGGCCGGCGCCGAGACCGGTGTGGTCGTGGGCGTCGCGGGTCGGGTCGTGTTCAGCCGCAACACCGGCAAGCTCTGCTTCGCGTCGCTGCAAGCCGGCGATGGCAGCCGCATCCAGGCGATGGTGTCGCTTGCCGCGGTCGGTGAGGAGTCGCTGCAGCTCTGGAAGGAGCTCGTCGACCTCGGCGACCACGTGTTCGTGTCGGGCGAGGTGATCTCCAGCCGCCGCGGCGAGCTGTCGATCATGGTGTCGGAGTGGCGCATCGCGTCCAAAGCCGTGCTGCCGCTGCCGAACCTCCACTCCGAGCTCAGCGAGGAAAGCCGCGTCCGCAGCCGCTTCCTCGACCTGATCGTGCGCGACCGCGCTCGCGAGACCGTCATCGCCCGCGCCAAGGTGAACGCCAGCCTGCGCGCGACGTTCGCATCGCACGGCTTCCTCGAGGTCGAGACCCCGATGCTCCAGGTGCAGCACGGCGGCGCGTCGGCCCGCCCGTTCATCACGCACTCGAACGCGTTCGACGCCGACCTGTACCTGCGGATCGCGCCGGAGCTGTTCCTCAAGCGCGCCGTCGTGGGTGGCATCGACCGGGTGTTCGAGATCAACCGCAACTTCCGCAACGAGGGCGCCGACTCGACGCACAGCCCGGAGTTCGCGATGCTCGAGGCCTACCAGGCGTACAGCGACTACAACGGCATCGCCGATCTGACGCAGGAGCTGATCCAGAACGCCGCGATCGCGGTCTCGGGCTCGACGACGGTGACGTGGGCCGACGGCACCGAGTACGACCTCGGCGGGCAGTGGGACCGGCTGTCGATGTACGGCTCGCTGTCGGAGGCCGCCGGTCGCGAGATCACTCCCGAGACGCCGTTCGAGGACCTGGTGGCGCTGGCCGAGGCCGAGGGCGTCGAGCTGCCGCCGCACCCGATCCACGGCAAGCTCGTCGAGGAGCTGTGGGAGCACTTCGTGAAGCCGGGCCTCGTGCGCCCGACGTTCGTGATGGACTTCCCCGTCGACACCAGCCCGCTGGTGCGCGAGCACCGGTCGATCGCGGGCGTCGTCGAGAAGTGGGACCTCTACGTGCGCGGCTTCGAGCTCGCCACGGGATACTCCGAGCTCGTCGACCCGGTGATCCAGCGCGAGCGCTTCGTCGAGCAGGCCAAGCTCGCCGCGCGCGGAGACCTGGAGGCCATGCGCATCGACGAGGAGTTCCTGCGCGCTCTCGAGCACGGCATGCCGCCGACGGGCGGCATGGGCATGGGCATCGACCGTCTGCTCATGGCCGTGACAGGCCTCGGCATTCGCGAGACGATCCTCTTCCCGCTGGTCAAGTAGCCTCATCGCCGGAACGCCCAATCGGGCAGGTGCCCGGCGTGGACGAACGACAGGACGATCTGCGACAGTCCGTGATCGGGCTCGATGTCGCACGCCTGCTGCGCGTACTCGGCGGCGTGGGTGGATCGGCCGAGCGCCCACGCCAGCCACGCGCACATCGCGAGCGGCCCGGGACGGAGCGCCCGCGGGACGGATGCCGCCACCCGTCGCGCGAGCCGCAGCGCATCGTCGAGCCGCGCCGGCGACGGCGGGTCGCCCTCGCCCCACATCCGCATGGCGAGGTGGGGCGGATACTCCTCGCCGGACTCCCACCGCAGCTGCGCGGTGAGCGCTTCGTCGCCCTGGTGGAGGTTTCCGCTCCACTGCACGAGAGCGATGTCGCGCAGCGACGGTCGCGCCAGGCACCACCCGATGGCTGCGAGGTCGTACGCGTCCAGCGCGTCGGGCTCGCGCAGGACGTCTTCGAACAGTTCGGGCAGGTCGTCGAGCCGCGCGGCTGCGGCGAGAGCGGCCGGGTCGACCCGGTCCGCGTCCGAGCCGGTGGATGCCGCATCCGAGGGCTCTTCTCCGACCGGCGCCGGCGCCGGCACGGGCCCGAGGTCCTCCGCCGACGCCTCGGGGGCCTCGGGGACGGCGGTGGTATCGACGTCCGCACCTGGTCCGCCGAGCAGTTCCAGTGCCCGTGGCAGTTCGTGCAGCGCGCGCGACACACGCCCGCGCTCCTCGGGCGGGCAGTGCGGCAGCTCCGCTCCCGATGCCTGGTCTCCGTCGGGCGCAGGCAGACCCAGCCTGGGATGCTCGTGGTCCAGGTCTTCGAGCGGGCGCCCTCCGCGCGAAGCCCGTGGATCGAGTGCCGAGCCCCACCCATCAGCCGCGACGCACAGCAGGTCGCTGATCCGCACGCCGCACGCATCGGCGTGGAACGCCACCGCGTCGAGGAGCGGGCGGTGCGGCATCCCTTCGCCGTCGAAGCGGGCGTCCGTGTAGGCGATCGCGGCGATGGCGTCGGCGTCGGGAAGCCGGCACACCATGCCGACGACGGTCGAGGCGACCCGCTCGACCGAATCGTCGGGCGGAAGATCGAACCGCATCGCACCGAGGCTGCGGGTCCCGCGGAACGGGATCACCACCAGACTGCGGGTGGGTCGGAACCCCAGCATCCGCGGGACGAAGGAGAGGAACTGCGCGGCGTCCGCCGCTTTCACGATCGTGGGGGTCATGGCCGATGACTCTTCTGGCTCGCTCCGGTCGCGGCAAGCGAATCAGCCCCCTGTGGATGGTCCGCACCCTGGCGGCCGGCTCCCGGGCCCTGGGGAGGAGGCGATACCCGCACGGCGTATCCTTGAAGGCATGGACTTCTGGACCGCGGCGCTGTGGACGCTCCTGCCGACCGTCCTGGTCTCGCTGATCTTCTTCTTCGTGCTGCGCAGCATCATCCGGGCCGACCGCACCGAGCGTCGCGTCTACGCGAAGGTCGACGCCGAGGAGCGAGCCAAGCGCGGCATGCCGCCCCGGGCGGCGTCCACTCCCTCCGACAGCTGATCCGACGCGTCGCGCTGTCGGCCGGGCGTGTCGGCCGATCCCGCTACAGTGGGGCCACAGGACCAGCCCTGGTCAGCGCTTGAGAGGCACCGCCCGATGATCACCGTCACCATCGACGCGACGTGGTGGGTGGTGACGGTCCTCATCGTCGACATCATCATCCGTGTCACGGCGATCATCATCGTGCCGCGCAACCGGCGCCCGACGGCGGCGATGGCATGGCTGCTGGCGATCTACTTCATCCCGATCATCGGCGTGTTCCTCTTCCTGCTGATCGGGAATCCGCGGCTGCCGCGCAAGCGCCGTCGCAAGCAGGAGCGCATCAACGACTACATCCACGACACGAGCACCTCGCTCGACTTCGGCACGCTGCGCCCGCATGCGCCGGCCTGGTTCACGTCGCTCGTGACGCTCAACCGCAACCTCGGCGCCATGCCGCTCGCCGGCGACAACGCAGCGCACCTGATCCCCGACTACCAGGAGAGCCTCGACGCCATGGCCGATGCCATCCGCGGGGCGCAGCGCTTCGTGCACGTCGAGTTCTACATCCTGCAGGCCGACGAGTCGACCGACAACTTCTTCCGGGCGATGGAAGAAGTCGCCGCACGCGGCGTGACGGTGCGCGTGCTGCTCGATCACTGGGCCAACCGCGGCAAGCCGTTCTACCGCAAGACGCTAAAGCGGCTCACGGCGATGGGTGCGCAGTGGCACCTGATGCTCCCGGTGCAACCCCTGAAGGGCAAGTACCAGCGCCCCGACCTGCGCAATCACCGCAAGCTCCTCGTCGTCGACGGGCGCGTCGCGTTCACCGGATCGCAGAACGTCACGGCGTCGACGTACAACCTCAAGAAGAACATCAAGCGGGGCCTGCACTGGGTCGACCTCATGGCGCGCATCGAGGGGCCGGTCGTGGCATCCGTCAATGCGGTGTTCCTCTCGGACTGGTACTCCGAGACCGATGAGGTGCTCACGGAGCAGATCGACCTCTTCGACGTGACGGCAGGACCCGGCGACCTCGACTGCCAGATCGTGCCGTCCGGTCCCGGGTTCGAATTCCAGAACAACCTGAAGCTGTTCGCGGGGCTGCTCTACGCGGCGCAGCGCAAGATCATCGTCGTCAGCCCGTACTTCGTCCCCGACGAGTCGATGCTCCTCGCGATCACGACGGCCTGCCAGCGCGGCATCCACGTCGAGCTGTTCGTCTCGGAGGAGGGCGACCAGGCGATCGTGTACCACGCGCAGCGCAGCTACTACGAGGCGCTGCTGCGCGCCGGCGTGAAGATCTGGATGTACAAGAAGCCGTTCATCCTGCACACCAAGAGCCTCACGATCGACGACGAGGTCGCGATCATCGGGTCCAGCAACATGGACATGCGCTCGTTCGGTCTCAACATGGAGATCTCGATGCTCGTCCGCGGCCAGGAGTTCGTCCAGGAGATGCGCACGGTGGAAGACATGTACCGCTCGCTCTCGCGCGAGCTGACGCTCGAGGAATGGGAGAAGCAGCCGCTGCGCTCCACCGTGCTCGACAACCTCGCCCGGCTGACGTCGGCTTTGCAGTGAGGCATTCTCCCGGACGATCGTGACCGGCGCGTTATCGAGGTACTGAGATTCCGGCCCCGGTTGCGACACCATAGGGGAAGACGGATGCCTCGGGGGTGGGCATCCGCAGACCACGAGGAGGCTCGCATGCCTGTCCGTTCCCGCTCATTCGCCGCAGGTCTCGGCCTTGCGGTGCTCGCTCTCGGCGTGCTCACCGCCTGCGCTTCACCGGCCGGATCCGGCACGGCATCCACGCCGGGCTCGACGCCCTCGGCCTCCGCGTCCGGTGGGTCGGCCGGCGAGCTCGAGGTCGAAGCCGCCTGGGTCGACGGTGGTCGCATGATCGCGCTCGTGACGCAGGGGTCGTCCTCGACCGACTGCGTGCCCGTCGCCGGCGACGCCTCCTATGCGAACGGCGTGCTCGAGGTCGAGCTTGTCGCACCGCCCGCCGACACCGTCTGCACCGCCGATTACGTCTCTCGTGCGACGCTCGTCGGCGTACCCGAAGGCGTCGACCCGACGCAGGACCTAGAGATCAGGCTCACGGGCGGGTACACCGGCGACACCGACCTCGACGGCGTCGCCGGCCTCACCGCCGGCGGGTCCACCGACTACGAGCCGAGCGCGGGCTGGGCCGACGACGGCCAGTTCGTGATCGTCACGTGGGGCTCGTCGACGTGCGTGCCGGTGATCTCGGACGTCGCCGCGACGAGCGCGACCGAGGTCACGGTCACGTTCGCAGACCCGCCTGCCGACCAGGCCTGCACGATGGACATGGCACCCCGCGCCACTGTCGCGCAGGTCACCGGCGAGTTCGATGACGACGTCGTCGCGGTCCTGACGGGCGACCAGTACGACAACGTCCGGGTGCCGATCATCGGCCACGACTGAGCCGGGGGCTTTCGGATGCGGCGGCCGCGGCATCCGGAATCCTCAGTCCGCGCGCACCAGCAGTTCGCCGATCTCGCAGTCCAGCGCCCGGCAGATCGCCGACAGCGTTGAGTATCGGATCGCCCGGGCGCGGTCGTTCTTGAGGATCGACAGGTTCACGACCGAGACGCCGACGAGCTCGGACAGCCGCGTGAGTGTCATGCCGCGCTGCTCGAGCAGCTCGTCGAGCCGGCAGTGGACCCCCGAGGGTCCTTCGTCTTCGGCCGGGGTCATACCAGCAGATCCGTCTCGCGCTGCAGGCTCTCCATGCGACGCAGCAGGTAGGCGAGGGCGATCACGCCCAGCCCGACGATCGGGATCGTGAGACCCCATGAGGTCACGCCGAAGCCGACGAGCAGGATCCCGTCGACCGCTTCGTTGAGCTCGACGGCGGCCTGCATCGAGGCGAATCCGCTGAGGGCCGTCGCCAGCAGCGGCCCGAGAACGAGGGCGAGACCCGCGGCAAGGCTGAAGCGGTAGACCGCTGCGCGGAACGGTCGGCCGCTCGCGGCTGCGAGCACCAGCCATGCCAGCGCGAAGCCGACGATCAGCGCGGTGAGTCCGAGCAGCAGGGCGGAGCCGGCGAACAGTGCGCGGACACCGGCGCTGAGAGAATCCGTGGCCACTGTCACCGATTCGACGGCTGCCGCCTCGACGCCCTTGCCCGGCTCGACCGGCACGGGCGCGTCGGCCAGGAGTGAGAGGTCGACGGAGGCGGCCCACGCATAGTGGGCCGCCGCGATGGTCTGCCCCGCCGCGAGTGTGACGGCCATGGCGATCACGAGTCCGCCGATCACCCGCATCGTGACGCGATCTGCGCGGGCGGGAACCGTGCCCACGGTGAGGTTGCTCATCGGAGCTCCTTCCGATCCATATCGATAAACGTTGTTATCGAAAAACGATAAGCCCCTGGCATGCCGCGACGCAAGGGTTCCGTTGCGTTTCACGTGCGCTATGCCCACGGCGAACAACGCTCTTCCGTCCGGGCCCGCTGGCTACCCTCGATGTAAGGCGCAGTGGGCTCACCGCCCGAGACGCCCCGGAGGAGTGAACGAGATGTTCGAGAGATTCACCGACCGTGCCCGTCGTGTGGTCGTCCTCGCCCAGGAAGAGGCGAAGATGCTCAACCACAACTACATCGGCACCGAGCACATCCTGCTCGGTCTCATCCACGAGGGCGAGGGCGTCGCCGCCAAGGCGCTCGAGAGCCTGGGCATCTCGCTCGACGCCGTGCGCGAGCAGGTGCAGGACATCATCGGCCAGGGTCAGCAGCAGCCGACCGGCCACATCCCCTTCACGCCGCGCGCCAAGAAGGTGCTCGAGCTGAGCCTGCGCGAGGCGCTGCAGCTCGGCCACAACTACATCGGCACCGAGCACATCCTCCTCGGTCTCATCCGCGAGGGCGAGGGCGTCGCCGCCCAGGTGCTCGTCAAGCTCGGCGCCGACCTCAACAAGGTGCGCCAGCAGGTCATCCAGCTGCTGTCGGGCTACCAGGGCAAGGAGCCCGCGGGTGTCGCCTCCGGCGCCGGCGAGCAGACCCAGGGCAGCACGCAGGGCGGCTCGCAGGTGCTCGACCAGTTCGGTCGCAACCTCACGCAGGCCGCGCGCGACAACAAGCTCGACCCGGTCATCGGGCGCGAGAAGGAGATCGAGCGCGTCATGCAGATCCTGTCGCGCCGTTCCAAGAACAACCCCGTCCTCATCGGCGAGCCCGGTGTCGGAAAGACGGCGGTCGTCGAAGGACTCGCCCAGGCGATCGTCAAGGGGGAGGTGCCCGAGACGCTCAAGGACAAGCAGCTCTACTCGCTCGACCTCGGCTCGCTCATCGCCGGTTCCCGCTACCGCGGTGACTTCGAGGAGCGCCTGAAGAAGGTCACGAAAGAGATCCGCACGCGCGGCGACATCATCGTCTTCATCGACGAGATCCACACCCTCGTGGGTGCCGGTGCCGCCGAGGGCGCGATCGACGCGGCATCCATCCTGAAGCCGCTCCTCGCCCGCGGTGAGCTCCAGACGATCGGTGCGACGACCCTCGACGAGTACCGCAAGCACTTCGAGAAGGATGCCGCCCTCGAGCGCCGCTTCCAGCCGATCCAGGTCGCCGAGCCGAGCCTGCCCCACGCGATCAACATCCTGAAGGGCCTGCGCGACCGCTACGAGGCGCACCACAAGGTGCAGATCACCGATGGCGCGATCGTCGCCGCGGCGAACCTGGCTGACCGGTACATCTCGGACCGGTTCCTGCCCGACAAGGCGATCGACCTGATCGACGAGGCCGGCGCCCGCCTGCGCCTGTCGATCCTGTCGAGCCCGCCCGAGCTGCGCGAGTTCGACGACAAGATCGCCAAGGTCCGTGAAGACAAGGAGCGCGCCTCCGAGGATCAGGACTTCGAGAAGGCCGCCGCCCTGCGCGACGAGGAGAAGTCCCTCCTCGCCGAGCGCCTGCGCCTGGAGAAGCAGTGGCGCTCGGGTGACGTCGCGTCGCACGCGGTCGTCGACGAGGGCCTGATCGCCGAGGTGCTCGCCCAGGCGACCGGCATCCCGGTGTTCAAACTCACCGAGGAGGAGTCGAGCCGACTCGTCTTCATGGAGAAGGCGCTGCACCAGCGCGTCATCGGCCAGGAAGAGGCGATCGCCGCCCTGTCGAAGACGATCCGTCGTCAGCGTGCCGGCCTCAAGGACCCGAAGCGTCCGTCGGGCTCGTTCATCTTCGCCGGCCCCACGGGCGTCGGAAAGACCGAGCTCGCCAAGGCGCTCGCCGAGTTCCTGTTCGACGACGAGGCCGCGCTGATCTCGCTCGACATGTCGGAGTTCGGTGAGAAGCACACCGTCTCGCGCCTGTTCGGTGCCCCTCCCGGGTTCGTCGGGTTCGAAGAGGGCGGTCAGCTCACCGAGAAGGTGCGCCGCAAGCCGTTCTCGGTCGTGCTCTTC
>PJUC01000255.1_pt1 | contig 28754 bp, 29 predicted proteins | sample 1512161 | NCBI WGS metagenome assembly PJUC01 (sample SAMN08177676, study PRJNA422409) | Soil metagenome, whole genome shotgun sequencing project. | isolation source: Soil enriched on filter paper | place: USA: Madison | collected 2015-01-15
CTCCGCCTGGACCCGCCTCAACGCGCTGACCCAGGTCGACGAGATTTCGCTCATGACGCACTTCAGCGACGCCGACGGCCCGCGCGGCATCGCCCACCAGCTCGAGGTGTTCGAGCATTTCACGCGCGACCTGCCGGGCGAGCGCTCCATCGCCAACAGCGCGGCCACGCTGCGCCACGCCAGGCTGACGCGCGGCGACTGGGTGCGCCCCGGCATCGTGCTGTACGGCAGCGCCCCCGACTACCCCGAACACGACGCCGCGCACTGGCAGCTGCAGCCGACCATGACGCTGTCGACCCAGCTCATCGGGGTGCAGACGCTGAAGGCCGGCGACACCATCGGCTACGGCTCCAGCTTCACCGCCGAGGGGCCGCTCACCATCGGCGTCGCGGCGGTCGGCTATGCCGACGGCTATCCGCGCCACTGCACCACCGGCACGCCGGTGCTGGTGAACGGCGTGCGCACCCGCATGGTCGGGCGCGTGAGCATGGACATGATCACCGTCGACCTCACGCCGGTGCCCGACGCCGGGTTCGGCAGCGAGGTCACGCTGTGGGGCAACTCGGCGAAGACCGGCGCGGTGCTGCCCATCGACGAAGTCGCGCGGGCCGCCGGCACCGTCGGCTACGAACTCATGTGCGCCGTGGCCCAGCGCGTGCCCTTCGCCGCCGCCACCGAAGGCGAATGAAGGTTCTTTCCAACTGGCGCTCCGTGCGCCTTTGGGAAACGCAGGTCGAACGCGACCTGCACCGCAACTACAGCCTGCGCACACACGGCATCCTGATCGGCAGCTTCACGCTGCTGCTCATGTGGTGCGTGTCGGCGCTGCAGATGCACCTGCTGCACGTCGATTCGCTGGCGGTGCGCTACTTCCTCACGCTGGGCATCGGATACCTCGGCTACCTGCTGGTGCTGCGCTGGTGGGCGAAGCGGCTGGTCGAGGGGCGGACGCTGGATGTCGACCTCGATGCGCCCGATGTCGAGTTCGGCGGCGGACGCGGCGGTGGCAGCGGTTCGCACGGCCACGTGAACCTGGGGGACGGAGGTGGTGGTGGTGGTGACGGCGGCCTTTCCGACATGGCCGGCGGCGCGCTCGAAGTCGCGGGCAGTGCCGACGAGGGCGCGATCATCGTCGTGCCGATCGTCGCGGTCTTCCTGATCTGCGTGGCCGTGGTGCTCGGCGCGGGGTCGCTGGTGCTGCTGTACTTCAGCTGGGACGCGCTGCTGGCGGTGGCGATCGAGATCGCGTTCTCCTACGTGTCGGCGCGCGCCGCGGTGCGCGTGGCGCGCGAAGGCTGGCTCATGGCCGCCGTGCGGCTGACGTGGAAGCCGCTGCTGGGCGCGGTGATCTGCGCGGTCGCGCTCGGCGCGCTGCTCGACCGCTTCATGCCGCAGGTCAACTCGCTGCCCGAGGCCGTTCGCGTCCTGACGAAGACGCACTGAGCGCGCCCAGCAGGTGCTCGATCAGCACCCGGCACTTGGGCGCCATGAAGCGGTCGGGCGGATGCAGGATGTAGGCGTGCCCGCGATAGTTGCCCTGGAACTCCCAATCGGCCAGCACCCGCACCACGCGGCCGTCGTCCAGTGCCGGCCGGGCGATGAACGCCGGCAGGCAGGCCACGCCCAGGCCCGCGAGCGCGCCGTCGAGCCGCACCTCGCTGTGGTTCGACACATAGCGCCCGCGCACTACCACCTCGGCCTCTTCGTCGCCCTGCCTGAAGCGCCAGTGGTTGTCGCGCTCGTGCTCGCCCAGCGACAGGCAGCTGTGCGCCGGCAGATCGAGCGGATGCGCGATGGCGCCATGCCGCGCCAGATAGGCCGGCGCCGCGCACAGGATGTGCTCGACCGCCATCAGCCGGCGTGCCACCAGCCCCTCGGGCGGCTCGGTGGTCAGCCGCACCACCAGGTCCACGCCCTCGCGGATCGGATCGACGTCGCGGTCGGCCACCACGAGCTGCACGTCGACCTCGGGGTAGCGCCCGAGAAAGTCGAGGATGTGCGGATGCAGCACGCGCCGCGCGAAGGCCTTCGGCGCGCTGATGCGCACCAGCCCGGCCGGCGTCTTCGAAAAGCGCTGCGCGATGTCCATCGTGCCCTGCGCCGCCAGCACCAGTTCTCGGCAGCGCGCGAAGGCCTCGGCGCCAGGCTCGGTCAGCCTCAGCTGGCGCGTGGTGCGCTGCAGCAGCTGCACGCCGATCTCCTTTTCCAGACGCTTCACCTGCCGGCTCGCGGCCGAGGGCGTCATGCCCAGCAGGTCGGCCGCCGCGGAGAAGCTGCCCAGCTCGGCGACCCGCAGGAAGGTCACCATCTCCGGCAGCACTTTGAGAAATGAATTCGTTCCCACGACGCAATAGTCCTGTTCCGGCCGATGGCTGTGCGGCCCGGTTGATGCCCGGAACAATTCCCCCTGGGTTGTTCATCGACGGCGGGCCGACAGTATGGATTCAAAGACGCGGGCGGGCTTCGGAGCGGGCATCGGCTCGGCCGAGATCATGCTGCTGCTCGTGGCGGCCGTTTGGGGCGGCAGCTACGCGGTGGCCAAGCAGGCGACGCAGCAGTTGCCGGTGCTGGAGTTCATCGCGCTGCGCTTCGGGCTGACCTTCGTGGTGCTGCTGCCGGCGCTCGGGCCGCTGTTCGGGGCGCAATGGCGCCAGGGCCTGGCGGTGGGCGGGCTGCTCGGCGCCAACCTGCTGGCGATCTTCGTGTGCGAGACCTTCGGCGTGTCGCTGACCAGCGCGAGCAACGCGGCCTTCCTCGTCAGCCTGTGCGTGGCGATCACGCCGTTCGTCGAATGGTGGCTGCTGGGCCGGCGGCCGGCGCGGCGCGTGTTCTGGGCGGCGGGCCTGTCGGCGCTCGGCGCGGCGATGCTGTCGGCTACTTCGCCCGCCGACCTGTCGCTCGGCTGGGGCGACGGGCTCATGGTGGCCGCGGCCTTCCTGCGCGCGGTGATGGTGTGTCTGACACGCCGGCTGGCCGGCCGCCACGCGCTGCCGGCGCTGACGCTCACGGCGGTGCAGGCCGGCGTGATGGCGCTCGGCGCGGCGGCGATCGCGCTGGTCGCCTCGCCGGCCAACGGCGCGTGGCACATGCCGCCGGCCACCGCGTCTTTCTGGTGGGGCATGGCGTACCTGGTGCTGCTGTGCACCGTGTTCGCATTCTTCGCGCAGAACCATGCGGCCTCGCGCTCCAGCCCGAGCCGGGTGTCGCTGCTGATGGGCAGCGAGCCGGTGTTCGGCGCGCTGATCGCGGTGCATGGGTTCGGCGAGCGCATCGGGCCATGGGGATGGGCCGGTGGCTTGCTGATCGTGGCGGCGGCATGGTGGGTGACGCTGCCCCAACCCGATCGCCGTTGATTCAGGCCGCTTCTCTTCTCGGCCGCCAGGCGATGACGCCTTCCGTGCGCGCCCGCACTTCCGGCGTGGCGAGGCAGCTGGCAACGGCTTCGTAGCCGGCAGCGCCAGGGTACGGCGCGACGAGCGTGGGCGGGCTGTGGTTGGCGGGGCAGAGGATGATCGATTCGTCGTCGCCCACCGCGGCCAGGTCGAGGATCACGCAGGAGCGCGTGAGCATGAAGAGCGGCCTGCCGCCCGGGCCGCGCCGGCGCAGGTGCGCGATGAGCGCCTGCTGGGTCGCGGGGTCCAGCCCCTGTTCCACCAGATCGACCACCAGCGCAGAGGGCCCTTCTGCCGCCAGCCCGGCCAGCAGGGCGGCGAGCGCGTCGGAGGCCGTGGCGCCGTCTTCCACCAGCCACGCCAGTGCTTCGGCGACTGCCGGTGCAGGCGTTGCGCCGGGGCTCGCCGTCCGGTCCAGCCCGAGGAAGGCGGCGCCCGGAATGGTCTCGGCCAGGCGCATCGCCAGCCGTGTCTTGCCGCTGCCCAGCGGGCCGACGATGTAGTTCAGCGGCCGTATGCCGCGCAGCTCGAAGCGCTCGCCGCCCCAGGGCCACGGCAGGTCGAAGGCGATGCAAAGCCCCTCTGCCGGCTTCAGCAGGCGTGCCAGCTCGCCGGCTGCCGGGGCCTGCCCGCGCGCGAGGCCGGCACGCAGGCCGCGCACTTTCTCCATGGTGTCGCCGAGCTGGCGAACGCGCCCCTCGAGCATCGCCTGGTGCGCCGCCAGCGCCGGCTCCAGCCCCGCGGCGTCGCCTTGCAGCACGCGCGCCACCTGCGCGAGGCTCAGGCCGAGCTTGCGCAGCGCGGCGATCTCCGCGCCCCGGGCCATTTCGCCGGGTCCGTAGGAGCGCCAGCCGGCCTCGGTGCGGGCCGGCGTCAACAGCCCGCGCTGCTCGTACAGGCGCAGCGCCTTGGCGGAAACACCGAGCCGCCGGGCGGCCTCGGCAGGGTTCAGGAATCGGGCGGCTGGAGAATTCACGAGATCACCTCTTGGCTTGGAACGGACAGCGCCTTTATCAAGGCGGCCGCAGGGGCCGGGTCAAGCGATCTTGCGACGGGGGCCCGGATCGGCTCAGTACAGGCCGAGCTGCCGCGTCCTCAGGCGCGCCAGCCCCAGCAGCGCGTCGGTGAACGGCGTCGCCACGCCGGTCAGTTCACCCAGCTCGCGAACCACGGTCACCAGCGCGTCCAGTTCCACCGAGCGGCCGGCTTCCACGTCCTGCAGCATCGACGTCTTGAACGCGCCGAGCTTCATGGTGACGGCGTGCCGGTCTTCCGGGCTCTGCGTGATCTCGATGCCGATGCGGCGGCCGATTTCCTTGGCCTCCAGCATCACCGCCGAGATGAAGCCGCGCACGTAGTGGTCGCCCATGATCAGGTCGGTGGTGCAGCCCGTCAGCGCGCTGATCGGGTTCACCGTCATGTTGCCCCACAGCTTGAACCACACGTCCTTCTGGATCTGCGGCGACAGCGTGGTGTCGATGCCCGCGGCGTTGAGCAGCTCCACCAGCTTCCGCACGCGCGGCGTGGCCTCGCCCGAAGGCTCGCCCACGATCAGCCCGTTGCCGAAGTGGTGCCGCACCACGCCCGGCCCGTCGAGCGAGCAGCTCGCGTGCACCACGCAGCCGATCACGTTGCGCGACGGAATGGCCTTGGCGATGGCGCCTTCGGGGTCGACCGCCGCGAGCCGGTGGCCGGTGATCTCGCCGCCGAAGCCGCCTTCCAGGAACCACCACGGCACGCCGTTCATCGCCACCAGCACGATGGTGTCGGCGCCGATCAGCGGCCCGATGCGCTCGGCCACGCCGGCCAGCGCGGGCGCCTTCACGGCGATGACCACCAGGTCCTGCACGCCGAGTTCGGCCGGGTCGGCCACCGCGTTGACGGGCACGCGCGTGCGCACCTCTCCACCCGTGCTGCCGCGCATCAGCGACAGGCCGTCGCGCCGCAGCGCCTCGAGCGTCGCGCCGCGCGCCACCACGTTCAGCCGCTGGCCCGCCTGCGCCAGGCCGGCGCCGATCCATCCGCCGATCGCACCGGCGCCGTAAATGCAAATCTTCATGGGTCCGTCGCTTCGGTTCAGTTGCGGTACGAAGGGTCGATGCGGTCCACCTGGCGCACGAGCGCATTGAACACATCCTGCCCGGCGCCGTGCTCGGGGCTGAACTGCAGCGCGTCGCGCGTGCAGCGCTGCGCGATCTCCTCGCTCACCGGAATGGCCGCGCCCATCGAGAAGGTGGCCATCTGGATCTCGCAGGCGCGCTGCAGCGTCCACAAAATCGCGAAGGTCTGCGGCAGCGTCTGCCCCCAGGCCAGCAGGCCGTGGTTGCGCAGGATCACCGCGTTGCGGTCGCCGATGCTCCTGAGCAGGCGCGGGCCTTCGTCGGCATGGATGGTGATGCCCTCGAAGTCGTGGTACGCCACCATGCCGTGCAGCTGGGCGGTATAGAAGTTGGTCTGCTGCAGCCCGCCCTGCAGGCAGGCCACGGCCACGCCGGCGGTGGTGTGCGTGTGCATTACGCAGTGCGCGCCGGGCAGGCCGTCGTGGATGGCCGCGTGCACCGTGAAGCCGGCCGGGTTCACCGGGTAAGACGAACCGTCGAGCACCCTGCCCCGCAGGTCGATCTTCACCAGGTTGCTGGCCGTGACCTCGCTGTAGTGCAGGCCGAAGGGGTTGATGAGGAACTGCTTCTCGCCGCCCGTCACGCTGTCGGGCAGCCGCACCGTGATGTGGTTGTAGATCATCTCGACCCAGCCCAGCATCGCGAACACGCGGTAGCAGGCCGCGAGCTCCTCGCGCGCGGCGCGCTCGTCGGGGTGGATCGAGGGATGGACCAGCGCCGAGGCGGCCGGGGTGGCGAGAGTGTTCATGGCAGTTCCTTCATGTGTTTCAACCTTCCGCTGTAAAGCCGACGTCCTTCACGATCGGGCCCCACTTGGCGGTGTCCTTCTTCAACAGTTCCGTCAGCTCGGCGGGCGTGGAAGACATCGCTTCCAGGCCGAAGGTGCCGAGGCCGTCGATCACGTCCTTCTGCGCGAGTGCGTTCTTCATCGCCGTGTTCAGCTTCGCCACCAGCTCGGGCGAGGCCTTGGCCGGCAGGAAGAAGGCGAACCACTCGCTGTGCGCCATGTCCTTCAGGCCCTGTTCGCCGAAGGTGGGCACGTCGGGCACGAAGCGGCTTCGCTTGGCGCCCGACACGCCCAGGATGCGCACCTTGCCGGTGGGCAGGTGCTGCGTGATGTCGCCGATGGGCCCCGACACCGCGGAGATGTTGCTGCCCAGCAGGTCGAGCATGGCCGGCTGCGTGCCGCGGTAGGCCGCGTGCTTGAGCTCGACGCCGCCCTTCTTGCCCAGCAGCGCGCCGATGAAGTGCGGCGTGGAGCCGGATGCGGGCGAGCCGTAGTTGGCGCCGGCCGGGTTGGCCTTGGCCCAGGCCAGGAACTCCGGCACGGTCTTCACGCTGGCCGGCACGGCCGGGCCCACGGCAAAGCCGAAGTCGAACACGCAGGCCAGGCTCACCGGCGTGATGTCGGTCACCGGGTCGTACGGCAGCTTCTTGTAGATGTGCGGGTAGATCGTGAGGATCGAGGTCGGCGTCTGCAGGATGGTGCTGCCGTCGGCCGGGCGGCCCTTCACGTAGCCCACGGCGATCTGGCCGCCCGCGCCGGTGCGGTTCTCGACCACGGCGGTCTTCGCGTACTCGGGGCTGAGCTTGGTCGCCAGGCGCCGGCAGGTGGTGTCCGACGTGCCGCCGGCCGCGAAGCCGGTGACGATGGTCGCGGTCTCTATGTGTGTCGTCGCCTGCGCGAAGACGTTCTGGCCAAGGCTGGCCATCAGGGCGGATGCACTGGAGGTCTGCAGGATCTGGCGGCGCGTGAAGCTCATGGTGTCTCTCTCCGGACGTTGGTTATGGAGGGTCGGTCAGGACTCGTCGCGCAGCCAGGTGACCGCGCCCGAGTGGGTCACGGCGCCCTGATGGGCAGGACGCACGGTGAGTGCGTATTTTTCCAGTACGCCGCCTCGCGCGACCCCCGCGTTTACCTCACGTCCGGCGAGCCGGGCGGCGATTTCCTGCGCGCCCAGTTCGACCGAGATCGAGCGCGCCTCGGCCCGCGCGTCGATGGCGATCACGTCGCCGTCGCGCAGCGCCGCGATCGGCCCGCCGTCCGCCGCCTCGGGCCCCGCGTAGCCGATGCACAGCCCGCGCGTGGCGCCCGAGAAGCGCCCGTCGGTCAGCAGCGCCACCTTGTCGCCCATGCCCTGGCCGTAGAGCAGCGCGGTGATGCCCAGCATCTCGCGCATGCCGGGGCTGCCCCTGGGGCCTTCGTTGCGGATCACGATCACGTCGCCGGCCTCGTACAGGCGGTTCTGAACGGCGGTCTGGGCTTCTTCTTCCGAATTGAAGACGCGCGCCGGGCCGCGGAACACCAGGCCCTTCAGCCCCGCCGTCTTGAGCAGCGCGCCGTCGGGGCAGAGGTTGCCCTTGAGCACCGCCAGCCCGCCGTCGCGCGTGATCGGGTTGCCGGCCTCGCGCACCACGCGGCCGTCGGGCGCCAGGGCGCCGGCCAGTTCCTCGGCCATCGTGCGGCCGGTGAAGGTGAGCACGTCGCCGTGCAGGAAGCCCTGCTCCAGCAGCGTGCGCAGGATGACGCCCGCGCCGCCGATGTAGAACACGTCGCGCGCCAGGTACTGGCCGCCCGGGCGCAGGTCGGCGATGAGCGGCGTGCGGGCGAAGATCTCGGCCACGTCGTCGAGGTGGAACTTGATGCCGGCCTCATGCGCGATCGCCGGCAGGTGCAGCGCGGCATTGGTCGAGCCGCCCGTGGCCGACACCACCGCGCAGGCGTTTTCCAGCGCCTTGCGCGTGACGATGTCGCGCGGCAGCGGGCTGTCGCCCATCACCGCCTTCATGAGGTTCTTCGCGGCGCGGCGCATCAGCGGCGCGCGTTCGCTGAACACCGCCGGCACCATGCTCGAGCCGATGGGCGCCAGGCCCAGCGCTTCCGACACCATGCCCATGGTGTTGGCCGTGAACTGCCCGGCGCAGGCACCGGCCGTGGGCAGGCAGGCGCGGCTCATGGCGTCGAGCTCGTCGTGCGTGGCGGTGCCGGCCAGCACCTTGCCGATGGTCTCGTAGGTGTCGACCACGTTCAGGTCGCGCCCGTCCGGTCCGGGCATCTGCCCCGGCAGCGCGGAGCCGCCGTGCACGAACACGCTCGGCACATTGCAGCGGACCATGCCCATCATCAGCCCCGGCAGGTTCTTGTCGCACGCGCCGATGGCGAAGATGCCGTCCCACTGGTGGCCGCGCGTGGAGGCCTCCACGCTGTCGGCGATCAGCTCGCGCGAGACCAGCGAGAAGCGCATGCCCGAGTGCGCCATCGTCAGCCCGTCGCTGATCGACACCACCGGGCATTCGTGCGGCGTGCCGCCGCCGGCGTAGATGCCGGTCTTGGCGTGCTGCGCCTGCTCGCGAAGGTTGAGGTTGCACGGGCTCATCTCGCCGCCGGTGTGGAACACGCCGATGTGCGGGCGCGCGATGTCCTCGTCGTCCTGGCCCAGCGCATGCAGGAAGCTGCGCGTGGTCGCACGGATCGTGCCCTCGCGGATGGTGGCGGAGCGAAAGCGCTTGGTCGGGTCGGTGGGCGTGGTCATTCGGCTGGCGTGGGCTGGCTGGGTTGCAGGATGCGGTCAGAACATGCCGTTCTTGTTCGCGGCGGTCTCGGGTACAGGCTGCACCACGTCCCAGTGCTCGACGATCTTGCCGTTCTCCAGCTTGAAGATGTCGACGATGGCACTGCCGCGCGTGCCGGGCTCGCGCACCGCGTTCACATGCAGGATCACGTAGTCGCCGTCGACGAAGCTGCGCTTGATGTCGCTGTGCGATTTAGGAAATTTCTCGCGCAGGAAGGCGACGAACTTGCGGAACCCCTCGGGGCCGTCGGCCGCGGTGGGGTTGTGCTGCACGTAGCGGTTGCCCACGTACTGCAGCGCCGCGTCGGCGTCCTTCTGGTTCAGGCCCTTCTCGTAGAAGGCGAGCACCGCCTGGCGGTTGGCTTCCTGCTGGACGGTGGGGCCTGGCTTGCCGGCGCCCATCGGAGCGCAGGCGGCGAGGAACAGGGTGGCTGCCGCGGCTGCGGCCGCCAAGGTCATGCGTTGCATCGAGGGTGCTCCTGTGCGTGAGGGAAATCAGTAGCCGTTGGGCGCGGCCGCGCCCGGCGCGGCCTTGTCGGCCTTGTACCTGGCCAACAGCTGCTTCGCCGCAGCCGCCAGCACGATGGTGTCCACGCCCACCGCCACGAACACCGCGCCGGCCGCGAGCCACTTGCGCGCCTGCTCCTCCGTGGTCGACAGGATGCCCGGCGCCTTGCCGGCCTTGAGGATGCGCGCGATGGCGTCGGCGATCACGGCCTGCACCTCGGGGTGGTTGGGCTGGCCCACGAAGCCCATCGAGGCCGACAGGTCGGCCGGGCCGATGAACACGCCGTTCACGCCCGGCGTGGCCGCGATGGCGTCGAGGTTCTTCATCGCCTCCACCGTCTCGGCCTGCACCAGCAGGCAGGTCTGTGCGTTGGCCTCGTGCAGGTAGTCGGGGTAGGCCTGCCAGCGCGAGGCGCGGGCCAGCGCGCTGCCCATGCCGCGGATGCCCTCGGGCGGATAGCGCATGCCCTGCACCAGCCGCGCCGCCTGCTCTGCCGTGTCGACCATCGGCACCAGCAGCGTCTGCGCGCCGATGTCCAGGTACTGCTTGATCAGCGTGGTGTCGCCCACCGGAATGCGCACGACGGGGTGCGAGCGCTCCGGCTCGGCCTGTGCCGACCATGCGCTGGAGATGCCCTGCAGCTGCTGCAGCACCGAGCGCACGTCGTTGGGCGCGTGCTCGCCGTCGACCAGCAGCCAGTCGTAGCCGGTGCCGGCCAGGATCTCGGCCGCATAGCCGTCGGCCAGGCCGACCCACAGGCCGATCTGGGGCTTGCCGGCCGCGAGGGCCTGCTTGAAGGTGTTGGTGGGTGTTTGCATGAAGATGGCTTTCAGACGAAGCGGAAGGCGATGGAGCCCAGCGGGCCGTAGTCGGCATGGAAGGTGTCGCCGGGCACGGCGTTGGTGGGACGCGTGAACGAGCCGCCCAGCACCACTTCGCCGGCTTCCAGGCACTCGTCCCAGGGCGCGAGCTTGTTGGCGAGCCAGGCCACGCCGGTGGCCGGGTGGTTCAGCACGGCCGCGGCCACGCCCGATTCCTCGATCACGCCGTTCTTGTAGAGCAGCGCGCTCACCCAGCGCAGGTCGACCGCATCGGGCTTCACGGGCCGTCCGCCCATCACGATGCCGGCATTGGCCGCGTTGTCTGCGATGGTGTCGAACACCTTGCGCATGGCCTTGGTGTGGCGGTCGAACTGCTCGATGCGCGCGTCGATGATCTCGATGGCGGGCACCACGTAGTCTGTGGCGGCCAGCACGTCGAAGATGGTCACGTTCGGCCCCTGCAGCCGCTTGCCGAGGATGAAGGCCAGCTCCACCTCGATGCGCGGCGCGATGAAGCGCTTGAACGGGATGTCGCCGCCCTGCTCGAAGAACATGTCGTCCAGCAGCGTGCCGTAGTCGGGTTCGGTGATCTGGCTGGCCTGCTGCATGGCGCGCGACGTGAGGCCGATCTTGTGGCCGCGCACGACGCGGCCTTCGGCGATCTTGTTCTTCACCCATTCGCGCGAGATGGCGTAGCCGTCCTCGATCGTCATCTCGGGAAAGCGCTTGGAGAAATGCTCGAGCTGCGCGCGCGACTTCTCGCTCTCGTGCAGTTCGGCGGCCAGTTGGGCGATGGTGGCTTTGGACAGCATGTCGGCTCGCTACTTATGACTTGTTGAACAGGGGATGCAGGTTGCTGTGCTTGCCGTCGTACACCTGCCCGGGGCTTTCGTCGATCTGCAGCGTGATACCGATGTGCCGCTTGTCGAAGATGGGCGCGAAATGCGCGCGCACATCCGCCAGAAGCTCGTCGCCGGCCTTCTTCTTCACCGCTTCGGAGCGCCCCGCGGCCATGCGGATGTTCAGGTACACGAAGGCGTAGTCGGCCTTGCCGTCGGCCACGGCGTAGTGCGCGGCGGGGTAGGCCAGCACGCGCGTGCCGCCGACGGGAAACACCGGCTTTCCGGCCTCGTCGCGCTGCTCGAGCATGGTGTCGGCCAGCGTGCGGCACAGCGCCGACATGTCGGTCTCGGCCTCGAGGTTGGGGGTGTACAGGATCACCAGGTGCGGCATGTCGCGGCTCCGTTCTTCTTGTCGTTCATTCCACCGACATCACGGCGGCCGTGCAGGTCACCGCGAAGATCGGGATGGCCTTCATGTGGAAGATCTCGCCCTTGCCGCGCGCGGCGGCGGCCACGCTCAGGAAGGTGCGGATCTCGAAGCCGCCCTGGCCCGCTTCGCGGTAGGTGGCCTCGTCGTTGTAGTCGGCCTGCGAAAGCAGCGCCTCGCGGTCGTTGGCGCACCAGCGGCGCATGAACTCGGCGTCCCATTCGGCATTCACCTTGCCCGAATCGGGCGTGGCCGGCCAGTGCGAGATGCCGCCCGTGCCCACCAGCGCGATGCGTTCCGGCGCCTTGTCGCAGGCGCGGCGCAATGCCTCGCCGAAGGCCCACGCGCGGTGCAGCGGCGTGAGCGGCGGGCCCTGGCAGTTGATGTTCACGGGGATGACCTTGGTGTCGAACTTCGGCGTGAGGAAGTTCAGCGGCACCATGATGCCGTGGTCGAACTTCCATTCTTCCGCATAGGCCACGTCCACCGTCTGCATCACTTCGCGGATCAGGCGCTGCGACAGGGCGGCGTCACCGGGCACCTTCGTCTTCTCGATGCCCAGCCACTTCGGGTCCTCGATCGGGCCTTCGTAGCTGTCGGCCATGCCGATGGCATAGGCCGGCATGTTGTTCATGAAGAAGTTCGCGAAGTGCTCCGCCGCGATGACGATCACCGCGTCGGGCCTGGTGGCGCGCATCGCCTCGCCGAAGCGGTGGAACTGCGCGTGGAACTCGTCCTTCACCGCAGGGTCGGCCAGATGGGCACGGCCCGTGATGCCGGGGGCGTGGCTGCACACGCCTGCGAAAACCAGGCTCATCTCGATGCCCGCCCGGCCGCCCGAAGGGCATCGAGCGCCCCCTCGGGGGGCAGCGAACCACACAAGGTGGGGAGCGTGGGGGTCTTCATATTCCTGCCACCTTCTCGTCGGTTCCTGTCGTCATTGCGTAGATGCCGGCGCGCACCGGGCCGTACTTGCGCACGCCTTCGCGCATGGCTTCGAGGTAGTCGGCCCATGCAATGCCCAGCAGAGGCGCGAAGTGCATCAGCAGCTGGCCGTTGCATCCGAGCACGTAGAGCTTGCCGATGTCGCCGCTGTCGATGGCTTCGCGCTCCTCGCCGTCGAGCTCGTAGCCGGCGAGCAGCGCGGTGCGCGCTTCGCCGCCTTCGGCATAGCGCCGCTGCACGTCCTGGTCGCGGTTGAGCGCGAACAGGAATTTCTGCATCGCATAGAGGCTCATGGTTCAGCCCTCGATCTGGATGTTGGCCTTGCGGATCACGTCGCCGTACTTCGCGATCTCGCTCTGGATGAAAGCCGCGAAACGCTCCGGCGTGCCGGACAGCGACGCGATGCCGCCCTTGTGGAAGGCGTCCGCCACCACCTGCCCCGCGAGCGCGCGGTTCACCTCGGCGTTCATGCGCTGCACGATGGCATCGGGGGTGCCGGCGGGCGCCAGCAGGCCGTTCCATGAATTGGACTCGATGGCCACGCCCTGTTCCGCCAGTGTGGGTATGGCGGGCGCGTACTGCGAGCGCTGCGCGGTCGCCATGCCCAGTGCGATGAGCTTGCCGCTCTGCACGTGGCTGCGGAACTCGGGCCAGTTGCCGAACATCATCGTCACCTGGCCGCCGAGCAGGTCGGTGAGCGCCGGGCCCTGGCCCTTGTAGGGCACGTGCACGATGTCCAGGCCCATCTGCTGCTTGAGCATTTCGCCCGACAGGTGCGCCGAGGTGCCGTTGCCGAAGGAAGCGAAGCTCAGCGTGCCCGGCTTGGCCTTGGCCGCGTTGCGCAGGTCGGCCAGCGTCTTCAGGCCGCTGTTCGGATGCGTGGCGAGCACGTGTTCCGACATGCCCATGAGCGCCACCGGGCGCAGGTCTTTCTGCGTGTCGTAGGGCAGCTTGCGGATCAGCGTCTGGTTGGCCGTGAAGCTGTTGGCCACGCAGACGAAGGTGTAGCCGTCGGGCGCGGCCTTGGCCGCGGCATCGACGCCGATCACCGTGCCCGCGCCGGGCTTGTTGTCGACGATCACCGGCTGGCCGATGGTCTTCGACAGTTCCGTGCCCACCAGGCGCGCCACGAAGTCGGTGGTGCCGCCGGGCGTGAAGGGCACGATTACGCGGATCGGCTTGGCGGGCCAAGACGCCTGCGCGCGCGCCAGCGAGGGCAGGGCCGCGAGTGCCGCCGCGCCTTGCAGCAGCGTGCGACGTCGAATGCTCACGCCACGCCCCAGTGCGGGATGTGGTGCGAGCCCATCGACACCGCGATGTTCTTCGGCTCGCAGAACACCTCGTAGCTCCAGGTGCCGCCTTCGCGGCCCGTGCCCGAGGCCTTGGTGCCGCCGAAGGGCTGGCGCAGGTCTCGCACGTTCTGGCTGTTGACGAAGCACATGCCGGCTTCCACGGCCGCGGCCACGCGGTGCGCCTTGCCGATGTTCTCGGTCCACACGTAGCTGCTCAGGCCGTACTGGATGTCGTTGGCCAGGCGAATGGCATCGGCCTCGTCCTTGAACGGAATCAGGCAGGCCACGGGGCCGAAGATCTCGTCCTGCGCGATCTTCATGCGGTTGTCCACGTCGGCGAACACCGTGGGCACCACGTAGTTGCCCTTCTTCACGCGCTCGGGCAGGTTCGACGGCGCATCGAGGCCGCCGCACAGCAGCGTCGCGCCTTCCTTCGGGCCCAGCTCGATGTAGCTGCGCACCTTGGCCAGGTGGGCCTGCGAAATCATCGGGCCGACGATGGTCTTCTCGTCCAGCGGGTCGCCCACGGTGATGCGCCTGGCGCGCTCGGCGAACCTGGCGGCGAAATCGGCGTAGATCGACTGCTGCACCAGGATGCGCGAGCCGGCCGTGCAGCGCTCGCCGTTGTTGCTGAAGATCATGAACACGGCCGCATCGAGCGCGCGGTCGAGGTCGGCGTCGTCGAAGATCACGAAGGGGCTCTTGCCGCCGAGTTCCATGCTGAACTTCTTCAGGCCCGCGCTCTTCACGATGCGGTTGCCCGTGGCCGTGGAGCCGGTGAAGGAAATGGCGCGCACGTCGGGGTGGCCCACCAGCGGCTCGCCGGCTTCCTTGCCGTAGCCGTGCACCAGGTTCAGCACGCCGGGCGGAATGCCGGCCTCCAGCGCCAGTTCGCCCAGCCGCGCGGCCGTGAGCGGCGACAGCTCGCTCATCTTCAGCACGGCCGTGTTGCCGAAGGCCAGGCAGGGCGCGACCTTCCAGGTGGCCGTCATGAAGGGCACGTTCCACGGGCTGATGAGCGCGCACACGCCCACCGGATGGAACAGCGTGTAGTTCAGGTGCGTGGGCGTGGGGTAGGTGTGGCCGTCGACGCGCGTGCACATCTCGGCGAAGTAGTAGAAGTTGTCGGCCGCGCGTGGAATGAGCTGCTTGCCCGTCTGCGCGATGACCTGGCCGCAGTCGTTGGTCTCGGTCTGCGCGATCTCGGGCACGTTCTTGGCGATCAGGTCGCCGAGCTTGCGGATGAGCTTGGCGCGCTCGGGCGCGGGCATGCCGGCCCACTTGGGGAATGCTTCCTTGGCGGCGGCCACGGCCGCGTTCACCTCGGCTTCGCCGCCGGAGGCGACCTCGGCCAGCACTTCCTGCGTGGCGGGGTTGACGGTCTCGAAGTAGTCGGTGCCGGCGACGCTCTTGCCGTTGATCAGGTGATCGACTCTCATGCTTTTCCTTGGATTGTCTCGATGGTGTTCATGAGCGCGCCGATGCGCTCGATCTCGGTGACGACGACGTCGCCCGGCTTGCAGTCGACCACGCCGTCGGGCGTGCCCGTGAGGATCAGGTCGCCCGGCGAGAGCGTCATGAAGCGGCTGAAGTACTCGATGAGGAAGGGCGCGTCGAAGATCATGTCGCGCGTGTTGCCCTGCTGCGTGACCGTGCCGTTGACGGTGGTGCGCAGCGCGAGCGCCATGGGGTCGGGCACGTCGGCCGCATCGACGAACCACGGGCCCAGCGGCGTGCAGGTGTCGCGGTTCTTCACGCGCAGGTTGGGGCGGTACCAGTTCTCGAGGTAGTCGCGAATGGCGTAGTCGTTGGCCACGGTGTAGCCGCCGATGAAGTCGTAGGCGTCGTCGCGCTTCACGTTCTTCGCGGTCTTGCCGACCACGATGGCCAGCTCGCATTCGTAGTGCATGAACTGCACGTCGGCGGGACGATGCGTGTGCTGGCGGTGGCCGATGAGCGCGCTCTGGCCCTTGACGAACACCAGCGGTTCCTCGGGCGCCTTGAACTCGAGTTCCCTGGCGTGGTCGGCGTAGTTCAGGCCCAGCGCGAGGATGGTGCGCGGGCGCGCCGTGGGCGCGAGCGGCGGCAGCCAGGTGAGCTGCTCCTGCGGCACGATGCGGCCGTCTTCCAGGCGCACGGCGGCGTCCTGCTGGCCGTTCAGTTCGTGGGCGGTTCCGGTGTATTCGCGGCCCTCGAAGATGACGCGTGCGTGCTTCATGCGGCTTCCTTCACCAGCGTGTTGCTCAGGGTCTCGAAGCCTGGCGCGGAAATGTCGATGCGGTCGCCGGGGCGCGCCAGCGGGCGGCCCGGGCCGCAGCCCAGCATCAGCACGTCGCCGTGCGCGAGCGTCATGAAGTCGCCGACGTCGGCCAGCAGCTGCCGGGCAGGGCGCACGAGTCGAGAGAAGTCGACCGACTGCTTCAGCTCGCCGTTGATGCGGACCTCGACGCGGAAGTTGGCGGGGTCCGCCACCTCTTGCGCGTCGCGCAGTGCCGGCCCGATGCCGAGGAAGCCGTCGACGCACTTGAACTTCACCGGCGGGCGGAAGAAGCTGGCATGCGGAATCGACAGGTCGTTCAGCAGCACGAAGCCTTCGACGTCGCCCTCGGCGCCGATCGCCATGCCGATGCTGGCGCCGATCTCCACCTCGGGCACACCGGCGGGCACCGTGATGGCGCTGCCGTGCGGGCTCCAGGTGTTGGCCGTCTTCACATAGAGCACGGGTGCCTTGGGCGGCGCCTTGTAGGGCGGCTCGGTCATCTGCGGCGCGAGCGCCTCGGCTTCGGCGCGGAAGTTCAGCAGCGTGCCGTACACCGTGCCCGCGGGCAGGAAATGGGGGGTGCTCATGGCGAGGGTTGCTCCAGTGCGATCAGTTCGTCGAGCAGCCCGTAGAGCTGCGTGAGCTTGGCCTTGCCGAGCGATGTTTCCATCCACTCGTAGTGCGCCTCGATGCTGGTCGACAGCCGCTTCACCAGCTTCATGCCGTGCGGCGTGGCCTCGACCACGGTGCGGCGCTGGTCGGCCGGGTCGCGGGCGCGGGTGATGAGGTTGTCGCGCTCCATGCGCGCGAGCACGCCGGTGAGGCTGGGGCCGAGGATGAAGGCCTCGCGCGCCACGCGGCCGGTGTCGACCGCGCCGTGCTCGCCCAGCACGCGCAGCACGCGCCATTGCTGGTCGGACAGGGCGTGCTCGCGCAGGCTGGGCCGGGTGTGGGCCATCACGGCTTCGCGGGCCTGCAGCAGCAGGCGCGGCAAATTGCGGTGCGTGAAAGTCGTGCTCAAGGCTTGTCTCTTCCGAAATTACTTAACATGTTAAATGATTGGTCGGCGCTTTCCTAGTGGCTGGTTCCGTCGATTCGAAGAACCTAGGGTATGCACGGATGAGGCGTGCAGCCTGCGCGCCCGCCGCCGCCGTGCATCGCGCGGCGTTTCAGCGCGCGGCGGATGCTTCTCGGCGGCGCCGGTCGGCCCTGGGCAGGTCGGCTGCGGCTGCGACCATCGCCTCGCCGCGCGCGTGCAGGCGCTGCAGCATGTCGTCGAGCAGCGCCACCTCGTCGGCCTTCAGCGCGCCCAGCAGTTCTGCGTTGATTGACGACACCAGCGGATAGAGCTGCGCGTGGAGCTTCCTGCCCGGCGCGGTGAGGCTGAGAAGCACGTGCCGCCGGTCGCCCGCGGGCTGCTCGCGCGAAACGAGCCCCTTGCCGACCAGCGAAGTCACCGCGCGCGATGTGCGTGCCCGGTCGAGCTGCGCTTGCTCCGCCAGTTGCGACGAGCCCAGCGCACCGTGCCCCGCGAGCGTGGCAATGAGCCGCCATTCACGCCGCGTGATGCCGAAGCGCCCTTCGCACAGCCGTATGACCAGGCTGCCTGCCACCGAAAGCAGCCGGCTGGTGCGGTAGAGCAGCAGGTCGTCGAGTGTGCGCGGCGGTGCGTGCATAGGGTTTGTCCCGGCGATGATTGATTTGATGAATCAATTGTCGGCGCTCTAAAGTGGCCGCGCACATTGGCGCAGACCCACTGCCGACGACAACGGAGACAAGACGGATGAGAGCAACCCCACAGCCCCTGTATCACCCGCGTCGCCGCAGCGTGCTCGCCACGCTCGGCGGCGTGGCGCTCGCGCCGCTTGCCACCGCGGCATGGGCGCAGCAGACGCAACCGGCACAACTGGCGCTCGCGCCGGGAACCCCCATCCGCGTGCTGATAGGCGTGCCCGCCGGCGGCACGCAGGACGTGCTGACGCGGGCCATCGCGCAGGAAGTACGCGAGTCGCTCGGGCCGCTCATCGTCGACAACCGCTCCGGCGCCGCCGGGCGCATTGCGGTCGAAGCCGTGAAGACTTCGGCGCCCGATGGCCGCACGCTGCTCCTGGGAACGGCCAGCATGATGACCATGTTCCCGAGCGCCTACAAAAGCCTGTCTTACGACCCGATCAAGGATTTCCAGCCCATCGTCAACGCGGCGCGCTTCGAGCTCGCGCTGGTGGTGCACAAGGACGTGCCGGCCACCACGCTGTCCGAGTTCGTCGCCTGGGCCAGGAAGCAGCCGGGAGGAGCGAGTTTCGCGTCGTACGGCGCGGGCACGCCTTCGCATTTCCTCGGCGAGATGCTCAACCGCGCGACCGGGTTGTCGATGGTGCACGTGCCCTATCGCGGCTCCACGCCGGCACGCCAGGACGTGATGGGAGGCACCGTTCCCGCCTACTTCGACACCGTGGGCGGTGCGCTGCAGATGTTGCCGAGCGGCCGCGTCAAGGTGATCGCCACCAGCGGCGAGAAGCGCTCGCCGCTGATGCCCGCCGTGCCCACTTTCGTCGAGGCCGGCCTGAAAGACGTGGTTGCGACCGCATGGTTCGCCTACTACGCGCCGGCGAAGACGCCCAAGCCGGTGGTGGACCAGCTGCGCGCCGAATTCATGCGCGCCGTGAACTCCCGCGAGGTGCGCCAGCAACTGCTTCAGAACGGCATGTACCCGGTGGCCGACGGCCCGGAGGCACTGCTGAAGACGATGCGCGAGGACACGGCGCGCTGGGCGGCGATCATGAAGGCGGTGAACTTCCAGGCGAACGACTGAGCCGCGACTGTCCGGCCACCTAAACTCGAAGGATGGCCAAGGACAAAACAACTTTCGTCTGCAGCGAATGCGGCGGCACCAGCCCCAAGTGGCTCGGCAAATGCCCGAGCTGCGGCGCGTGGAACACACTCATTGAACAGGTCGCGGGCCCCGCCGGCGGCGGCACGGCCAACAACCGCTTCGGCACGCAGTTCGCGTCGCTCGCGGGCGCATCGGAGCTCGCCACGCTGTCTGAAATCGAGGCGACCGATGTCGCGCGCACGCCCACCGGACTCGACGAACTCGACCGCGTGCTGGGCGGCGGCATCGTCTCCGGCGGCGTCACGCTGATCGGCGGCGACCCGGGCATCGGCAAGTCGACGCTGCTGCTGCAGGCGGTCGATGCGCTGCAGCGGGCGGGGCAGAACGCGCTCTACGTGACGGGCGAGGAAAGCGGCTCGCAGGTCGCGCTGCGCTCCAGGCGGCTGGGCCTCGACCACTCGCAGGTGCAGGTGCTGGCCGAGATCCAGCTCGAGAAAATCATCGCCACGCTCGACGCCACGCGCCCGGCCATCGCGGTGATCGACTCCATCCAGACGGTGTACTCCGACCAGCTCACCTCGGCCCCGGGGTCGGTGGCGCAGGTCCGCGAATGCGCGGCCCACCTCACGCGCTTTGCCAAGACCAGCGGCACGGCCGTGGTGCTGGTGGGCCACGTCACGAAAGAAGGCGCGCTGGCCGGCCCGCGCGGGCTGGAGCACATGGTCGACACGGTGCTGTACTTCGAGGGCGACACGCATTCGAGCTTCCGCCTGGTGCGCGCCATCAAGAACCGCTTCGGCGCGGTCAACGAGATCGGCGTGTTCGCCATGACCGAGCGCGGCCTGAAGGGCGTGACCAACCCCAGCGCCATCTTCCTGAGCCAGCATGCCGAGCCGGTGCCCGGCAGCGTGGTGCTGGTCACGCTCGAAGGCACGCGGCCGATGCTGGTCGAGATCCAGGCGCTGGTCGACAACGGCGGCCCGAGCCCGCGCCGCCTGTCGGTGGGCCTGGACCGCGACCGCCTGGCCATGCTGCTGGCGGTGCTGCACCGCCATGCCGGCGTGGCCTGCATGGACCAGGACGTGTTCGTCAACGCGGTGGGCGGCGTGCGCATCAGCGAGCCGGCGGCCGACCTGGCGGTGATGCTGGCCATCACCTCCAGCCTGCGCGGCAAGCCGATGCCCAAGGGCTTCATCGCATTCGGAGAAGTGGGCCTGGCCGGCGAAGTGCGTCCGGCGCCGCGCGGGCAGGAGCGCCTGCGCGAAGCGGCCAAGCTGGGCTTCAGCGTGGCCGTGGTGCCCAAGGCGAATGCGCCGCGCAAAGGCACCAAGGAAATCGAAGGGCTGACGATCCACGCCGTCGAGCGCATCGAAGAGGCCATGGACGTGGTCCGCCGCCTCGACTGATTCATCCGCCGGCCAACCCTGAGAGGAGAAAACGTCATGCAACTCGTCGTTTCCGCCGGCCTGATCGCCGCGGTGGTCCTGTGGGGGCTGCTCTCGCCGGCTTCGCTGGACAGCGTGTTCAGCACCGCGCTGTCGGGCATCACACGCAACTTCGGCTGGTTCTACCTGTGGGTGGTGCTGGGGCTGGTGATGCTGGCTTTCTTCCTGGCGTTCAGCCGCTTCGGCGACCTGAAGCTGGGCGAGGAAGACGACGAGCCCGAGTTTTCTCTCGGCGCCTGGTTCTCGATGCTCTTCGCGGCCGGCATGGGCATCGGGCTGGTGTTCTGGGGCGTGGCCGAGCCGATCTCGCACTATGCGAATCCACCGCCGGGTGTGGTCGCCGGCACGCCCGATGCCGCCGGCGTGGCCATGCGCTATGCCTTCTTCCACTGGGGGCTGCATCCCTGGGCGATCTACGGCATCGTGGGGCTGTCGATCGCCTTCTTCACTTTCCGCCGCAAGACGCTGGCGCTGGTGAGTTCGGCCACCGAGGCATTGCCCTGGCGCTTCGTGCGGCGGCTTTCGCCGGCCTTCAACGTGCTGGCGGTGGTGGCCACGGCCTTCGGCGTGGCCGCCTCGCTGGGCATGGGCGCCACGCAAATCAACAGCGGCCTGCACGCGGCCTTCGGCACGGCGATCGGGCAGGGAACGCAGGCGGCGATCATCGTGGTGACCACGGTGCTGTTCGTCACCTCGGCGGTCTCCGGCGTCGAGCGCGGCGTGAAGTGGCTGTCGATGGGCAACCTGGTGCTGGCGGCGCTGCTGGCGCTCGTGGTGCTGGTCCTGGGGCCGACGGTGGCCATCGTCGAGACCTTCACCAACACGCTGGGCGCCTACATCGCCGAGTTCGTCCGCATGAGCCTGCGCATGAACCCGTTCCGCAACAGCTCGTGGGTCGGCGACTGGACGCTCTTCTACTGGGCCTGGTGGCTGGCGTGGTCGCCGTTCGTGGGCCTGTTCATCGCGCGCGTGTCGCGCGGCCGCACGATCCGCCAGTTCATCCTCGGCACCGTGATCGCGCCCACGCTGGTGGGCTTCGCATGGTTCTCGGTGTTCGGCGGCGCGGCGCTCAACTTCCAGATCTTCCAGGGCGTGCCGCTGGTCGAGGCGGTGAAGGCCGACGTGTCGACCACCATGTTCGTGATGTTCAAGGCCATGCCCATGGGGGCGCTGCTGTCGATGGTCGCGACGCTGCTGGTGTTCGTGTTCTTCGTGACCTCGGGCGACTCCGCCACGCTGGTGCTGGGCACCATGAGCACCGGCGGCAACCCGAACCCGCCGGCCCGCGTCAAGATCACCTGGGGCGTGCTGGTGGCGGCCATCGCGCTGAGCCTGCTGTTCGCGGGCGGCCTCAAGGCCATACAGACGGCGACCATCGTGTTCGCCCTGCCGTTCGCGTTCGTGATCCTGCTGATGGCGCTGTCGGTCACGCTGGCCATCCGCGACGACTGGAACGCCGAGCAGAAACGCGAACGCGAGCTGAGGCGCAAGATGCGGCAGCTCGTGTCGTGACCCGGCCCTGCGGCCGGAAAAAACGCCCGGCGCGCCAGCGAGGCGCGCCGGGCCTACCCTCCCTAACCCCCGATGTGCATCGTGAACGCCGGTCCGCCGTTGAGCACGCATTGGCCGCTGCCCAAGGTGGCCGAGTTCATCGTGTACTGGCAACTCAGGTTGCCGCCGCGGCTGCCGGCGGCGTTCGCCAGGCCTGCTCCCCGTGAGCCCGCGACCCGTGTTGCCTCTCCCTGAAACTGTTCATTGCCGATCTGCGCGCTGAAGTGGCCGCGGCCGTTCATGTCGTTGGTCACGGTGCCGGCGATGGTCCCGTAGCGCGCGGCTTCGGCATTCGACGGATACAGCCGTGCGCTGAAGGTCTGCGCGACCGGGTCCGGCGGCACGGCATACGCCTGCGAGGGCGGCGCCACCGGTGCGGGCTGGCCGAGCGGTACCACGTAGCAGCCGCTGAGCGCGGTGCCCGCGAGCGCGGTGACGAGCGTGAGACGAACGAAAGTGACGGAGCGCGGAATGTTCATATGCTTTTCAGCGGCCCGGGCAGATGCCCGTGCGGTGAAATGTGCCGGCCCCGCCCATCGCCGCGCGCGCTTTTCGCGGCGAGTACCGCCTTGCGCGCCTGGCGGTAGCCAGGGCGGCTACCGCATCTGGCCGTGCGGCGCGGGCTGAGGCCTTTTGCCCGACACCCCCGGCCGGGCGGCGACAATGCGCGCCATGAATTTCAAGAAATTTCTGGTGCCCGTGGGCGCCATCGTCGTTCTCGGGCTGGCCTGGCGCAGCGGTGGCTGGGGCGGTGTCGCCCTGGCCGGCGGCGCGATCGTGATGTTCCTGCTGCTGCACTTCAACCGCGCGATGCAGGTGCTCAAGCGTGCGGCCGAACGGCCGGTGGGTTACGTCGGCAGCGCGGTGATGCTCAATGCCAAGCTCAAGCCGAACGTGACGCTGATGCACGTCATTGCCATGACCCGCGCCCTCGGCGAACTGCGCTCGCCCAAGGACACGCAGCCCGAGGTGTACCGCTGGACCGACGGCGGCGGCTCGTACGTCGATGCGGTGTTCAACGGCGGCAAGCTGCAGAGCTGGACCATGACGCGGCCCGAGAACCCGGTCGACGGGGAAGACGGCGCCACTCCCGCGGCCTGACCACGCCTAAGCACCCGCGCTGCCCTTGCGACTGGGCTGCCGCCACGGGGGATTGGCCTTGGCGTGGTGGCGCGCTTCCTTCACGAATTCGGCGCACACGTGCGTCATGAGGTCTGCCGATCGGTAGACCAGGAACACCTCGAAGTCCGGCACCTCGTCGGTGATCGGCAGCTTCTCGAGCAGGCCGGGCTGCAGCCGCAGCGGCCCGGCGCCGTGGAACACGAAGTCCGACCACATGCTGATCAGGTCGGTCTGCGTGGCCAGCTGCAGCCCCAGCAGGTTCGATGCGCTGTGCACCATGCGCCGGGGCATCTGCAGCCCGTGCATGTTCATCATGCTCACCAGCGGACTGCCGGCGTCGTCGATCGGGTCCAGCACCAGCCAGTCGGCGTCCACCAGCGGCTGCAGCCGGCGCACGCGCCGCAGCGGGTGGCCGGCGCGCACCGACAGGTGCATCGCCACCGAGAACAGCGGCTCCCACTGGAAGGCGCCGGTGCCCGGCCCGTTGCAGGTGGAGATCAGCCCCAGGTCGAGCCGGCCCTCGCGCAGGCCCTCGAAGATCTGCTGCGGGCGCAGCTCGAAGCCGCGCATCGTCACGTTGGGAAACCGCTGGCGGAACGACGCCATCGCGTCGGGCAGCGGCCCGCTCGACGCCACCGCGGTGAAGCCGATGTGCAGCTGTCCCTCGTCATGGCCGCGGATCGCCTCGATGTCTTCCAGCGCGTGCCGCAGCTCCTGCTCGACCAGGCTCGCGCGCTTGACCAGCGCCACGCCGTAGGGCGTGAGGCTCACGCCGCGCGTGGAGCGCGACATCAGCGTCACGCCCAGTTCGCGCTCCAGCTCGGAGATGGCCTTCGACAGCGCCGGCTGCGTGGTGTGCAGGCTGCGCGACGCCTCGTGGATGCTGCCGTGCTGCGCCACCGCCAGCAAAACGCGCAACTGTTGCAGCTTCATCGTGGTGCCGGTCTCATGGAAAAGTGCGTCTTGGTGGTTGTCCCGATGGCTTCTCGTGCCTGTTTATGACGGGGATGCCATTTGGTTATCAGCATGAAAATTTGTGATTCTTTGCCAGGGCGCTTTGCCTGAATACTCCGCCGCCAAGGGGCCGGTCCGACCCCCAGCAACTTGTTCGTGGAGTGACATTAGATGAGCGAAGCCGCATTGCCCGCAAGCCCGATCCGGGCCCATTCACCGGCCACCGCTGCGCAAGGCACGGGAAAAAAGCAGAGCCAGTTCCGCCTGATCGCCGCCTGCTCGCTGGGCAACGCGCTGGAGATGTACGACTTCACCGTCTACAGCTTCTTCGCGCTGCTGATCGGCAAATTGTTCTTCCCCTCCGACAGCCCTTACGGCTCGCTGCTGCTGGCCGTGGCCACCTTCGGCATCGGCTTCGTGATGCGCCCGCTGGGCGGCGTGATCATCGGCAACTACGCCGACCGCAAGGGCCGCAAGGCAGCGATGACGCTGACCATCGGCCTCATGGTGATCGGCACGCTGTGCATCGCGCTGGCGCCCAGCTATGCGTCGGCCGGCGTGTTCGGCTCGCTGATGATCGTGGCGGGCCGCCTGCTGCAGGGCTTCTCGCTCGGCGGCGAAGTGGGCGCGGCCACCTCGATGCTGATGGAGGCCGGCGGCGTGAAGGGCCGGGGCTTCCGCGTCAGCTGGCAGCTCGCGAGCCAGGGCGTGTCGGCGCTGCTGGGCGCGCTCACCGGCGCGGCGCTGTATGCGGCGCTGCCGCAGGCTTCGCTCGAGAGCTGGGGCTGGCGCCTGCCGTTCCTGCTCGGCCTGCTGATCGCGCCGGTGGGGCTGTACATCCGCTCGCAGCTGGAGGAAACGCACGTTGCCGAAAGCCACGAGTCCAGCCCCATCGGGCGGCTGCTGCGCAACCACGGCGGCTTGGTGCTCAAGGGCATCCTGGCCACCACGGCGGGCACGGCGACGATGTACCTGGTGGTGTTCTTCATGCCCACCTACATGATCCGCGTGCTGCACATGCCGCCGTCGCTGTCGCTGCTGTCGGGCTGCGTCACCGGCATCACGCTGTTCGTGGTGTCGCTGGTGGCGGGGCGGCTGGCCGACCGGCTGCCGGCGCGCAAGCCGCTGGTCGTCGGCTCGCTGCTGTTCAGCGTGGTCGCGGTGTACCCCGCGTTCTGGCTGATCAGCCACTACCCGAGCGTGCCGCTGGTGCTGTGCCTGTCGGCGCTGCTGACCGCGAGCGTGAACATCGGCACCACGCCCATGTTCCTCATGCTGCTGGAGATGCTGCCGGCCGGCGTGCGCGCCAGCGGCATCTCGGTGGTCTACAGCATCGGCGTGACGGTGTTCGGCGGCTCGTCGCAGTTCATCGTGACCTGGCTGCTCGCCAGCACCGGCAGCCCGATGGCGCCGGCCTTCTACATGATGGCCTGCGGGCTGCTGAGCCTTGGCGCGCTGCTGAGCCTGCGCGAGCACAAGGCCGATTGACCCTCCCCACGAACAACGACTTCCATCACATGACACGCGAACTCAGCCCCCAGACCACCAGGCTGCTGTCCCGGCTGCTGCCGCAGGCCGACGTCGACACGCAGGCCTTCGTCGACATCCGCCGCCGGATCCACGCCAACCCCGAGCTCGGCTTCGAGGTGAGCGCCACCAGCGAACTGGTGGCCAACCTGCTGCGCAGCTGGGGCTACGAGGTGCACACGGGCATCGGCAAGACCGGCATCGTGGCGCAGCTCAAGCTCGGCAGCGGCACGCGCCGGCTGGGCATCCGCGCCGACATGGACGCACTGCCCATCGTCGAGGCCACGGGCCTGCCGTATGCGAGCCGCAACCCCGGCCGCATGCACGCCTGCGGGCACGACGGCCACACGGCCATCCTGCTGGCCGCGGCCAAGGCGCTGGCGGCGGCGCGCAGCTTCGACGGCACGCTGAACCTGATCTTCCAGCCCGACGAGGAAAACCTCTGCGGCGCGCGCGCGATGATCGAGGACGGCCTGTTCGAGCGCTTCCCCTGCGATGCGGTGTACGCGCTGCACAACGCGCCCGGCGTGCCGGTGGGCACGGTGCTGGCGGTGGAAGGCCCGGTCACGCTGTCGTCCGACGTGGCCGACGTCACCATCAAGGGCGTGGGCGGGCACGGTGCCATGCCGCATCGCGCGCGCGACCCGGTCGCCGCCGCCGCGGCGGTGGTGACGGCGCTGCAGACGGTGGTGGCGCGCAACGTGGCGCCCGACGACACGGCGGTGGTGTCGGTCGGCTTCATCCGCGGCGGCGCCACGCACAACGTGATTCCGCAATCGGTATCGCTGGGCCTGAACGTGCGCGCGGCGCGGCCCGAGACGCGCGCGCTGGTCGAGCAGCGCATCCGCGAGATCGTGAGCCTCACCGCGCAGGCGCACGGCGTGGAGGCCGAGATCGACTACCGCCAGCTGGTGCCGCCGGTGGTCAACACCGCGGCCGAGACGCGGCTGATGGCGCAGGTGTGCACCGAGATCGTGGGCGAGGCGAACGTGCTCACGCAGGTGCCCCGCGGCTTCGCGGGCAGCGAGGACTTCGCCTGGATGCTCGCCGCGCTGCCGGGCTGCTACTTCATGCTCGGCAACGGGGAGGGCGAGTTCGGGGGCTGCATGGTGCACAACCCCGGCTACGACTTCAACGACCAGGTGCTGCCGCTGGGAGCCGCCTGCTGGGTGCGCCTCGCGCAGACTTACCTGGTCGCCTGAGCTTTCCGCGCCGCGTCAGAAGGGCGCGTCTTCTTCCTCTGCCGCGTCTGCTGCGTCTGCCGGTGCCGTCGTGGCGGGCGCTGCTGCAGGTGCGGTTGCAGGCTTCACCGAGTCGTCCGGCGGCGCGGCCGAGAACGCGGCCTCGCCGCCCAGCGCATCGAGCAGCGCCGGCACCAGCTGGCCCAGCTCGCCCGTGGCGATGGCCACGTCGGCGTCGAAGTTGTCTTCCTTCTTGCCGCCGGCGGCGCCGTCGCCCGTGCCTTCCAGGAAGGTGATCTTGCGGATCAGCAGCCCGTGCGTGAGCTCGAAGGACACGCGGTCGTCCCAGGTCAGCGCGAGCCGCGTGGGGCGCTTGCCGTCGGTGATGTGCTGCTTGACTTCGTCGATGTCCAGCGGGTGCTTGGCGTAGCGCACCACGGCCTTGGAGTCGTCGGAGGCCTTGAGCTCGCACTCGCGGTCGATGGTGAAGCCGGCCGGCGGCTCCTGCGTCAGCAGCCAGTTCGCCATGGCCGCGGCCGGCTCGATCTGCGTGTTGATGAGGGCCACCGCGAAGCCGTCGAGCGACTTCACGAGGCTGGTGACGACCTCGTCGGCGCGCGATGCATTGCCGCTGTTGATGACCAGGCGGTTCTCCGCCTTGTCGATCCACACCGTCACGCGCGCGCTGCGGGTGAAGGCCATCGGCAGCAGCTCGAGCGTGATGTCTTCCTTCAGCTCTTTCTTTTCCTTCTTGCCGGGCTTGCGGCCGGTGGTGGCCTCGATGTGGGCGCAGCGCTCGTCGAGCTTGCGGCGCACCACGGAGCCGGGCACCTGCTTGCTTTCGATCATGTATTCGACCAGCCACTGGCCGTCGATGGATTCGACCAGCGGGCCGTTGGCCTCGCCGCGGGGCTCGACCCAGCCGGCGGACTTTTCCTGCGAGGGGCCGCAGGGCACGAAGCGCTGCTTTCCTAGCCCTTCTTCCGCCTCGGCCAGTGTTTGGGACCAGGCAGGTTCGATGCGATAGACGATGACGTTCTTGAATACGGACACGGAAACCCTTTTTCCACTGGTTTGGACAACCAACCATTGTCGGGCACCCCGTTCCGGGGCCGGCCGTAAAATCGAAAGCTTTTGCGACTTCCCCCATCGCTCCCAAAGGAATCAGGAAATGAGCTCGATCCCCCCCTCGCTGGACGACCGTGACGGCAAGATCTGGATGGACGGCGAACTCGTGGACTGGCGCGACGCCAAGATCCACGTGCTGAGCCACACGCTGCACTACGGTTGCGGCGCCTTCGAGGGCGTGCGCGCCTACAAGACGGCGGACGGCGGCACGGCCATCTTCCGCCTGGCCGAGCACACCGAGCGGCTGTTCAACAGCGCCAAGATCCTGCGCATGAAGATCCCGTTCACGCAGGAACAGCTCAACGAGGCCCAGAAACAGGTGGTTCGCGAGAACAAGCTCGAGAGCTGCTACCTGCGCCCCCTCATCTGGATCGGCTCCGAGAAGCTGGGCGTGAGCCCCAAGGGCAACAAGATCCACGCCATGGTCGCGGCCTGGTCCTGGGGCGCCTACCTGGGCGAAGAAGGCATGAAGCGCGGCATCCGCGTGAAGACCTCCAGCTACACCCGCCACCACGTCAACATCACGATGACGCAGGCCAAGACGGTGAGCAACTACACCAACTCGATCCTGGCCAACATGGAAGCCCTGGACGACGGCTACGACGAAGCGCTGCTGCTCGACGCGAGCGGCTTCGTGTCGGAAGGCGCGGGCGAGAACATCTTCGTGGTCAAGGGCGGCGTGGTGTACACGCCCGACCTGTCGGCCGGCGCGCTCAACGGCATCACCCGCAACACCATCCTGCACGTGTGCAAGGACCTGGGCCTCGAGCTGGTGCAAAAGCGCATCACGCGCGACGAGGTCTACATCGCCGACGAGGCCTTCTTCACCGGCAC
>PJUC01000257.1_pt1 | contig 28170 bp, 26 predicted proteins | sample 1512161 | NCBI WGS metagenome assembly PJUC01 (sample SAMN08177676, study PRJNA422409) | Soil metagenome, whole genome shotgun sequencing project. | isolation source: Soil enriched on filter paper | place: USA: Madison | collected 2015-01-15
AGTCTCTCAAGGACCAATGACGATTAAAAATCTTACTCCCTCTCACGCTGGATCCTAAATGAAATACAAAATTATATTCTGTTTCTTTAATTCCTATAACTTCCCTACAAACTTACGATGACGCAGGGCGCCATAGGTCTAACTACTAAATACTAACTACTTAATACTAAAAAGGAATTTGCAAAGTTTTTGAACAGCAACCGAACGGTGGCTAATCCTGTTCTTCTCTTCCAGGCTCATTTCTGCGAAAGTGATATCATATCCATTTGGAATAAAGATTGGATCATAACCGAATCCTTTTGTTCCAATACGCTCGGTAATAATCCGACCTTCAATACTTCCTTCAAAAAAATGTTGTTCATTATTCATGTTTAAGGAAATAACGGTTTTAAACCGAGCGGTTCTATTGGAGTTATCGCCAAGCTTCTCCAATACCAGATCAATGTTTTTCTCCATGTCCCTCGTTCCGGCATATCTGGCCGAATAAACACCAGGCTCCCCCTGCAAAGCATCAACCTCCAACCCCGAATCATCACCAAAACAATCCACATTAAATCTTTCTTTAAGATAATCCGTCTTTTGTTGGGCATTCTCTTCAAAGGTTACCCCGGTTTCTGGGATATCCTCATGGCAACCAATATCCGCTAAGGAAAGTAGCTTGAACCTATCACCGATCATCTGTTGCACCTCTTCTAATTTATGGGCATTGTTTGTTGCAAATACTAATTCCATTCCTTTGTTATTTATTTTTATTATGCGATGTTAAAATACAAAAAAAGCATCAACCTCTTGGGTTGATGCTAAACTACACATTAAATTTAACGGATTATGATTAAACAGTTTTTACAATTTATATTAAACGGATTGGAAAACCATGATTAAACAGCTTGACTAAATATCGCCTCCTTGCTTTCCAAACTCGAGCTTCCCATCAAATACTCATCCACTTTCCTTGCACATTCCCGACCTTCAGATATCGCCCATACCACTAAGGATTGTCCTCTACGCATATCTCCTGCTACAAACACATTGTCCAAATTGGTCTTATAAGCTGATTCTGTAGCCTGTACATTTCCCCTATTATCCAACTGCACACCAAGCTGAGTCAGTAAGCCTTCATGTTGGGGATGCAGGAATCCCATCGCAAGGGTGACCAATTCGCAAGGGATTTCCCTGGCCGATCCTTCTACTTCTTTAAATGATAGCGGTTTACCATGCTGATCGGTTTCCCATTCCAGATCCACTACCAAGGCTGCCCGCAGGTTTCCTTGTTCATCCCCTAAAAACTCTTTCGTACTAACACTCCAATGTCTTTGGCAACCTTCTTCATGCGAAGTTGTTGTCTTTAGCACCATGGGATAGCTAGGCCATGGCATGGCAGAAGTGCGTGCTTGGGGCGGGGTAGGCATCAGTTCAAATTGGGTCACCGATTTGGCACCATGTCTATTCGAAGTCCCTACGCAATCCGATCCTGTATCACCACCTCCGATCACCAAGACATTTTTTCCGGTAGCTTTTATTTCTGCCTCCGCAAAAGTGGAATTCCCAACCCGTTTATTCTGCTGTTTGAGGAATTCCATCGCATAATGCACCCCGTTCAATTCCCTGCCTGGAATATCCAGGTTTCTCGGAATGGTCGAGCCACCGGTCAATACCACGGCATCATATTCCTGCAATTCCTTCGCAGGAACATTGTTCCCTACTTCGGCATTCGTCCGGAAGATGATCCCTGATTCTTCCATTATCGCTACCCGACGGTCAATCACCTGCTTATCCAGCTTAAAATCGGGGATTCCATATCGCAATAGACCACCTACTTTATCATCCCTTTCATAAACGACCACCTCATGCCCAGCCTTGTTCAACTGTGCAGCAGCTGCCAGTCCAGAAGGACCAGAACCCACTATAGCCACCTTTTTCCCTGTTTTCAGGAAGCTCTTATGGGGTTTCACATAGCCTTTTTTATAGGCTATTTCGATGATGTGTTTCTCGATTTCCTCAATGGCTACCGGGTTTTTGTTGATGCCCAGTACACAGGCAGATTCGCATGGGGCCGGACAGATCCTTCCCGTAAACTCCGGAAAATTGTTGGTCGAACTCAAAATCTGATAAGCTTCTTCCCATTTCCCATCATATACAGCGTCATTGAACTCAGGGATCACGTTGCCCAAAGGACAACCCGAATGGCAGAACGGAATCCCGCAGTTCATGCAGCGTGCTGCCTGGCTATTTAATTGTTCATCCGAATACGGATTGACAAATTCCTTATAATGTTGTTTCCTGCTTTCCACTGCATCTTTCTGAGGGAGCAAGCGTTCATATTCTAAAAATCCTGTTGGTTTTCCCATGAAATTCCTGATTATGCGGTCACTAATTTTTTCAATAATATATTTTTGTATTCCCTTGGGAATACCTTTATAAAGCGGTGCTTTTCGACCGCCCAATCCTGAAGGATGGCACTTGCCCTTTCACTCTTGGTCAATAGGATATGACGTTTCAATAAGCTGATGATCGCTGTTTCGTCTTCGCTTTCCAATGGATCCAGATCCACCATTTCCTTATTGCAGTTTTCCTTGAAATTGCCCTTGATATCGTAGACCCATGCGATCCCTCCGCTCATGCCCGCAGCGAAATTCCTTCCGGTCTCGCCCAGGATCAATGCCCTACCGCCGGTCATATATTCACAACCATGGTCGCCGATCCCTTCTACAACGGCCGTTGCACCAGAATTCCTTACCGCAAACCGTTCGCCAGCCATACCGTTGATGAACAAGTGCCCAGAGGTTGCTCCATATAGGGCGACATTTCCGATGATGATGTTCTCGTGCGGCTGTAATTTGCTTTCCTTGCTCGGATAAATGGCCAACTGAGCGCCTGAAAGTCCCTTACCCACATAATCATTGGCTTCGCCTTCCAGTTCAAAGGAAATCCCACGTGTGTTAAAGGCGCCAAAGGATTGGCCTGCCGAACCTTCAAACTTAAAGTTTATGCTGTTGTCAGGCAGTCCTTCCGATCCGTAGATCTTGGAAATTTCATTGGACAATAAGGTGCCTATCGTTCTATCGGTATTCTTGACATGGAAGGTTCCAAAAACTGGCGTCTTGGTCTCCAATGCAGGTTTCGCCACATTCAATAAGCCCCAATCTAAGATCATACCCATGCCATGGTCCTGTTCTTCGGTATTGTACAAGGTTTCCCCCTGCGCATTCGCCGCTACATGAAGGATGCCCGAGAAATTGATCTTCTTGGCTTTCCAGTGTGGCATGTCTTCTCGTTTCTTCAAGAACTGTGCGCGTCCAACCATCTCATTGATGGATTTGAAACCTAGTTCGGCCATGATCTCACGCATTTCCTCCGCTAGGAATCCAAAAAGATGGACGATATCTTCCGGTTTTCCGGAAAACAACTTCCGCAATTCCGTGTCTTGGGTGGCCACACCAACCGGACAAGTATTCAGGTGACATTTACGCATCATGATGCATCCGCCAGCGATCAAGGCTGCAGTGGCTACGCCCCATTCCTCTGCGCCCAATAAGGTCGCTATCACCAGGTCACGGCCAGTTTTCATCTGCCCATCCGCCTGTAGGACCACCCGACTGCGGAGCTTATTCTGCACCAGCGTCTGATGTGCCTCCGCCAGACCTAACTCCCAAGGTAATCCGGCATGTTTGATGGAGCTGATCGGCGATGCACCGGTACCACCATCATAACCTGCAATCAGGATAACGTCGGCATGGGCTTTCGCCACGCCGGCAGCAATCGTACCAACCCCTGCCTTGGAAACCAGCTTTACATTGATCCGGGCATCCCGGTTTGCATTTTTCAGATCGAAGATCAACTGCGCCAAATCCTCAATGGAATAGATGTCATGATGTGGAGGTGGAGAAATCAGACCAACCCCGGGCGTGGAATGCCTTACTTTAGCGATCCATTCGTCCACCTTGTCACCGGGCAATTGTCCCCCTTCACCCGGTTTTGCTCCCTGGGCCATTTTGATCTGTATTTCATCGGCCTGGGTCAGGTAATTGGAGGTCACACCGAAGCGTGCAGAGGCCACCTGTTTGATGGCGGAGCGCATGGAATCGCCATTGGCTAATTTTTGATAGCGGATCTCATCCTCTCCACCTTCGCCGGTATTGGATTTTCCACCAATCCGGTTCATGGCAATCGCCAAGGTACTATGTGCTTCATGGGAGATCGAACCAAAGGACATGGCTCCCGTAGCGAATCTCTTCAGGATTTCACGCGCAGGCTCTACCTCTTCCAATGGAATAGCTGTGCGATGTTTGGCAAAATCCAATAAACCGCGTAAAGTGAACATACGTTCCTTTTGGTTATTGATCAGTGAAGCGTATTTTTTATAAGATTCGTAATCGTTGTTGCGACAGGCCTGCTGCAGGAGATGCACCGTCTGTGGATTCCATAAATGGCCTTCACCCCGACGTTTCCATTGGTATAATCCACCCTCAGGCAATAAAGTCTGGCTGACACGGCTGTGTTCAAAACCACGTTTATGTTTTGCCAAGGCCTCCTTGGCGATATCATCCAAGGTCAATCCACCGATACGGGAAACGGCACCACAAAAGTATTTATCCACCACCTCGGCATCGATACCCAGCACCTCGAAGATCTGCGCGCCATGGTAGGATTGAAGGGTGGAAATACCCATTTTGGAAAATATTTTCAATAAGCCATTACATACGGCTTTTACATAATTCTTTTTCAGGTCGTCCCAGGTCAGTTGGGTGTCCAATTGCCCGGTTTCCTTCATGGTCCTGATGCTTGCCAAGGCCATGTAAGGGTTGATAGCCGTTGCACCGAAAGCCAGTAGACAGGCGAAATGATGGACTTCCCAGGCATCGCCCGCCTCTACGACCAATCCTACCGCCCCTCGGTTGCCGGTTTTGATCAAGTGGTGATGGACCGCAGACACCGCCAATAGGGAAGGGATTGCGCAATGCTGCGAATCGATCGCCCTATCCGATAGGATAATGACCTCAAAGCCATCCCGAACGGCATCATCCGCATAGCGGCATAGGCGTTCCAAACCCGCTTCCAAAGATCCTTCCTTACCATCGGCCCGGAAATAACTTTGGATGGTCTTGGCCTGAAAAACCCCTGTATCGATAGACCTTAATTTCTCCAGTTCGGAGGAAGTCAGGATGGGATGCTCCAGGGTTACACAATGGCAGAATTTCTGATCCTCAATCAGGATATTGCCGGCATTGCCGATAAAAGTCGCCAAACTCATGACCAATCGCTCCCTGATCGGGTCGATCGGCGGGTTGGTCACCTGGGCAAAAAACTGCTTGAAATAACTGGAAATATGCTGAGGTTGATCGGATAACACGGCTAAAGGAACATCCGTACCCATGGAGCCAATAGGTTCATAGCCCGTCAAGGCCATAGGGGTCAGGATCGTTTCGATATCTTCGCGGCTATAACCGAAGGATTGTTGGTATTTGAAAACCGATTCTTTGGAAAGGTAAGTAAAGGTGACACGCGGATCGGCCAATTCATCCATTCGGATTTTATATTTATTGATCCAATCGCCATAAGGTTGCTGGCGGATAAGTTCGCCTTTGACCTCCTCATCTGAACGGATCTTACCCGCCTCCATGTCTACCACGAAAATCTTCCCGGGCTGTTGGCGACCTTTTTTGATGATGGTGGATTCGTCGATTGGCAATGCTCCTGCCTCCGAAGCCACCACCACCCGGTCATCCGAGGTAATGGCATAGCGTAATGGACGAAGACCATTGCGGTCCAAGGTGGCGCCGATGATCTTTCCATCTGTAAAACAAAGTGCTGCCGGTCCATCCCATGGCTCCATCAAGGTGGCATGATATTCATAGAATGCCTTTTTTAAAGGATCCATCTGCTCATTGCCATCCCAAGCTTCCGGAACGAGCATCAAGAGTACATGAGGAAGGCTTCTTCCGCTATGGAGCAACAGCTCGACAACATTGTCCAGACAGGCCGAATCGGATTGGCCCTTATCTACTACGGGCAATAGGATTTCCATTTCCTCTGCCGTAAAATAAGGCGAAGAATAGGCCCTAACACCGGCATAGAACCAATTGAGGTTTCCGGTCAGGGTATTGATTTCCCCATTATGGGCAATCATCCGGAAAGGTTGGGCCAATGACCAGGATGGAAAGGTGTTGGTTGAAAACCTGGAATGCACCAATCCAAAAGCGGAAACTACCCGCGGATCTTTCAGGTCCTCAAAATAGGAGCCCACCTGGTAAGTGGTCAACTGACCTTTATAAATAATGGTTTTGCAAGAAAGGGAGGCGAGGTAAAGAGGTAATGGATAGGCTTGGTGTTTTTTGATCTTCTGGATGATCAGGCGGCGGAGCACATATAATTTCCGTTCAAATTCTTCGGTGTTTTTAACCTGTTCGGGTCTGGCCACAAAGAATTGAACGATCTCTGGTTCGGCACTTAAGGCCGTAGGTCCTATACCGGCTCTATTGACCGGAACGGAACGAAAACCAAGGAAATCCATTTGACGCTCCGAAGCTGCTTCCACGATCACCTCGCGGCAGATCTTGTTCATTTCCTCTTCCTTCGGCAGGAACAACATCCCTACGCCATAATAACCCGGTTCCTGTAACTGTATGCCTAGATTGATACATTCTTCCCATAAGAATTCGTGGGGAAGTTGGATCATGATACCGGCACCATCCCCAGACTCTGGATCACATCCACAAGCACCACGATGTTCCATATTCTCCAACATGGTCAGTGCATCGCGCACCTGCGCATGGGATTTCTGCCCCTTGATATGGGCGACAAAACCTACACCACAGGCATCGTGTTCAAATTCGGGATGATAAAGTCCTTCTTGCTGCATGATATTTTGAATATTAGATTGATTTAATAACGAGATTGCTAATATATGAATAAAAACTTGTTTTATTTATAATATTTATAATTTAATTAATGTTTTGTTGTTTTTAATGTAAATTATGCTTGGTTTTGTGATTGAATTTGTATTTGTTTCGCCATCTCATTATAAAAATGAAATATCATTCGTTACATTTGTTTATAGAACAAACAAATTATGGTCATCAAAGAAATTGAGATCTACCGTTTGAGCATTCCGATGGAACCATTTGTGATTGCAACGGGGGTTATGGATTATGCACAGAATACTTTTATTCGGGTTCGGACAGATGCTGAACTATATGGGGTAGGCGAATGTTCGGCCTTTCCTATGATCGTTGGCGAGACCCAGGAAACCTGCATCGCTATAGCAAAGGACTTTGCCAAGATCTGGGTGGGTAAGGATCCCTTGGCTTTAGAGGATCGCCTAGCCGAATTGCATACCTATATCGCGAAGAACAGTACTATCAAATCGGCCTTCGATATGGCCTTATATGATCTGGCAGCCAAGGCTGCCGGCGTTCCGCTCTATCAATTTTTAGGGGGAACTCCTCGGGAGATCCATACGGATATTACCATCGGGATTGGTACTGCGGAGGAAATGGCGGCCAAGGCTTTAACTCTATATGAGGGTGGGGCGGTTGCCCTGAAGGTCAAATTGGGGAAGAAGCCCCAAGAGGATATTTCCCGTATGAAGGCCATTCGGCAAGCGGTGGGTTTTGATATCCCTATCCGCATTGATGCCAACCAAGGGTGGATCTATGAAGAGGCTGTGGAAGCGTTGCAGGGATTAGAACCTTTGAAAATCCAATTCTGCGAGCAACCCATGCGCACCTATAATGACCATCTGCTTGCTGCACTCCGAACTGAGACCATTGTTCCCATCATGGCAGATGAATCGGTCTATGATCATCATGATGCGGAGCGCATCTGTAGAACAGACAGCTGTGATTACATCAACATCAAGTTCTCCAAGTCTTCGGGAATTGCAGAATCGCTGAAGATACAGGCGGTAGCCAAGGAATATGGTATCCCTTGTATGATCGGAGGGATGTTGGAAAGCCGTTTGGCATTGGCTGCCAAGGCACATTTTGCCTATGCAGCAGATAATGTAAAATTCTATGATCTGGATACCTGCATGGTGGGTCATCTGGAAGATCCTGTAAATGGGGGCGTAGTGTATGATGGCTATGCCATCAAGCTGACCGATGGTCCGGGCATCGCGGCTGATATTTCGGAAGAATTCTTACAAAAATGCGATAAATGGCTGGTATGATCTATGCACAATTAAATAACGACAGCTGGGATCTGGGGGTAAGTGAGGTATTGATCCTACTTATTCTGGTCTTGATCCTGGCCTTTTTCTTTTATATTTTTCGGAAGCTATTGAAGCGAAAGTAAGTTCGTTTACGGCTGAAATTTGGGTATAAATGAGTACCTTTGGGAACATTTATCAGAATTAAAGATTATGAGTACACAAAGAGGACCTATTTCTCAATTCATGGAGAAAAACTATCTTCATTTTAATGCTGCTTCGATGGTAGATGCGGCGAAAGGCTATGAAGATCATTTGGCAGCGGGTGGTAAAATGTTGATTTCATTGGCTGGTGCGATGAGTACCGCGGAACTTGGAATTTCCCTAGCTGAAATGATCCGTCAGGATAAAGTGGCTATCATTTCCTGTACAGGTGCAAACTTGGAAGAGGATGTGATGAACTTGGTGGCTCACTCTCACTATAAGCGTGTTCCAAATTACCGCGATTTGACGCCTCAAGATGAATGGGAATTATTGGAGAACCATTATAACCGTGTAACCGATACCTGTATCCCAGAAGAAGAAGCTTTCCGTCGTTTGCAATCGCACTTAGAAAAGGCTTGGAAAGACGCAGAAGCTGCTGGCGAACGTTATTTCCCACACGAATTTTTATATAAAGTAGTTCTTTCCGGAGATCTGGAACAATATTACGAGATCGATCCAAAGAACTCCTGGATCTTGGCAGCTGCTGAGAAAAATATTCCAATCATTGTACCGGGATGGGAAGATTCTACCACAGGTAATATCTTCGCATCATACGTGATCAAAGGCGAGTTGAATGTGCATACTGTTAAAACCGGTATTGAATACATGATCTATCTTACAGAATGGTACCGCGCAAATTCTGGTGGTAAAGGAGTAGGATTCTTCCAGATCGGTGGTGGTATTGCCGGAGATTTCCCAATCTGTGTGGTTCCTATGATGTATCAGGATTTGGAATGGCATGATGTTCCTTTCTGGTCTTATTTCTGTCAGATCTCTGATTCGACCACTTCTTTTGGTTCTTATTCAGGCGCAGTTCCGAATGAAAAAATCACTTGGGGTAAATTGGATACAGAATCCCCTAAATTCATCGTGGAGTCTGATGCAACGATCGTTGCACCATTGATCTTCGCTTGGGTATTGGGTCAATAATCCATATTTTGATTTAAGAATAGGTTTAAGAAATGGCAGATAGCTTACATACAACGAATCCCGTTGCGCTTCAAGCGTTGATGTCGGAAACCTTATTTTTACCAAAAACTTCTCAGCAGGAATTCACTTCTGCTGAGGAGTTTATATATCAAGGAGATAAGAGCACAGGGGTGTTGTTTATCCTGCGGTATCCGGATTATCCTTATTTCTCGCCAGCGGCAGAAGAGGCTTTTCTGAAAACCATAGGTGCATTGCAGCTCCACGCTGGAAATGTAGCAGTGGTGAATCTTGCCAATCCGCATAATCCGAATGAATGGAAACGGATCATGGCCTTTTTCCAACCTAAAAAAATTACCTTATTGGGTGTAGAACCTATTTCTTTGGGCTTACCGGCCATCGCACATAATTCTTATATGCACGGAAAGGTAGCAACGGTATTTAATACCTTCAGTTTTGAAGAGATGTTTGCCGATGTGCAGAAGAAGAAAATGTTCTGGATGGAATTTAAATCCTTTATGGGTTAGTCGAGCTGTTCTGCTCTTCTTCTAAATTTTCTACTTCTTTCTTAGTTTGAACCGGATTTTCTATCTTTTTCTGGGTTGGATTTTCATTGCTGTTTTGATCAGAGGACTTCTGGGCAGGATCATCTTTGCCGTTCTGGTCTGGAACAACTGTTTCCTTACTACGTTTCCTGTTCATCATATCCTCCACGGATTTCGGTCTATCCTGAGGTTTCCAAATAAAGCCGGGTAGCACTTCATTCTCTTGGGTAACCAGTTTGAACGGATAAAGCTTCTGGTCAACCTTCCTTTCCGAAACATAATCGATGATCTCGCGGCCTTCCATACTTATTTTGATGCGGCTACAGCGGTCATGGAACATTTCTTTAATGATCTTGGTTTTATCGTCGGCATTAAATACCAAGGCTTCGGCATTGCCAGTTATGAATAAGCGTTCGATATTATTATTGGCAAAAAAGGCGACGATCTTTCGGCCTTTTAATTGATTGAACTTTACGGTATCCAGAACAGCATTCACCATAAAAGCATTTTCTTTTAATAGTGCATTATCCATCTTGTTGTTCTTGATCTGCATAAAAATAGTATCTGCAGAGATCTGGGATCCATCTGACCAGATCATTGGCTTGCCCATAAACCGGAACATGGAATCGACCATGCCATAATAAACGGAGTCGGCAACAGCCTGCAGATCCGATTTGAAGACCCTGACGTTATTGAAGGCATTCACGATGCGGGTTCTGGCGGTATCCGAAAACATCACCGTAGAATCCTTTATTGTTGTATCAGCTTTTAAAGCAGAAGTCATAGCCTTTTTCATGAGACTATCTGGCTCATTTCCCGTCGGGATGACTGCGTTTCTGCGAAGGATACTATCCGCTTTGCTGATGGCCTGTATCTGTTTCGGATCCACAGCCACCGTGTTCTGGTTAGCAGAATTTGTGTTGTTAACCTTTGGCGTTGGTTTTTTCTGGACAGTTTTAGCTGGAGTGGTCGGTTTTTTTGGATCCTGAAGGATTTTCTCACCGACAGTCTGTGGATTTTGCTGTGTGGAGTCTCCTGCAGCATTTAAATCCATATCCTCCTCATCGCCATAATCTACGTCAGTATCTTCTTGGAGTTTTCCTCCTGAGCGATCCAACTTTAAATCCAAAGGCTGATAATCCCTAACAAATATAACCTTGGAAAATATAGTATCCGCCGTCATGTAAGCCGTGTCGATCCTGGTATTGGTTTTAGCGGTAGGTGCAAGAATACTATCCTGCTTTGGAGGTTCTATAGCTTTGAGTTCTGGGTTTTTCGCCAATTCTTTCTGACGTTCCTTTTCGAGCTTTTCAGCGGCTTTTAAACGTTCTTTCTCGGCCTTCTCTTTTTCTTTGGCCAACTTTTCCTGATCGCGTTCAAGCTGCTTGATCTCTTTAGGAGTTAAATTTGCCCTATCGATCGTGTCTGTAGCCGTAGAATCTGCATTTTCTGTAGAATCAGATTGGACAACATATTTGATGAGGGGGTCGGTATGCATCAGAATAGACTGATCGGCCTCTAGGTACTTACCATATTCCCCATTGGCATAAAATTTATCCAAGGTATCAACGAAAACCACATTCCTAAAAGCTTCTCCTATGCCTTTCTCCCGATCATAGAATAAGCTATCACCTTTTAAAAACCGCGATCCTTCGGTGTATAAATTGTTTTTGTTAAATTTTGCTACACCAAAAGCGGTGTTGTATTTTCCACGCTCCGTATATAGTTTCTCACCTTTTCTACCATTAATGTTTGTAGGGCCAAAGAAAAATGCATCCCGATACATGGTATTGTATTGTAGGGAGTCGGTATAGATAATTGCGCCAGGCGTACGGACCACCACTTTGTTGCGGAAATAAGCATCCTTGGTCGTCTCGAAATAATAGGCATTTTTAGAAGTGATGGTATCTTGACGTCCAATAATTCGGCCTCCATTTCTATAGGATCCGCGTTGGGAACCCGTATTATAGGTCATGTGGTTGGTGGTCAATGTGGTTTCGCCGTCAATCATCCTCACATTATAAAGAAGGGTTGCCTGTTGTGCAGCGGCATCATAAAACAAATCATCTCCATAGATAACTGTTCCAGAAGGTTGTGTGATGATGATATTTCCCTTTGCCTTAAAATACTCCCTACCATCTTCTTCTTTGTAATAATCGCCAGAATCGGCAGCTAAAGTAGATCCCTTATGTTCATACAATGCATTATACGCCCGGAATATTTTTTGGTTAATCGCCTTAACTGAGGATGAGTGAATTAAACGAAGTTCATTACCTGCAGGTTGAGCCTGTGGTGTAACGGGAATCTGCCCATAACTGGCCAAACAGATGATGCTTAAAAACAGTAGAATAAGGTATCTCACAAGCGCAAAAATATACAATTAATTAGCAAAAATTTGTTAAACAATAATTTTTAATAGCAAAGGGGATGCAAAGTTTATTATATCTATTTTTGAAGAATGGATGCAAAGACTAAATTCTCGCATTTCTTATCGAAAAACGAATTGCTAAACCGTTCGGAAAAAGTGCTTTTGGCAGTCAGTGGAGGGAAGGATTCCATGCTGATGATGCATTTATTCCATGATTTGGGCTATCAAATCGGAATTGCCCATTGTAACTTTCAATTACGGAGTAAGGAGTCCGATCTGGATGAAGAATTGGTGAAGAATTTCGCGCTTCAGCATCAAATCCCTTTCCATGGTATTCATTTTGATACCGAAGAATACGCCGATGAACATAAAATATCCATTCAGATGGCAGCCCGTAAACTGCGTTACGAGTGGTTCGAGCAGCTAAGGATTGAGTTTGGATATGGGAAGATTGCGATTGCGCAGCATCTGAACGATCATATCGAAACTTCTTTATTCAACCTTACCCGGAGTACAGGATTGAAGGGCTTATTGGGCATTTCCATCCAGCGGGATCACCTTATCCGTCCCTTGATGTGTTTTACGGGAGCGGAAGTGGAGCAGACTGTAAAAGAACTTCAGGTTCCCTACCGCGATGATCAATCAAATTTTTCCAGTAAATATGCCCGCAATAAAATCCGGTTGGAGATCATTCCCAAGTTCAAGGAAATACAGCCTGATTTTGAGCAGATCTTCTTGGAGAACATCAAGCATTTTGAGGAAAGTTATCAGTTTATCCAACGTATTGTTTCGGAGAGAAGAAAAGAGTTGTTTCGTGTAGAGGGAAAATATGTTTACATCCAACGAGCAGACTTATCGGAAAACCTTTCTGATTCCTACTTTTTATTTGAGCTGTTCAAACCTTTTGGTTTTCAAAAAAGTATTCTGGAGGAAATGATTGCGGTATGGGATAAGCCGATGGGGCAGGTATTTGAATCATCGGATCATAAGCTATTGGTAGATAGGGATCAATTGATCATTAGGGAAAGATCAGTTTTAGAGAAGGAGCAGGAGGTACTGATATTAGAAGAGGATGTAAGTAAACATTTAAGCGCGGGTGAAAGCGTAAGCTTTCCATTTCTAGATTCCTTTTTAACCTTAGGCTGTAATAGAGATCTAGGGATTACAGATCCTAAATCATCGAAACAAAACACAAACGAAAATGGAAAGTCTGAAATCCAGATCGATGCAGACCTCCTCCAATTCCCATTAAAATTACGCTTTAAAGAACAGGGAGATTATTTTATTCCTCTGGGTATGACAGGCAGGAAGAAATTGAGCGATTTCTTCATCCAGGAAAAGGTAAACCGCTTCGAAAAAGAAGAGATTCCGATCTTGGTAAATGGCAATGGAGAAATCATCTGGGTAGTCGGCATGCGATTAGATAATCGCTTTAAAGTGACTGAAAATACAAAGAAAGTACTTACATTAGTATTCAAATAGTGGAAATGACAGATCAACCTTTATTTCAGGAAAAACAGTACCTAGGTCGGGACATGACTTGGATTAGTGTTCGATTGATCCTTGCCCTGTTCTGTTTCGTAGCTTATTATATCAATTGGGAGCACCTGATTTCCCGCCAACTTTTCTTCATTGTCGGCGTTTTGATCTTATTGGTTTCCATCATCATGCTGTATATGATCAGTTATCGGACAAAAGTCACCGATACGCATGTGATCTTAAGCGGTCTATGGACCACCAGTTTGGTGAAAATAGACCTAAACTCCATCACCAAGGTGGAAAAAAAGAAGTACTCCAACTTCTTCTTCAATAACCCGGTTTACAATCTGCATAAGAATGGTAAGATTCGTTTCTATTCGGGTGGTAAGGAAGCCATTTGGTTAACCGATAAAGATGGATTGGTCTATGTGATTGGTTCTCAGCATCCAGACCAGTTTTTTCAAGCTTTGCAATTGGCAAAAGGCAAAAAGTAAAAATTTGTTAATTGAGATTTCCTTGACAATTTTCCCCGCTAAGCAATCAAATATTTATTAAATTTGATAAAAAGCATTAAAAAAGAATGACACTTATCTATTTTATTATATCCGTAGTTGTATTTTATTACCTGTTCAAATTTGGTATGCGCCTATTGCTGCCTTTCTTCATGAAGAAGGTGGCTGAGAAGATCATGAATGGTCAACAAGGACAATACGCCAATGAAGGTCCACAACAGGGACGTTATCAAGATCCATTTTCCCAGTTCAAGCGTGAGTCTCGTCAGGATGGTAAAGTAAGGGTAGAATATACCCCCGAAAAATCCAAAAAGGGCAAAGGCACGGAAACAGCTGGCGAGTTTATCGATTTTGAAGAAGTAAAATAAGCTAAGCCCATCTAAAAAGCCTATCTTTGCTTTGCTATGTGGCTAAAGCACCTTTCAGTCTTAAACTTTAAGAACTATACAGAGTCTACCTTAGATTTTTTACCCGAAACCAATGCCTTTACAGGCCAGAATGGTTCCGGAAAAACAAATCTATTGGATGCAATCCATTACCTTTCACTCTGCAAATCTTTCTTCAATCCTATTGATTCCCAACATATCAAAAAGGGGGAGGAATGGTTTATGGTACAGGGCGAATTCGATCGTGAACTCCTCTGTGATGTAGTTTCCTGTAGCATCAAAAAAAACCAGAAGAAGCAATTCAAGAAAAACAAGAAAGAATATAACCGACTTGCCGATCATATTGGGCAATTTCCCTTGGTGATGATCTCACCGAATGATACCTCCATCATTATCGATGGTAGTGAGGAAAGAAGGAAATTCGTGGATAATGTGATCTCCCAAACGGATAACCAGTACCTGGATATCCTGATTTCCTATAACCGCATTTTGCTTCAACGCAACACCGTTCTGAAGAACATCAAGGATACCGGTGTTTTTGATGTGGGTCTGTTGGAGGTGCTGAACCTGCAATTGGTCGAATCGGGTGAACGGATCTTTAAGCGAAGACAACAGTTCATGGCTGAATTTCTACCGGAATTCCGTCGGTATTACCAGTTCCTATCGGATGATGCGGAACAGGTGGAGCTTATCTATGAATCACCGCTGATGGGGCAGGATTTTCTACAGCTATTGGAGACCAGTTTGGATAAGGATAGGCTGTTGGAAAGAACCACCATTGGTATTCATAAAGATGATCTACTGTTCAGTATCCACGAAGGGATGCCCTTGAAGAAGTTTGGTTCCCAAGGTCAACAGAAATCTTTTTTGATTGCCTTGAAACTCGCGCAATACTCCTTTCTGAAAGAGAAAAAACAGTTCAAACCGCTCCTATTATTGGATGATATCTTTGATAAATTGGACGAAAACCGCACCAAGAAATTGATGCAGTTGGTGTCGGAAGATGAGTTTGGGCAGATTTTTCTCACAGATACGGATGCGGATAGAATAAACAGAATTTTTGAAGAAATAGGTAAACCTATTCGTATCTTTGATATACAAGGAGGTCAAGTAAATGCTGAAGTACAATAAAGACGATGCTTTTCGTAGAAGCGATGATATCACCATCAAACAAGCGGTAGAGAAGCTTCTGGATGTCTATCGTCTTCGCAGGAAATTTGACGAAACCTCCATTGTGGCTGCTTGGCCAGAATTGATCGGACAAGCGATCGCCAACCGAACCCAACAAATCTATATCCGGGATAAAAAGTTATTTGTTCGTGTAGAATCGGCTGTCATCAAAAATGAATTGGCGATGATGCGTAGGCAGATTATCGGCCGTGTGAATGAGTATGTGGGGCAGGTGGTCATTGAAGAATTTGTAATTCTTTAGTTTACCTAAGTTCTTTTCAGTTTACCTTAGTTCTTTTCTTTTTTATCGATGAAATATTACCTATCAGCCGTGCTGGGTTTTTTGATCTGGGGAACCTTTGCCCTCGTCCTTAAACCGCTCGGTGCCTATGCCGCCCTGGATATTCTGATCCACCGCGTTTTGTTCGCATCCGTTTCCATTGTCATTGCTTGTTTTCTGTTCAGACGCAAGCAGACCCTGGCAAGTATACAATACCTTCGAAATCTTCCCAAAAAACAATTAAAGAATCTGCTGATCAATGTGATCGGAAGTGCCATTTTATTGGCTTTGAACTGGTTTCTCTTTATCTATGTGATGAATACGGTTTCGGTCAATGCCACCTCACTGGCCTACTTGATCTGTCCGATCTTAACGACCGTCTTGGCCAGTATCTTCCTCAAGGAACACCTAAACAAAGGTCAATGGTTCGCCGTGGCGCTGAGTGTGCTGAGTTGTATCCTCATGGCTTATGGACATTTTATCGATCTCTTCTATAGTTTTGTAATTGCGCTTTCCTATGCGGCCTATCTTGTGCTGCAGAAGAATTCCTTTCAACTGGATAAGTTCGTCACCCTGACCATACATATTTTGGTCAGTACGCTCTTATTGCTGCCTATACTGGGCATGATCGACACCACTGTACCAAAAACCAATGATTTCTATCTTTTGATCATGGTCATTGCCATTGGATATACCATTATCCCTTTGTTCTTAAATATCTACGCCCTGAAAGGCTTGGATAGCTCTGTAGTGGGCATCCTGCTTTATCTTAATCCCATCATTTCCTTTTTCTTGGCGATCCTTTATTACAAGGAATCCATCACCCTATTCCAGATCATTGCGTTTAGCCTGATCTTCTTGGCCATCATCTTATTTAATGTTTCCTATATTTATGAAAGAAGGAAAACAAAAAGAATAGCCAAGATATGAAAGCATTTAAGGAACAACTCTTTCAATTGTTTGAGGTCGATGAGCTGCAGGCAGAACATATCCTCAGTCTTTTCAAAAGGGAGGAGCTGACAAAAGGAGACTTGTTCTTAGCAGTTGGAAAATCAGCAGATCGCTTAAGTTTTATAGCGTCTGGCTATTGTCGGGTGGTGAAATGGACAGAAGAAAGGGAAGTGACCCAATGGATAGGCTCTCCGGGTTATTTCATGACGGATCTATCATCTTTCTTTTTTAATCAACCTGCATTGGGAACTATTGAAGCGTTGAGTCCAATGGTCATCTGGACTTTATCCAAAACCGATTACAAGAGTTTGGAAAAGCAATTCCCTGAATGGAATCTGTTGGAAAAGCGTTTTCTGGCGAAGTGTTTCATGCAGATCGAATCCCGTGTATTTGATTTTATTGGCTTATCTGCAGAAGAGCGATATCTGAAATATTTCCATCAACATAAAGCCCTGTTTAATCAGGTGCCACTGCAATACATTGCCTCGGTTTTAGGGATGAGCCCAGAGACATTAAGCAGGATCAGAAATAAGCTGGCCATTTCTTGATAAATGTCAAGTGCTTTCGAAATACCTCAGGCTACCTTTGGTATATGAAAACAGCGATAGAAACAACAATCCGTATTCAGGCTCCAATTTCCCTCGTTTGGAACATCCTAACAGACTTTCAGAAGTATCCTGCCTGGAGCCCAACCATCAAGGAATTTAAAGGAATACCAAAGGAAGGTTCTCGAACTAAGGTATTATTATCACAGCCGGGAGGCAGCAGTATAACGATGAATCCAATCTTTCTAGCAATAAAGGCTAATCTTGAACTTCGTTGGAAAGGCAGGTTGCTGATGAAAGGTATCTTTGATGGAGAACATTATTTCCTGCTAAGGGAAATCGAAGATGAAATTACCGAGCTAGTGCAAGGGGAGAAATTCTCCGGTATATTAGTGCCTTTTCTCAAGAAAATGATCCATGGAAACACAAAAACAGGTTTTGAACTCTTTAATCAAGCGATAAAAGATCGGGCAGAGGCTTCAAGATAAGGCAGAGGCTTCAAGATAAGGGATAACCTTAGCTTCAAGATTAGGCATGGCCCAAGCAATTATAAATATTGCTCTAAATCACCTTTTCCTTCACGAATAACCTCAAAATCCCCGGAAGTAAGATCCACAATGGTAGAAGCCACATTATCGCCATAACCACCATCGATCACCAAATCCACCTTATCCTGGTATTTTTCATAGATCAATTCAGGGTCGGTAGAGTACTCAATGATTTCATCCTCATCGTGGATGGATGTCGTCACAATGGGATGCCCCAATTGCTTCACGATCTCCCGAACGATATTGTTGTCAGGGACACGGATACCTACGGTTTTCTTTTTGGAACTTAATAGCTTCGGAACCTGAGAACTCGCATTAAAAATAAAGGTAAATGGACCAGGCAAAGCCTTTTTCAATACCCTGAACACAGCTGTATCAAACGGCTTGGTATATTGCGAAATATCCGTCAGGTCATAACAGATAAAAGAGAGATTTGCTTTGTCAGGTTTTAATCCACGCAGCGCATAGACCTTTTCGATGGCTTTCTGATTGCTGATATCACAACCCATACCATAGACGGTATCCGTCGGGTAGATGATTACTCCACCTTTTTTCAAAACCTCTACGGCTTCTTCTATTACCTTCGGATTAGGGTTGTCGTTGTAAATCTTCAACAGCATGCTTTTCTCTTTTAGGGTTATGGATGTTAAATCCGCTATATGATAAACAAAAACCGTCAAAAGAAGTTTCTGACGGTTTTAATTATATTTTTAATGATCTTAGAATTCAGCGTTCTTAGGCGTCCTTGGGAAAGGTATCACGTCCCGAATGTTGGTCATTCCGGTGGTGAACAACACCAAGCGTTCAAAGCCTACACCGAAACCAGAATGCGGCACCGATCCAAAACGACGGGTATCCAAGAACCACTCCATTTCTTCCGTAGGAATGCCTACTTCATTCATCCTCGTGATCAATTTCTCCAGGTTTTCCTCTCGCTGAGAACCACCAACCATTTCTCCGATTCCAGGGAACAAGATATCCATCGCACGTACGGTTTGTCTACCTTGCGCATCAACAGGATTCTGTTTCATATAGAAAGACTTGATCTCTCTTGGATAATCGGTTAAGATAACCGGTTTCTTGAAATGTTTCTCTACCAGATAACGTTCGTGCTCCGATTGCAGGTCAGCACCCCATCCTTCGATCAGGTATTTGAACTGTTTCTTTTGGTTAGGCTTGCTCTTCATCAGGATATCGATCGCCTCTGTATAGGTCAAACGAACAAAATCATTCTCCACAACGAAGTTTAATTTCTCTACCAGATCCAACTCAGAACGATCTGCCTGCGGTTTAGATTTCTCTTCCTCCAAAAGACGAGCTCGCAAGAATTCGATCTCTTCCGGACAGGTATCCAAGGCATATCTGATCACATACTTCAATAAATCTTCCGCCAACTGCATGTTGTCTTCCAATTCATAGAAAGCCATTTCTGGTTCGATCATCCAGAACTCCGCCAAGTGACGGGTAGTGTTTGAATTCTCCGCACGGAAGGTTGGTCCGAAGGTATAGATATTTCCGAATGCCAAGGCAGCTAATTCGCCTTCCAATTGGCCGGATACCGTTAAGTTGGTTGATTTGCCGAAAAAGTCTTCTCTAAAATCGATTTCCCCTTGCTCCGTACGAGAAAGGTTGTTTAGATCCAAAGTCGTTACGCGGAACATCTCTCCAGCGCCTTCAGCATCCGATCCTGTAATGATCGGTGTATGCATATAAACGAAATCTCTTTCTTGAAAGAATTTATTGACAGCAAATGCCAATGCGTTTCTCACTTTGAAGATCGCGTTGAAAGTTCCGGTACGGAAACGAAGGTGTGCAATTTCACGAAGGAATTCCAGGCTGTGTTTTTTAGGTTGCAATGGGAACTTCTCTGCATCAGAATCACCAATAATGCTGATGTCTGTTGCTTTCACCTCCACACGTTGACCCTTACCTTGGGATTCCACTAAAGTCCCTTGTACACGAACAGCGGCACCAGTAGTGATTCTTCTCAGGATATCATCTGGGGTGTTCTCAAAATCGATTACAGCTTGGATATTATTGATTGAAGAACCGTCATTGATCGCCACAAATTGATTGTTACGAAAGGTGCGAACCCATCCTTTAACAATTACTTCTTTTCCAAACTCTTCTGATTTTAATAGTTCTTTTATTCGTGTATGTTCCATTTTTATGAAAATATGATTATTTCTGCGGTTTAAGCTTACAAAAATAGCAATTAATAAGATTTTACCCAACCTTTTTCCAACACCTCTTTAGCATGGTAGGTTAGGATGGAGGTAACTCCAGCGCGTTTAAAACTTAACAACGTTTCTAAGATCACCTGCTCGCTTAACCATCCATTAGCAATGGCTGCTTTTAACATGGCATATTCTCCTGAAACATTGTAGGCAGCGATCGGAAGATCAAAATTATCATGCAATAATTTGATCACATCCAGATAAGGTAATCCCGGTTTGACCATTAAAAAGTCTGCCCCTTCTTCCATATCCAATTGTGCTTCGATCAAAGCTTCCTTGCTGTTGGCCGGATTCATCTGATAGGTCTTTTTATCACCTTTTTTAGGTGCAGAACCTAGGGCATCCCTGAATGGGCCATAATAAGCAGAAGCATATTTTGCGGTATAGGACATCAAAGAGACATTGGTAAAACCATTTTCATCCAATACTTCACGCAAATAGCCAATACGTCCATCCATCATATCTGATGGAGCAATAATATCAGCGCCTGATTCCGCATGTGCCAAAGCCATTTTGCCTAATACTTCTAGGGTTTCATCGTTCAGGATCTCACCGTTCTCCACAATACCATCGTGGCCATCCGAACTATAGGGATCCATAGCCACGTCGGTTACCACACAAGCCTCCGGGAAGTTCTTCTTCACTTCCTCGATGGCGCGAAGGTACAAGGTACCTTTGCGGTAGCTTTCTGTAGCATACTTATCTTTTAAAGACTCTTCTACAGCCGGGAAAAGGTCAAATGCTTTCAGCCCAAGCTTCATGCAGCTTTCCACTTCACGTAAAAGGTTGTCTACCGAATACCGGTAGATGCCCGGCATGGAGGATACTTCTACTTTCTGGTTTTCGCCATCAACAATAAATAATGGGAATATAAGATTCTGTGCATGTAAGTGGTTCTCTTGAACCATATCGCGTATTACAGCCGATTTCCTGTTTCTTCTAGGACGATGTAACATGATGTTTTGTTTTATTAATAATCTAATCCGAAAATTGCTTCCGCCAAACCGATTTCATCTGGGGTAAATGGAAGCGTGTATTTTAAGCCCAATTTCTCGATAGCAGCTGCGGTTGAATGGCCGATACAGATGATCTTCTGATCCGGATCTGCCAAGTTTTCGCGGAAATAGGCTTCCACATTGCTAGGGCTCGTGAAAATCATCACCTCAGCATTGGTCTTGTTCACCTCTTCTTCAATGACAGTTTCATAGATAGGCATATCGATCACCTTGGTTTCTGGTGTCAATGCCTTTTGGATGGTCATGTACGATCCTTCAGCACGAGGGATCAATACCGTCTGCCCATCCACCAATTTCGCAAATTCCTTCGCGATATCTTCAGTTTCAATACCTAGGTTATCACCAGAGAAGTCTGCAATGCGGTTGTATTTTCTCAACGTATCCTCAGACCCCCTGCCCAAAACAGCAATCTTGGTTTTTTTCAAGATCCAAGGCTCCAATTTAAAGAAATGCTCAATCGCATTCTTGCTGTTGAAGAAAATCCAATCAGCGCGCTTAAGGATAAAAGAATCCAACTTATTGATGGTTGGGAAAATACGGATTAATGATCGGTCATCGATCTGGATCTCGTGTTTTTTAAGATATCTTCCCAAGTAGGAGTTTTCTGCTAGATCGCGGGTGATGAATACCGAAGAAGGAAGTTTTCTATCCTTGCTGTATTTGGCAAATATCTTTTCTGCCATGCCTTCAGTGCTTTCTGCCTGTAGGAAAACGCGGTCTGGAAAGTCCTCATTCGTATCGGCAATGGAAGTCCAAGATTGGTACATGCCATCTTTTTTACGGCAATAAGAACCTAGTGGTGCGTGACAACCGGCATCAAACATGTTCAATACCTTGCGTTCTACCGCAATGGTTTCTGCCACTTCCTTATTGTGGATCCCTTGAAGGATATCAAATAATTCGGTATCGGATTCACGGATCTGAATCGCCAGAACTCCTTGAGCAGGAGCAGGAATCAATTCCACGGGAGGGATCTCTTCCAGATGGAAATCCGAAAGGTCCATATTGATGCGGGAAATCCCGGCCTTTGCCAACATAATGGCGTCGTATTTTTCGTCCCTTAATTTCTGAACCCTGGTCTGCAGATTTCCACGAAGGTCATCGAATTCAAGGTCAGGTCTTAAGGAAAGTAATTGTGCTTTTCTACGGTTGGAAGATGTGCCAATGGTGGCATTGTGCTTTAGGGATAGGCGTTTGCTGATATCCACACAATCCTTATGTACAATCAGTAATTCTGCAGGGTCTTCCCGCTCCGAAACGGCTGCAATAATTAATCCTGGAGGGTTTACGGTAGGTAAATCTTTGTGAGAATGCACCGCGAGGTCAATGCCTCCGGACAACAGTTCCTCTTCCAATTCTTTGGTAAAGAAACCTTTGCCTTCTAATTTATCCAATCGGAGATGTTGGATGATATCTCCTTGTGTTTTGATGATTTTTAACTCGGCCTGTACACCAATGTCAGCTAAACGATCCTTGACAAAGTTTGCTTGCCATAAGGCCAATTCACTGCCTCGGGTACCGATGATAAGTTTTCTGTTCACGTTCAAAGATTTACATATGAATAATTCGCTGGCAAAGTTAAGGAAATAGCCAATCAATTCTGCCTTTTTATTGTCAGAATGCGAATATTTAAAATAGCGTTAAGGAATTAGTTGCTCTCTGATTCCGCAGATTTCACGAGAATCTCTTTGGCCATCACCATGGGAACTTTGATGTATTTCTTTTCCATGTAGTTGATGACTTTATTGAGCACTTCGCGGGCCTGAGGATCAAGCTGTTCCATTTCATTGGCAAAAACCTCGGTCATGGCCAATTCGCGAATCGCTTTGATTTGCTCTGGAACTTCTTTCATCGCAACTTCTACACGACGTTGCTTTAAGATCGGAAGGAATTCTTTGATGTTTTGGTCGATGATCTTCTCGGCACTCTCCAATTCCGCATAACGCTCTTGAATGTTCTTCTCCGCAATCTGTTGCAAACTACTCACCTCAATGTATTGGATCGGGTGCTTTGCAATGATTTCCGCATCGATATCATTCGGAATTGCCAAATCGATGATCACTTTTTTATCATCTTCTCCATTCAATAGGGATTGATAAAGGTCTTCATGGATGATCGCCTCAGGAGCTCCTGTACAGGTAATTATCAAATCGAACCCTTTCTTGTAATTTTTCAATTCCGATAAAGGGTAAACAGGCGCGTTCAATTCTTCTGCAAGTGCTGCAGCGTTTTCAACGGTTCTGTTGAAGATGGTAAAATTGCTGTATTTATGTTTCTTCAGGTATTTGGCCAAGTTTTGGTTGGTTTCGCCCGAACCAATAACCAATATCCTAGGGTTGTCGTTTAATTTTACTTCACGAAGCTTACGGTAAGCCAAAGAAACCACGGAGATGGGGTTTCGTGAAATATTGGTGAAGGTATAGACCTCTTTCGCTGTTTTAACCAGGCGGTCCATCATCAAGCGTAAGAAATCGCCGGTGAAACCTGCCGCTTTACAGCGATCATAGGCGCGACGGATCTGAGCAAGGATTTCTTTTTCTCCGACCACCAGACTCTCCATGGAGCAAGAAGTACGGAAAAGATGTTGAAGGGCTTCTTGACCTGTGTATCTGTTCACCTGGCTCAAGTAGCATTGCATGCGCTCTGCCGGTACACAGAAATTCATCTTGTCAAGAAATTGAACTACAAAATCATCGTTCAATTCATGCGGACCATAAAACACGAATTCCACCCGGTTACAAGTTCCGATGTAGAATATTTCAGGGATGTCTAAACTGTTCTTAAGGTTAATAAGGCGATTATCCAACTCCTCATTGCATATAACCAAATTCCCAAGATCTTTTAGATCGACATGTTTATGGGTAAACGCTATAACTTTTAAATTCTTCAAAGCTTAATCTTCCGCCAATAATTTTGTACTGCAAATGTAGATTAAAACCTTTGGGATATTGTCAAAAATCTGTCAATACAATGAATTTAGAACGATTATAAATAATGTTAAAAAAATGTTAAAATGTTATTTTAGAGGAGGTTATGGAAGTTTTTGAAAAATAATTGTGATGACAATCATAATTTATAACGGGGAAAAGTCACCATTATTATAAGGGGGGTAAGGATAAGAAATGAGGATGAGCGATAAAATTCATAAGGTTTTCTCATATTTGACAAAAAATAAAGATATGAATCGCTTAAACAAACCAATGGCTATTATCGGATTTATTGTTGTGTTTTTCTCCGCAATATTCTGTCCTTTTTTGAAAGCGCCCTTACAGGCGAACTGGAACTTATATCAGGTGGATATGGGGCTGTATATGATCACTAATGGTTTGTTGGGATTGGCCGTGCTGTTGTTTTTTATGCGGAAGTTACGAGCATTTCGGATAGTGGGTTCAGTGTTGGTGGGCTGGTTGGTATTAGCCATGGGCTTGGTGTATTTTCAGATCCATAATTATTTCGGCTGGAAGTTGATTGATAATATTTTAGTGAAGACCCTGCATATGAAATGGGGCTGGGCAGTGATAATTGTAGGCGCTTTGATAATTGTTTTTTCTGTAGGAAAAGGAGCGGTAGGAAAAGGAAACCCAATCGCAGAGCGAGAAGATTAAACTGTACCGTCCTTATTAGAAACTGTATCGTCATTGCGAGGAGGCACGACGAAGCAATCTTTCTCTCTACCCGTATCCCCCTTGTCATCCAAAGGGTAGCCTCCATGTCATCCTGATCGAAGTCGAAGGATCTGTTCGTGTACCGCCGTAAAGATGCTTCGACTACGCTCAGCATGACATGACTACGCTCAAGACACGACATGATTTCGATCAGCATCACATTCCCCCGCTTATCTCCTTCCTGGCCTATGCGAAATAAAATGATCCTTCAACTTATCCAATCCAATATTCTCCTCCACCTTATCCAACTCAAATAACCAAGCCTTTTCCGGCAAAACCTCCGACTGCTCCTTCGAATTAATCAAATCCAAAGGTTTCACCTTCACTGTTTTCTCTATCGCAGGTTTAGCCTCATGGCTTCTCCTCGAAGTCCGGATAATCTGAAATTCCATCGTCGGCCATTTATTGATCGCCGAAAAATTTCCCGTATAAATCTGATTATACTCCCTCGCAGGGATAATATTCGCAAAAATCCCAGATCGTTTATTTCCCGAAACCTCCTCAACAGCCACCAATAGCTCAAAAGATGTTTCATTGACCAAGAAAAACTTCACCAATCCATCTTTCTGCTCACCAGTAAGCGCCAAATAAATCCCTTTGTCAATAAATTTAGTGTTTTGATTTACCTGAACCGGTTCATCATCCTCGGCCATCCGCATATTTCCATGCACCAAGGTGATCTTATTCAGCAATACCGGAATCTCAAATCCTGTATCATCTGTAACCCCCACCATCTCATTCCCTAAAAAAGAAGTGATATGTCCTTCTATGGGCTCTTCTACAAACCGTACTAAATCGCCTATTTTATAATTCATCGTAAACTTTCTATAATTTCTATCAATCGATGTACATCTTCCTTGTCGTTATAAAGATGTAATCCTATTCGTATTCCTGTTCCGCGCGGGAAACATTTAACCCCACTCTGCAATAAATTCGGATATAAGGCTGGGTCGATCTGAATATTGATCAGGGAAGATCTGTTCGCTCTTTTGCAGATTTCCAACAGAAGATCCCTTTCGCCTAGCAGTCCATAAGCCTCATTCCGCACCTCTTCCAAATGCGTTTCAATTTCCCTTAAACCCAATCTTTCCAAGAATTTTAGTGATTGCTGCAAGGTGCCGTGTGCCAACGTATCCTGATGTCCAGGTTCAAAGAACGTTCCTAACAAGGATTTGGTTTGCCACATTGCGGCTTTTGGTCTTGGAATATCCTTCAACCTCAAATTCAGAAAATCAGCTAATCCATCACTCAGCGTAATAAAGCCATTACCAAAACCCGACAACAGCCATTTATAACCCGAACAGGCCAAGGCATCGATCCCCGAAGCTTTAAAATCGAAAGGCTCCGTGCCCAAGTATTGCGTAGCATCCGCGATGATCCACATCTCCGGAAATTTCCTCTTCAACTGTTGAATAAAACCCAGGTCTATTTTTAGCCCAGAAATATACTGTACGATACTAAACACAAAAACATCCGGACGCTGTGTTTCGATGGCCTGTAAAAGCCTTTCCTCCACATTTATACTGACCGGAATTTCCTGAAGGCTTAATCTCCTATTTATCAATGGGTATTGCAGGGATGGGTATTCATCCGCTAAAACCAAAAAATCAAAATCCGATGGAAGTCGATCAATTAAGGTATTATAACCAAAGGAAAAATTTGGCGTTAAGAAGGTGTTTTCGCTATTCGTATTGAATAAGGACGATATGCTGGCTTTTACCTCCGAAAGGAAATCGGCCTGTTTATCCCTTAGGTCTGAATGGATATCAAAGAATGTTTCATCCCAATTTCTTCGCCAAGCAAGTGTTTCCTTTGGAATCAATCCGTTTCCGGGCGTATTGACATATAAAATCTCCTCAGCGAGGTTAAAGTGTTCTTTGAAATCCATAGGGCATTATATCTTGATGGGCTAAATCTAGCAAATATTTCTCTTGGCTGATTAATTCTGCACCCATTCTTTGCAGATGTTCCGAAGGGATCTGACAATCGATCATCGACAAACCGAAATCTTGGGCAAGATGGACCAAGGCGACTTTGGAAGCATCGGAAACTCTGGAGAACATACTTTCTCCACAGAAGACACGGCCTACCTGAACACCATATAATCCACCAACCAATTTATTGTCCTGCCAAACCTCTATACTATGTGCATATCCGGCCTTGTGCAGATCAATATAGGCTTGTTGCATATCATCGACGATCCAAGTGCCCTGTTGATCTTTTCGATCGATCGTTGCACAGGCTTGAATCACCTCCGCAAATGCTTTATCTACAGTGATTCGGAATTTGCCGGATCTTACTATTTTTTGAAGACTTTTGGAGATTTTTATCTTTTCAGGATAGAGGACAAATCTTTCCAAAGGCGCATACCATAATATAGGTGTATCCTCATCATACCAGGGGAATATCCCGTATTCATATGCCAACATTAATCGATCGATGCTTAAATCGCCACCAACGGCCAATAATCCATCTTCGTCTGCTAATGAAGGGTGGGGGAAGCTGATCTGTTTTTCATCCAATCTGTAGATCATATCCGAAAGAGGTACTATTCTTCTGGTTGGCGAGGTTCTTTGCTGATCTCGTCAAACAATTTATCCATGTGCTCCACATATTCGTTGGTGTCATCCAGGAAGAACTCCAATTGTGGAACAATACGTGCCTGGTTTTTGATCCTAGCACCTAATTTATAGCGGATCTCGTTGGATTTGCTTTTGATGTTTTCCAGATCTGCCTTTGCGGTAGAAGTTTTGAGGAAACTTAGGTAAACGCGTGCGATGGCCAAGTCGGGTGTTACCCGAACTTTGGTCACAGTAATAAAAGCACCTGGAGCCCATGCATTACCCTCTCGCTGAAACATCTCCGCTAAATCCTGTTGGATCACTCCTGCAAATCGTTGTTGTCTTTTACTTTCTGTTGCCATGTTTATCTGTTTTTAACTGTTGTTTACGGACGATTGAGTGTCCGTTTTACAAATATAAGATTTTTGGGCGTCATTGCGAGGCCTTCCGCGTCATCGTAAGTTTGTAGAAAAGTTATAGGAATTAAAGAGACAGAATATAATTTTGTATTTCATTTAGGATACAGCGAGAGAGGGAGTAAGATTTTTAATCGTCATTGGTCCTTGAGAG
>PJUC01000259.1_pt1 | contig 27893 bp, 22 predicted proteins | sample 1512161 | NCBI WGS metagenome assembly PJUC01 (sample SAMN08177676, study PRJNA422409) | Soil metagenome, whole genome shotgun sequencing project. | isolation source: Soil enriched on filter paper | place: USA: Madison | collected 2015-01-15
GCGCCACCGGCACACGTTGGCGGCCTCGTCGAGCACGCCGAGCAGCGGCGTGCCCAGCCGGCCACCCGAGGAGCGGGCGGCGGTCACGCCGGCGACCTGGTCCGCAGTCAGCGGGAACCCGTGTTCGCGCAGCACGTCGACGGCCGTCTCGTGGGTGGGGCGTGTCAGCCAGGTGTCGACGTCGCTGATCGGGTGTCCATCGAGCGCGACGGCGAGCAGCAGCCTGGCGAGCAGGTCTTGGCCGGCCGGGTCGAGGTGGGCGTCGGTCCGGGTGCCGGGGGCGTGCGAGTCCACCGCGAAGCGCTCGGCCCGGCGTGCGGCGCGCACTTCGTCGGTCACGGAGGACAGAGGGTTCCACCACCGGGTGGGTTCCTCGTACGCGGGGCCCGCGCGTCGAACGCCCAGAACGGGGTCGCGCTTGTGCGAGGTCACGAGCGCCCAGGTCCGGCTCGTCGACCACGAACATGGGCGGGTTGGCGATGAGCGTGGCGCGCCGAAACAACGAGAAGGGGTCGCCGCACGGCATCGTGACGAGCGGCCGGGTGACCGAGGCCCGCGGTGCCGGTCCGGTGCGCCCGTCCCGGGTAGCCTCCCCGTGCTGCGCCTGACGGGCGGTCGACGTCCCGGCGCTGCGGTCCGGCACGGCACGCGCCGCCGGTCCCGACGGTCTACCCGAGCCACGCCCGGAGGCACGATGCCCACGCTCACCCGCCCGCACGTCCGCGTCCTCGCGTCGGCAGTCCTCGCGCTGGTGGCCGGGATCGGCGGGGTCGCGACGGCCGGCGCGGCGTCGGCGGAGGCGCCCGTCGACCTCGTCGAGGAGGTCACGGACCACGCCGGTGTGCTGAGCCCGCAGGACGCGGAGGCGGTCGCCGCGCGGCTCGACGCGCTCGCCGACAGCACGCCGTACCAGCTGTTCGTCGTCTACGTCGGCAGCTTCGACGGGATGGCGCCCGCCGACTGGGCGGACGAGACCGCGGTCGGCTCCGGCCTGGGCCGCGACGACATCCTGCTCGCCGTCGCGGTCGACGACCGGCAGTACCAGGTGTCGGTGGCGCAGGAGATCGCCCTGACCGACGACCAGCTCGGTGACGTCGAGGCCGATCGGATCGAGCCCGCGCTGCGGGACGACGACTGGGCGGGCGCCGCCGTCGCCGCCGCCGACGGGTACGAGGCGGCTGCCGCGGGCGACGCCTCCGGTGAGGACCCGGTGGGCGTGGTCACCGGCCGGTCGTTCGGGGTGTCGTGGCCCGCGCTCGGCGCGGGCGTCGGCGGGCTCGCGCTGCTCGTGGCCGGGGTCGTCGTCGTGCCCCGGCAGGTCCGGCGCCGCCGGGCCGCGGCCGCCGCGGAGGCTGACCTCGACGCGATGGACGGCCGGGCCGCGTCCGCGCTCGTCGCCGTCGACGAGGCCGTCGCGACCAGCACGCAGGAGCTCGGGTTCGCCGAGGCGGAGCTCGGTGCGACGACGACCGCCCCGTTCGCGACCGCTCTCGACGCGGCGCGCACCGAGCTCGCGGCGGCGTTCGGCGCCCGGCAGCGGCTCGACGACACGCAGCCCGAGTCCGACGACGAGCGGCGCGCCCTGCTCACGCAGATCCTCGACGCGTGCGCCCGCGTCGACGCCGCCCTCGACGCGCAGACCGCCGAGTTCGTGCGCCTGCGCGGCCTGCACGCCCGCGTCCCGCAGGTCCTCGTCGAGGCCGCCGAGCAGGCCGTCCGGCTGGCCGCCCGCGCCGACGTCACGGAGTCGTCACTCACCGACCTCGCGGCCCGGTACGCGCCGTCGGCACTCGTGGCCGTCGACGGGAACGTCGACGACACCCGCGCCGTCCTCGACCGGGCCCGCGCCGCCACCGCCCAGGGGACGGCCACGCTCGACACCGACCGGGCCGACGCCGTCGCCGCCGCGCAGGTCGCCGTCGACGCGCTCGCGCAGGCCGCGGCGCTGCTCGACGCCGTCGACGCGACCGCGCGCGACCTCGCGCAGGCCCCCGACCGGCTCGTCCAGGCGTGCGCGGACCTCGACGCCGACCTCGGCGACGCGGCCCGGCTCGGCGCGGGCGACCCGGCCGTCGCGCGGGCCGTCGACGGGGCGCGCGCCGCGCTGCAGCTGGCCCGGTCGACGACCGCCGCCGCCGACCCGCTGCGTGCCCTGGCTGAGACCCGTGCCGCCGAGCGCGCCCTCGACCAGGTGCTCGACCCGCTGCGGGAGGCCGAGGCCGCCCGCGCCCGTGCCGTCGAGCGGCTGCCGCACGCCCGGGCGCAGGTCGACGCCGAGCTCGCGGCCGCGTCCGCCGTCATGTCGGCGCACCGCTCTGCGGTCGGGGCGACGGCCCGCACCCGCCTCGCGGAGGCGCACCGGCACGTCGAGCAGTCCGCGGTCCTCGGCGGCGCCGACCCGGTCGGGGCGCTGCGGGCGCTCGACACCGCGGGCGCGCTCGCCGCCGCGGCCCGGCAGCTCGCCGACCAGGACGTCGCCGCCGAGCGGAGCCGCGAGCTCAGCCGGTCGTGGTCGACGTCGTCCGGCGGGGGCTCCGGGTGGGGAGGCTCCGGCGGGGGGTGGGGCGACTGGGGCAGCGGTGGCTCGGGCGGTGGGTTCGGTGGCGGTTTCAGCGGCGGGACGTCGCGGTCGCGGTCGAGCTCGTCCCGGCGGTCGTCGTCGAGCCGGTCGTCGTCACGCGCGTCGTCGAGCCGACGGTCGTCGAGCAGCGGACGCAGCCGCCGCGGAGGTGGCGGCCGCTTCTGACGGGGCCGCCGACCCCGTGACGGTGCCCGCTCGACCGCCCGAGGCGGGCACCAGGACGGGGTCGTCGGCCGGGGTGTGTGCCGGGACCTCAGCGCGGGGTGCGGACCATCGGGACGTGCGGGATGCCGTCCTCGTCGTAGTCGTCGCCCGCGCGGACGAAGCCGAACCGCGCGTACCACTGCTCCAGGTGCGCCTGGGCGTGCAGGTGGATGGTCGCGTCCGCCCGGCACAGCGTGATGCCGTGCTCGATCAGCGCCCCGGCGACGCCCCGGCCCCGGGCGGCCGGCGTGGTCGCGACCCGCCCGATCGCGGGCTCCGTGCCGTGCACGCCGAGGACCCGGATGGTGCCGAGCAGCTCGCCGTCGTCGTGGGCCCAGACCTGCAGGGTGTCGTCGAGCAGGTCGCGGCCGTCGAGCTCCGGGTACGGGCACGCCTGCTCGACGACGAACACGTCGACGCGCAGCGCGAGCAGCGGGTACAGCTCGGCGGCGGTGATGTCGGCGGCGGTGCGGGTCTCGATGGTCGGCGGCAGGGTCGGCGGCACGGTCGGCGGCGTGGTCGGGGGCGTGGTCGGCGGCACCGCACGAGCCTAGGTCGTCGCCCGCCCGAAGAAATCTGCGGAGGCGTGTCGAAGGACCGCGGCGCCGTTCGACGACCTGGTGAGACACCGACCCCGGCACTAGCGTCGAGGCGGTCCGCACCCGAAGGAGAGCACCATGAAGGTCCTGGTCATGATCGAGGGCAACGGCGCCGACGAGGACAAGGTCGCCCCGACCGCCGAGATGTTCGAGGAGATGGGCCGGTACAACGAGCAGCTCGTCCAGGCCGGCATCATGCTCGGCGGCGAGGGCCTGCTGCCGAGCGCGAAGGGCGCGCGCGTCGTGTTCGAGGGCGGCACGACGACGGTCGTCGACGGGCCGTTCGCGGAGGCGAAGGAGCTCATCGCCGGGTACTGGATCTGGGACGTCTCCTCGCTCGAGGAGGCCGTCGAGTGGGCCAAGCGGTGCCCCGCGACGATGGGCCTGCACTCTGTGCTGGAGATCCGGCCGATCGCGACCGTCGAGGACTTCGGCGACGCGTACACGCCGGAGGTCGCCGCGGCGGAGGAGAAGCTCGCCGAGCAGATCCGCGCGCAGCACGGGGCGTGACGCGCAGCCGGGGAGCGAGGCGGACGGGGCACCGGTCGTGACGGACGCACGGCGGACCGTCGAGGCCGTCTGGCGCATCGAGCAGCCGCGCCTCGTCGCCTCGCTCACCCGGCTGGTCCGCGACGTCGGGCTCGCGGAGGAGCTCGCGCAGGACGCGTTCGTCGCGGCGCTCGAGCAGTGGCCGCGCGACGGCGTCCCCGACCGGCCCGGTGCGTGGCTGCAGCAGACGGCCCGGAACCGCGCGGTCGACCGGATCCGGCGTGAGCGGAACCGGGACGTGAAGTATGTGGTCGCCGCGGCGGGCACGGCCGACGCCCCGCCCGCGGACGCCGTGGTCGACGACCCCGTCGGGGACGACCTGCTGTCCCTCGTGTTCCTCACGTGCCACCCGGTGCTGCCGCGCGAGTCGCGCGTCGCGCTGACCCTGCGCCTGTTCTGCGGCCTGACGACCGACGAGATCGCGCGCGCGTTCCTCGTACCGTCGCCGACGGTCGGGCAGCGGATCTCGCGTGCGAAGCGCACGCTCGCCGAGGCGCACGTCCCGTTCGAGGTGCCGCAGGCCGACGAGATCCCCGCACGGCTCGCGTCCGTGCTGGAGGTCGTCTACGTCGTGTTCACCGAGGGGCACGCCGCGACCAGCGGCGACGACTGGGTGCGCCGCGACCTCGCGGGAGAGGCGATGCGCCTGGGCCGCGTCCTGACGGGACTGCTGCCGCGCGAGCCCGAGGTGCACGGACTCGTCGCCCTCATGGAGCTCCAGGCGTCGCGGTTCGACGCCCGCACCGACGCCGCCGGCGAGCCCGTCCTGCTGTCCGACCAGGACCGCAGCCGGTGGGACCGCACGCTCGTCATGCACGGCCTGGCCGCCCTGGACACCGCGACCACGCTCGGCCGCCCGCTCGGCCCGTACACGGTGCAGGCCGCGATCGCCGCGTGCCACAGCCGGGCCGCGCGGTTCGAGGACACCGACTGGGAGGCCGTCGTCGCCCTGTACGACGCCCTCGCGCAGCTCGCGCCGTCGCCCGTCGTGGACCTCAACCGGGCCGTCGCGGTGCTGCACGCCGACGGGCCCGAGGCGGCGCTGGTGGCCGTCGACGCCGTCCGCGACGACCCGCGCCTCGCCCGGTACCACCTGCTCGGGGCCGTCCGCGCGGACGTCCTGCTCCGGCTCGGGCGCCGGGACGAGGCCGCCGACGAGCTCGAACGTGCCGCCGCGCTCGCCCCGACCCCGCGCGAACGTCGCCTGCTCGCCGAGCGCGCGGCGGCGGCCTCGCGCGACGCCGCGACCGACGCGGGGTGACGGACCGCCCGCGTACCCCGCGGGCCCGACCCCGGCGCCCGGCGGCGACCCGGCACACTGCCCCCATGACCGTGCTGCGCTCCGTCGCCCTGTTCGCGCTCGCCGCCGTCGCGGAGATCGGCGGAGCGTGGCTGGTCTGGCAGGGCGTGCGCGAGCACCGCGGGGTGCTGTGGATCGGCGCGGGCGTGCTGGCGCTCGGCGCCTACGGGTTCGTCGCGACCCTGCAGCCCGACGCGAGCTTCGGGCGGATCCTCGCCGCGTACGGCGGGGTGTTCGTCGCCGGCTCGCTCGCGTGGGGGATGGTCGTCGACAAGTTCCAGCCGGACCGGTGGGACGTCCTCGGCGCCGCGCTGTGCCTGCTGGGCGTCGCGGTGATCATGTACGCGCCGCGCACCTGACGCGGCCCGCACCCGACGCGCCGCGCACCAGACGGACCGCGCACCTGACGCGCCGGGGACGGGCATCCCGACCGCCCGGTGCTCAGGCCAGGTGGGCGCCCTGCCCGACCGCGTACGCCTCGCGGACCCACCCCGCGAACTCGGCGTCCAGGTCGCCCGCGGACGTCACGCGGAAGTGGTGCACGAACAGCCGCCGCGTGTACGGCGTCACCCGGCGGATCCGTCGGTCCGGACCGAGCGGGCGCTGCAGGTCGAGGAACCCGTCGACGCCGTGCCGCGTGGGGCGGGCGCCCGCGAACCCGCGGCGCGTCCCCGCGAACGTCACGGTCGTCTTGTGCGCGTGCACCGCGACCGGCCCGCACGACTCGACGAGCGCGACCACCTCGCGCCACAGCGCCACGTGCGCGGGGTCGGCGTCGCGGAGGTGGTCGTCGACGGTCCAGGTGCGCTGCTCGTCGTCGGTCATCGGACGATGGTCGCCGCTGCGGACGGTCCCCGCAGCACCGGCGGTGACGTACGGGGCTTTTCGCCCGGTATCGCCCTGTCATGAACGCCGTGACTTTGCGAGGATCGCGGGAGAGGTGCCGGCGACGGGGGCTGCCCGGCACCCAGGGGGGTCCGGGGGGCTCGATGTCGCGAGGGCGCGATGCCGTCGCCGACCCGGTGGTGGACGTGAGCGTCCCGACCGCCGGGCGTGGCGTGGTGCGGCGAGCGCTGCTGCACCAGCTCGACGAGGTGCTCGCGAGCCGGTGCGGCCTCGTCGTGGGCCCGCGCGGGTCCGGCAAGACGACCGTCATGCGGCAGTGGGCGCGCACCAGCCGGCTGCCCGTCGTGTGGGGGCGGTGCACGCCCGCGGGGATCGCCGTGCGGTCCGGTGCGCGGACCCTCGTGCTCACGCCCGACGAGCTCGGGCAGGCGGTGCTCGCACGGCGGTCGCCGACGCTGCTGGTCCTCGACGACGCGCACGAGCTGCTGGTCCGGCGCGTCGAGGACGACCTGGAGCAGCTGCTCGTGTCGTCCAGCCCCGACGTGCACGTGCTGCTCGGGTCGGTGCGGCGGCCCGTGTTCAGCCTCGCGCGCTCGGAGTTCCCGCCGCCGACCGTCGTGACGCCCGCCGACCTGCGGCTGCGCGTGTGGGAGGTCGACCGGCTGTTCCGCGACGTGTACGGGCACCCGCTCGCGCTCGACGACGTCGACGTCCTCACCGACGAGACCGAGGGCTGGGCGGCCGCCGTCCACCTGTTCCACCGCTCGACGTCGGGCCTGCTGCCCGCCGACCGTCGACGCGCGATCCGCTCGCTGGGTTCCGACACGTCCTACGTGCGGGACTACCTGGTGGACGAGGTCCTGGCGCCCGTCGACCGGCCGACGCTCGACCTGCTGCACTGGGGCTCGGCGTTCGAGGAGCTCACGGCCCGGCGGTACGAGGAGCTCGTCGAGGGGACGGCCCGACCGCCGCTGCTGGGCCTGGGCCGCGAGGGCACCGCCGGAGGAGCCACGGCCGGAGCGGGCACGGCTGGAGTGGGCACACTCGGCGAGGGCACGGTCGGCGAGCGCGCGGCAGGCGAGGGCACGGGGGGCTCGAGCGCCGTCGGCGGGGCAGCGGTGGGTGTGGGTGCAGGGCGCGAGGGCACCGCGGCCCGTGCGGCCGCTCAGCTCCGGTCGCTCGACCGCCGCTGGTCGCTCGCCTGGAGCGAGGACGGGGTGCGGTTCCGGCTGCCCCGCGTGCTGCGCCGCCACCTGCAGGTCGCGCACGCCGAGCACCTCGGGCCGACCGCCGCCCGTGCGTGGCGGCAGCGGGCTGAGACGGTCCTGCGGCGCGACACCGCGGCGGGCAGCGACCTGGCGGGGGAGTCGGGCCGCGACGCCCGGGCCGACGGCGGCGGCGACGGCCGGACCGGCTCGGCTGGTGCCACGCGGGACCAGACCTGGGTCGCGGTCGTGCAGGCCGCCACCCGGCGCGACCCGCTGACGCACGCGCGGGCGGCCCGGGACCTGCCCGGTGCGGCGGGGGCGTTCGCCGAGGGGCTGTGCCTGCTGCTCGCGGGCGACCAGCGCACCGCGCGCGACGCCCTGCGCAGGGCCGCGGCCGACCCCGACGCACCGCCTGCGGTCGCGCTCGGTGCCGCGCTCGCGGACGCGGCCCTCACACGCGGCCCGGCGGGTCGTGCGCTCACGACGTTCGACCGCGTGCACACCGCGGCCCGGCGCGAGGACCTGCCGTGGCTGGCCCGGCTCGCGCACGGGCTGGTCGTCGGCAGCGACGGGACGCGCACCGCCCGGGCGGAGGCGGCCGCGCTGGCGGCGCGTGCCGACCGCGAGGGCGACGTGTGGGGCGCGGCGCTGGTGCTGTCGTGGGCGGCGCTCGCCGCGATGGCCGCGGGCTCGGCCGAGCCCGACACGTGGGACGACCTGGAGCGGCGCTGGCGGGCGCTCGACGCGGCCGTCCCCGCGGGGTGGGCGCGCGCGTGCCGGGCGCTCGCCGCCGCCGCGCTGCAGCTTCCCGACGCCCGCCAGGAGGCGCAGAGCGCGGAGGCCGTCGCGCGGGCCGCGGGGTCGCCGGGGGCGCTCGCCTACGCGTACGCGGCGCTGGCCGCGACCGACCCCGACGGTGGTGCGGAGCTGCGGGCGTTCGCGGTCGCGACGGCCGACGAGCACGGCGTCGACGTCCGGCCCTGGGCGGCGCTGGCCGCCGCGACCCCGGAGTCGCCGGTGCGACGTCCGCGGGCCGTCGACGACCCCGTGTGGGGCGGTGTGCCGCTCGTCGACGTGCGGTGCCTCGGGGAGTTCCGGCTGCGGGTCGACGGCGTCGACGCGGACCTGTCGGGCGTGCGTCCCCGGGCGCGCGCCGCGCTGCGGGTGCTGGCCCTGCACGCGGGGCGCCCGGTGCACCGCGAGCTTCTCGCCGAGGCCCTGTGGGGCGACCTCGACCCCCGGGCGGCGCTGCACAACCTGCACGTGAGCCTGTCGGCGGTGCGCCGCGCGCTCGAGCCGGGCGTGCCGACGCGCAGCAGCCGGCTGCTGGTCCGCGACGGCGAGACGTACACGCTGGTCCTGCGGCCGGGCTCGACGAGCGACGTCGCCGCGCTGGACCGGGCGGTGCGGGAGGCGGCACGGCTGCGGGCCGTGGGCGACGACGCGGGCGCGCGCGCCGAGCTGACCGGCGCCGTCGACCTGTACCGGGGCGACCTGCTGCCCGAGGACGGTCCGGCCGAGTGGGTGGTCTCCGAACGCGAGCGCTTGCGCCTGACCGCCGCCGACGCGGCCGTCGCGCTCGCCGAGCTGGAGCTCGCGCACGGTCGGTACGACCAGGCGGTCGCGGCCGCGACGCGGGGCATCCGGCTCGACGAGTGCCGCGACCACGCCTGGCGGGTGCTCGTCGCGGCGTTCACGGCCGCGGGCGACGCGGCCGCCGCGCACCGGGCGACCCAGGGGTACCGCGCGATGCTCGACACGCTCGGCGTGGCGGTCGGGGGCACGCCCGGCGTCGGGGCCGCGCGCGGCGGTACCCCGGTCGTCCCGACGCCGATCCGCCGGGCGCACCCCACGGACGTCGGACCGGCGCCCGACGGCGTCAGTCGCGCCCGCGGAACTCCACCTCCGCGATCGCCACGTGGGTCTCCGGCGTCGCCCGGAACGTGGAGCTGATCGTCAGCCGGATCGCGACGACGTCGTCGATCGCGGGGCTCGCGCTCTGCAGGCCGACGCGGTCGTCGAGCGGGATCTCGACGGTCTGCTGCGTGCCGGCCGAGGTCGTCGCGGTGAGCGTGAGGACCTCCGGGCTGGACCCTTCGAGGAAGTCCTTCTCGACGTCCGACGCCCCGGGGATGACGAGCACCCGGGTCAGCCGGAACGGCTGACCGAACGCGAAGTCGACGAACTGGCCGACCCCGTCGCCGGGGGTGGCGGGGGACCAGGCGAGGTTCGTCGCGCCGTCGCGGATCTGCGCGGCGGGCCGGTCGGGCAGCTCGCTCGACGCCGTGATCGCGACGGGGTTCACGGCGGTGTTGCCCTGCACCCGGTCGACGAGCGCGATGCGGGCCCTCTCGATCTCCGGGCGGAACGCGAGGACGACCGCGACGAGCGCGCCGATGACGAGGATCGCGACGACCGGCCGGGTCGGGAACCGCCGACGGCGCGGCGGCCGGTACCCGGCGGCCCGGGCGACCCGCGGGTCCGGGCGCCACAGCCGGCTCCACCACGACCGGCGCTGTGCGACGGGGGCGTCGGCGAGGCTCGTCCCGCAGGCGCGGCAGAACCTGCGCGTCGGGGTGTTGCCCGCGCCGCACCGGCCGCACACGAGGTCGCCGGGCTGCGGCGGGGTGTCGTCGGCCTTCGGGGCGGGACGCTGCGGGCGCGGTGCCTGGGGGGTACCGGGCTTGACCGGTGCGGGCTGGGAGGGTGCGACGGCCGCGGGGGCGGGCTTGGGGCGCGGGGGAGGGGCGAGCATCGCGGCCGCGGTGGCGCTGCGGGCGGCGGCCTGCTCGGCGGCCTTCCGCTCGGCGGCCTCCTGCTCGGCCTTCCGCTCGGCGGCCTCCTGATCGGCCCTTCGCTCCGCGGCCTCACGCTCGGCGTCGCGCTCGGCGACCTCGTCCTCGGCGGCCCGTCGTGCGGCCGCCTCCTGGTCGGCGGCGGCGCGTGCCGCCGTCTCGCGCTCGGCGGCCTCCCGCGCAGGCGTGCCCGACGGCCCGGGCTGCCGGTCGGGGAGCGTCGGCCCGTCGTCCGACCCGGTCGCGGCGGGTGCGGAGGACGTCCCCGGCCGGCCCGGCGTCGCGGCTGCGCGCCGCCCCGACGGCGGAGCGACCGGGGTATCGGGGGTGACGGTCGTGGCGGGGACGGACGTCGTCGTCGCCTCGGCACCCGCGACGGCCGCGCCGGTGGTCGTCGTGCCCGCGGCACCGGCCGCGGCCGTCAGGTCGTCGGTGCCCGGCGCCGTCGGCGGCTCGGGGCGCGGCAGGACCGCGGTCGTCGCTGGCGCGTCGCCCCCGGTCGACCCCGTCGACCCCGTCGACCCCGTCGTCCCGCTCGTCCCGGACAGCCCGACGGCCCCGGCCGACGCGTGGTCGTCGGCGGCGGCCGCGGCGGCGGGCTCCTCGGCGACGGCAGGCTCGTCCCACTCCAGGTACGAGCCGCACCCGCCGCAGAACTGCTCGTCGTCCTCGTTCCGGGTGCCGCACGACGGGCACACGATCATGGCGTCTCCTCCTCGATGTCGAGCGTGAAGGGCACGTGGGCGGCGGTGACGGCGGCGACGACCCGTTCGACGCGTCGCCGGTCGACGGGCCCGTGCGCCCGCACGTGGACGCGCACCGCGGGCACGGGGTCGCCGGGCAGGGTGCCGCCGGGGGCGGCGGACCAGGCGGCGCCGCCGCTGTCGGTCACCTCGACGTCGCCGTCGACGACGAGCCGGACGGCCTCGGCGACGCCGCGGGCGGTGCCGCGCCAGCGGTGCACGGCGGAGGCGTGCGCGACGACCTCGCGGCGGCGTTCGGTCGTCCAGGTCTGGTCGGGCTCGATGCCGACCCAGCCGCACAGCCACTCGAGGAAGTCGGCGGGCGCGAGGTGCGGGTCGACGTAGCAGGCGAGCGCGTCGAGGCTCAGGTAGACGGGCGCGAACGTGTCGTCGATCGCGGCGGCGAACCGCAGCAGGAAGTCGTCCTCCTGGAGCACGGCGGGGAGCCGGGTGCCGATGGGCACCGGGCTCGCGAGGCCGTCGACCATGCCGCGCACGTCAGCGCCTCGTGACCCGGACCTGGTGCCGGAAGGAGAACACCAGCGCGTGCTTGTCGATGTCGATGCGCTGGACGGCCTCGCCGCGGCGGCCGGTGATGGGGTCGGCGGCGAAGAGCTTGACGTCCTCGACGATCTCGGTGCCCGCGAGCTGCTGCAGGACGGCGTACACCTCGCCGGCCTGGACGGGCCGCCCGAAGGGCCAGCCGTCGCCGTCCGGCCCGCCCTGCAGGGGCTCGAAGTAGCGGTGCAGGGCGCGCTCGGCGTCGGTCGCGAGCTGGGCGACGTCCGCGCGGGGGCGGGGCGAGAGGCGCGCGACGACGGTGACGCCCTGGTAGAACGGCGGCTCGACGAGGACCCGGACGCCGACGGGGCGGCGCTCGTCGAGGTGCTCGGCGATGGCCTGCAGGGTGTCGGCCTGCGGCACGAGGTCCTCGAACCGCAGGACGCCCGCGGCGTCGGGCACGGCGGTCGGGACGACGAGGACACGCACGGCCCCCGCGTCGGCGCCGTCGCCCGCGGCGACGCACCGCACCCGGGCGACGCCGGTCGTCGCGGCGCGGGCGAGCTCCTCGTAGTCCTCGGTGGTGACGGCCCGGTCGCGGACGCGCAGCGCGAGCGGGCCGCGCTCCTTGGCCTCGTCGACGCTCTCCGCGGCGACCCCGCCGACGGCGGCCCGCCGGTTGGAGACGCGGTCGACGAACGGCACCGCGCCCCGCAGGACCTGCACGGTGCCGGGGGCGACGTTGCCGTCGGGGCCGCCGCCGGTGCGGTAGCGGGGGACGCGCAGCGGGGCGCCCTTGGGTGGGACGGCGCCGTACCCGCGCAGCGTCCCGTCGGGCTCCCGGACGGCGGGCGCGAGCTGCAGCTCGCCAGCGGCGCGGTCGACGACGAACACCCGGTCGTCGGGCTCGTGGCCGGCGAACGACCCGACCTCGGTCCACGTGTCCCAGCCGGGCCCGGCGGCGACGTCGAGCGTGAGGGGCGGGCCGGCGACGACGGGCCGGTGCTCCAGGGGGAAGACCTGCCCGGGGACGCCCTCGGACAGCCCGACGACCTCGTCGAGGACGGTCGACGCGTGCACGGCGGCGACCGTCCCGCCGATGGTGAACGCGCTCGCCTCGCGGACCGTCGGGGACGCCGAGTAGCCGGTGTAGTCGGTGTCGGGCGGCACGACGCGGCACCGCAGCCAGCCCGCGCGCCGGTCGGCCAGGACCGACGCGGTGTGGGTCGCCGGGACGTGCAGCACGACGTCGCCGGGCCGGTTGAGGCCGCCCGTGCCGTCGGAGTCGACGTCGCACGACACCCACGCGCGCCCGTCCCACGCCTCCCAGACGATCGGCGGGTGCCGCGGGTCGACGCCGACGCCCTGCACGTCCGAGTCGAAGCGCAGGACCACGACGCACGACGGCGCGGCGTCGTCGAGGCCGAGCAGCAGCACGTCGTCGAGCTGCGGGACGTCGGCGAACACGGGGAACGGGTCGCGGAACGAGAGCTGCTCGTCGTGCGGGACGGCGTCGCCGCCGGGGCGCTGCGTGAGGACGTGCACGAGCCGGCGGGGCGGGACGCGCAGCGTCGCGGTGGTCGTGAAGACGACGGCCTCGTCGCCCTCGGCGCGTGCGGTCGCGGCCTCGGTGCCCTCGGGGACGACGACCGTGTCGTCCTGCGGGGCGGACAGCCACATCGTCACGTCGACGGTCGCGGCCCCGGCGGGGTGCAGGCGCACGCCGAGCAGGTCGAGGAACGAGACGTAGAGCCGGTCGGGCACGCGGTTGAGCCGGTAGAACAGCTCGTCGGCCATGAACGCGACGGTCTCGATGAGCGTCACGCCCGGGTCGGACACGTTGTGGTCGGTCCACTCGGGGCAGCGGCGCTGCACCATGCGCTTGGCGTCGTCGACGAGGTCCTGGAACCGGCGGTCGTCGAGGTTCGGGGTGGGCAGCACGTCAGGCGCCTCCGCTCGTCGGCCCGGAGCCGCCCGTGCCCGCGGGGGTGCCGGGACGCTCGTCGGGGATCGTGTAGAAGGGGAAGACGAGGTTGCGCGGGTCGTTCGTGCCGCGCAGCGCGTAGACGACGTCGATGTAGAGCAGCCCGCGCTCGACCTGGTCGTAGCGCACCAGCACGTCCTGCAGGTCGATGCGCGGCTCCCACCGGTCGAGCGCGACGCGCACGGCGTCGGCGATGGACCCGGCGGTCGACGCGTCGGCGGGCGCGAACACGTAGTCGTGCACCGCGCACCCGAACTCGGGGCGCATGGGCCGCTCGCCGGGGGAGGTCGCGAGGATCAGCCGGATGCTCTCCTCGATCTCCCGGCCCTCGCGGGACAGCGCGATGCGGCCCGTCGGGTCCGTCCGGACGGGGAAGGCCCACCCGGCGCCGATGAACTCCTGACCCACGTCGCGCCTCCCGTCAGTTGATCTTCACGAGCGAGCCGCGGACGGTCGTCATGCCGGTCGAGGACAGCTCGGCCTGCCCCTGCGCGGCGACCTTGACGGACGCCCCCTTGAGCTCGGCGGTCGCGGTGCCCTCGAGCGTGAGCTTGGGGCTCTTCACGACGACCGACTTCGAGCCCTCGAGGGTCACGTCGGCGCCCTTCACGGTGACCGCGCCGGTCTGCGTCGTCACCGACACGTCCTGCTGCGCGGTGACCGTGACGGCCTTCTTCGCGGTGACCGTGACGGGACCCTCAGAGATGATCTCGATCGCGGCGTCGGGCTTCTGGACGAGGCGGACCTTCTGCTTGCCGGCGTTCGTCGAGATCGTCAGCTCCTCGCCGTTGGGCGACTCCAGGTGCTCGACGCGCATGCCGGTGCGGGACACGAACACCCGCTTCTCGATCTTGCCGTCGGACCCGCCGACCTGGCCGGCCTCGGGCTTGTCCTTGCCGTTGTAGAGCCCGCCGAGGACGAACGGCTGCGCGAGGTCGCCCTCCGCGAACGCGACCAGCACCTCGTCCCCGACCTCGGGCAGCAGGTACGTGCCGCGCGCCGCGCCCGCGCCCTGCTGCAGCACGCGCGCCCAGCCCGACTCGTAGGTGTCGGACAGCACGGGGATCGTGACCCGCACGCGCGCCAGGTCCAACGGGTCCTTCGCGTCGGTGACGATCGCCGTGAGCACGCCCAGCGTCGGGGCGCGTCCCGCGGTCCCGCCCGCGCCCCCGCCGCCGCCCGTGCCGGACGTCCCGGCCGACCCGACGACCGTGCCGAGCAGCGACCGCTCCGATGCGCCCGCGACGGTGAACGACGTGACGTACCCCTGCTCCGCGTCGAAGTCGTGCCGCACGGCCGTGAGCACGTAGCGCCCGTCGAACGGGCTGCCCAGCCCGCGCACCGCGACCGCCTCGCCCGCGAGCATCGCCGGGTTGCCGTGCGCGGCGCCCTCGAGCTCCGCGAACCCGCCCGCGACCCGGTCCGCGAGCGCGACCGCCCGCAGGCGCACGTCCTGCATGAGCGAGAGGCCCGGTGCCGACTGGACGAGCGTCGGGCTGCCGAACGTCTTCGCGAGCTTCGCGGGGTCCGCGTCGGCGAGCTGCGCACCGGTCGTCTTGCCGGGCACCGTCGCGACGACGGCCTTCTTCTGCTGCACGTCCCAGCCGCGGACCTCGACCTCCGGCACCTGACCGGCGGCCGTCACGGTCGCGCGCAGCCACTGCAGGTTGACGCCCTTCTCCAGGACCAGCGGGTTCTTGCGGGCCTCGTCGCCCGTCGTCGGCGCCTCCGTCGCCTGGACCGGCTCGGTGAGGTGCAGCGCGCCCGCGACGACCCGCAGCACCCAGCCGCGCTGCGCGGCGAGCGACGACAGGAACGTCCAGTCGTCGACGTCGTCCTGCACCGCGTGCTCGATCTGCGGGCCCGTCGAGACGACCTCCGCGACCCGCAGCCCCGCGCGCTGCCCGACCTTCTGGGTGATCTCCCCGACCGTCATCTCCCGGTACGCCTCCATGCGGCGGCCTCGGAACAGGCGGTGCGACGCGTCGAACCCGCGCACCACGGTGTGGAAGCCCTCCGGGTCGAGCTCCGCCTCGACGGCAGTGACCTCGCCCTCCAGCAGCGGCGTCGGACCGCCCGGACCGCTCGCCTGCACCTGCAGCTTCACCTTCGCGCCGATCGTGAAGCCGCCCTTCGCGAGGACCGTGCCGTGCTCGTCGCTGAACCGCAGCACGAACAGGTCCGGCACGCTGCGCGCGCTGTCCACGTACCCCGAGACCATGAGGGGCGCGACGTCCGCGGGCAGCGGCGCGCCGTCGACCTCGACGAGCAGGGTCGCGGAGTGCTCCTCACCGAACGGCACCGGCGACCACCTCCCGGCGTGCGGGCGCGGCACCCTGCGGGCGCGGACGGGGCCGTGTCGTCGGAGCCGCGGTGCGCTGCAGCTCGTCGGCCGTGGGCAGCAGCAGCCGCCGCCCCGGCCGCAGCCGCGTCGGGTCGTCGATGCCGTTGACGTCCGCGACCGCCCGCCACAGCGCCGCGTCGCCGTACTCCGCGTACGCGACCCCCGGCAGGCTGTCGCCCTGCACGACGACGTGCTCGCGGTGCGGCACCCGGCCGCCCGACGTCGGGTTCGTCCCCGGCGGCTCGCCCGCGAGCTCCTGCAGCGTCACCGTCGCGACCGCCCGCACCGGCAGTCCCGCAGGCGTGAACAGCGTGTACTTCACCGAGACCGACTCGATGTACGCGAGGAACCCCGTCAGGCCGCCCCACGCGAACTTGACCCACGGCGGTGAGTCCTTCTTCTGCCCGTGCGACGCGTCCGTCGGGATGCAGCAGCTGAACAGCTTCTCGACCGTCTTCACGACGTAGCCGTCCTGCTTCTTGCTCGGGTCGAAGAACACCGACTCGTCGAGGAACATCTCCAGCGTCAGCTTCGACGGCTGCGGCCCCTGGTACTGCGGCGGGCTCGACTTCGTGCTGCCGCGCGTCGTCGGGCGGGTCCACTTCGCCGACTTCGCGAGCGTCAGCTCCTTCGGGTTGAACTGGAAGTCGATCGACCCGATCACCGGCCCCGGCTTGTCGAGCGCGCCGTCGAGCGACGGCTCGTGCAGCTCGAGCTTCGCGTGCGTCAGCGTCGCCGCACCGCTCGGCGCGGCCGTCGCGGCGCTCGCGTTGAACCCCGTCGCGGACGTCCCCATCGGTCAGCCCCCCTTCCCGAAGCCGTGGTGCGCGAGCTCGAGGGTCTCCGTGACGACCTTCGTCGTGTCCGGCGTCAGCGAGGGCCCCGTCCAGCGGACCGGGACGACGCCCTGCAGCGTCCACCGCACGACCTTCGTGCCGTCCGTCGTGCGGGCCTCGATGCTCGCCGTCGTCGCGCGCAGCCCCTGGCTCACCGTCGACAGCCACGCCATGACGGCCTCGGTCTCCTTGCCGAGCGGCCGCGTGAGCTTGACGTTCGGGTACTTGACGCGGGTCGGCAGCTGCCAGATCCCCGTGTTGAACCCGCCCTCCTCGCGGCTCTCCATGACGACCTCGACGCCCAGGCCCTCGCACGACGCGAACGTGCCGAGGTCGTGGTCGTCGACGGCCACGTGGTACTGCAGGCCGACCGCGGTGGCGGTGTCCTCGAGCATCGTCATCGTCGCCTCCTTCCGGACGTCGGGCGGGTGGTCGGGCGGGTGGTCGGGCGGGTCGGGCGGGTCGGGCGGGTCATCGGTCGGTCCGGATGCCGCGGCGCTCGCGGTCCACGAGGAGCTGGCCGCGCACGCGGCGCATGAGCGGCGGCATGAGCTTGCGGGCGAGCTCGTCGAGGTCCGCCGGCGACGCCGCCGCGAACATCGACGCCGACGCGCCCGCCGCCGCCGCACCGGACGCGGCGTCGAGCGCCACGGGCGGGGCCGACGCGATCGGGGCGCCGTCCTCGGCGCGCTGCACCGGTGCCGTCGGGACGTCGGGCGGCGCGGGAGGCTGCGGCGCGACGACCGGTTCCGTGCGGCGCTGCACGACGGGGAGGGTCGCGAGGGCTCCGGGGCCCGACGTCAGCAGCGCCGGTCCCGCGGGGTCGAGCGACGTCGGGGTCGTCGCGTCGAGCGTCGGCAGGTCGGCCGCCGGGGCGAGGGTGAGGGGCGTGTGCCCGGCCGCGGCGCGCGGGGCGGAGAGGGCGACGGGCGGTGTGCCGGGCGCGTGGGCGCCGAGCGCGTGGACGGGCGGGACGGTCGCGCCGGCGGGCGGGTGGGTGCTGCGGGACACGGTGACGAGGGACGGCGCGGCGCCGGTCGGGAGGCCGGGCCACGAGGCAGACGACGGGCCGGACGACAGACCCGCCGCCGAGCCGGTCGCGCGGGCGCCCGCGTCGGCCGACGACCCGGAGCCGCCGCTGCTCGCGGGGACGGTCGTGGGACGCGCGGCCAAGTCGAGGCCGGGCGACGGTGGGGTGTCGCCGGGTCCGGTCGTCGGCACGGTCGTCGCCACAGTCATCGGCACAGTCGACGACGACGTCGGGTCGAGCGCGGCGTGCGCGACGGCGGAGTCGTCCGCGGTCGACCACGGTCCGCGGCCGCCCGCGCTGCCCGGACCCGCGTCCGTGCTGGCGGGCCCTGCGTCCGTGCTGCCCGGACCCGCGTCGGTGGTGCCTGAGCTCGCCGGACCGTCCTGGCGAACGGTGCGCTGGACGACGTCCGCCCCGCCACCCGCCCCGCCGGCCGGTCCGCCGTCGGCGCCCGCGCGGCCGACGCCCGCGCGGCCGGACCCCACCGCGCTCGCGGACCCGCGGCCGTCGAGCGGTCGCGTCGAGACCGTGGCCGTCGGCGCCCCGGGCACCGTGACGGTCGGGGCGTCGAGCGCGGCCCGCTGCAGGGCGACCGCCCGGCGCGCGGGCCTGCCGGCGAGCAGCACCGGGGCGACGGGCGACGCGACGGGGACGGTCGGCCGCGGACCCGTGAGCAGCGGCCCCTCGTGCAGCGTCGCGGGCACGACGGCCACCGGCGGTCCGGAGGGCCCGTCGCTCCCGCCCGAGTGCGCGCGCGCACCCGAGGTGCCGGACGTCGGGCCGAGGTCGGTCGTCGTGCCGACCGCCGCCGCCGCCCCGGACGCACCGGGCCGGTCGTCGGACCCGCCCGTCGACGTCGCGTCGGGGGAGGACGTCGTGCGCGACACGACCGGCATCGGCGCGGACGGCGTCGTGAGGTCCGGCCCGCCCGGCAGGCCGACGACGGGCAGGTCGGCACCGGCGCGGGCCGCGAGGGGCGACGCGGCGTCCGACGGCCCGGGACCGGTCGGCCCGGGACCGGTCGGCCCGGCACCGGTCGGTTCGGCGGCGCCCGGGGTCGTGGGGGCTGTGCCGCCCAGCGTGCCGGTCGTCCGCAGCGCGTCCGCCCCACCGTGGTCCTGCCCGTCCACGTCCCGCTGGACCGGGTCCGCGCCCGTGTCGCCCGCGGACCCGCTCGACGCTGTCCCCGCGCGACTGCCCGACCGGCCGGGCGTGGTCGTGCTGCGCTGCGCGAGCGGCAGGTCGCTCGCCGACGACCCGGCCCGTTGCGCGGTAGTGGACGGGTGGCCGGGCGTGGTCGTCGTCCGCTGGACGGCGGTTCCGCCGGCCTCGGGAGCACCCGATGCCGTCGGACCACCGGTGGCTGCGCCGGCGGGCGGCACCGACGTCGGTCCGCCGACCGCTGCCGTCGACCCGGACCCGGCGGGCGTGCTCCCGGTGGAGGAGCCGAGCGTCGGCGCCGAGGCGGAGGGACGGGACGACCCGGCATCGGTCGCGCTGCCGGACGCCGCGCCACCGGACGCCGCGCTGCCCGACGCCGCGCTGCCCGACGAGGCCCCTTGGACGGTGGGTGCGCGGCCGGACGCCGCGCGCTGGACGGCGGACGGCGGGGGATCCGCGACCGCGCCGGACGACGACGGTGTGCCCCGGGACGAGCCGTCGCCCGACCCCGCACCAGGCCCCGAGGGAGCCGCAGAGCCGGGCGCCCGGTCGTCCACGTCGCCACGCCGGTCGGCGCGACCGCCGGTCGTCGGCCCACCGACGCGCAGGTCGAGCGGGCTCGACCCGAGCGGCCCGGGCGGGGTGACCGGCACGGCTTCGGCGAGGTCGGCGCTCGCGGCGCGCTGGACGGATGCGCCCGTCGTTCCGCCTGGCCCGCCGGTGAGCAGGGGTGCGTCGCCCTCGGTCGTCGCGACGTCCGTCCCTGCGCCCGACGCGCCTTCGGGCGCACCGCTGTCCGACGCTGCCCCCGGCGCGCCACCGCCCGTCGACGACGTCGCTGCGCCCGTGCCCGCGCGGTCGCCGCGCGACGCCTCACCGGTGACCTCCGCGCGGGCAGACCCGGCGTCGCCGCCGGTCGAGGCAGTCCCGTTCACGTCGGTCTCGGACGGTGCCGTCGTGGAGCGCGAGCCGGTCGTCGCCGAGGCGTCCCGCTGGACGACCGGGAGGTCCGGGGTGGACGGCGGCGGGGAGGGCGGGGCAGGCCGAGGGGTGGACGGTCGGGTGTCGAGCGGCCCGGTGAGCGGTGCGCCGAGCCCGACGCGTCGCTGCACCGACGCGGCGCCGGTGGGCCCGTCGGAGGGGCCGGAAGAGGCCGGGGGAGTCGCGGTCGGCCCCACGGGGCTGATCGGGACGTGCGTCGCCCCGCCGTCGCTCCACGGGCCGTCGCCCCCCGACGCGGACGTCCCACCGGCGGACCAGCCGTCCGCGGACCACCCGCCGGCGCCTGCGCCGACCGGCCCGTCGGGCGCGGCGGACGTGGCGGGTGCCTCGGCAGCCCGCCGCCCGCCCGCCCCCGGTCCCGCCGGGTCGGGCGTCGCGGCGGGAGCGCGGAGGGTCAGGTCGGGCCCCGCCGACCCGGCGGTCGGGAGGGGCGCGACGGGCTCGGGCGCTGCCGGGAGCTCTCCCGGCGCCGGCGGACCCACGGGCACCGCCCGCAGTCGTGGCGTGCCCGCCGGCGCCGAGTCGAGGCCTGCCAGCCCGCCGGTCGCGCGCCGCTGCACGGGAGCGGGGCGGGGCGTGGGCGGCAGGAGCGTGAGGTCGACGTCGGCCGACCGCTGCACGGTGGGGGGTGCGCCGCCGTCGACGACGCCGGACGGGGCGCGGGAGTCGACGACGTGGGACATCGCTCCGGTGAACCGCATCCCGGCGCGGGTGGGCAGGTCCGAGAGGAAGGCGACGGGCCGGGTCGTGAGCTCGACAGGTGCGACGGTGCGCTGCAGGGGCGGCAGGAAGGCCCAGCCGGAGGTCGACTCGGCCGCGGCGGGCGGTCGGGCGTCGTCGCTGCCCCCGCGGTGGCCGTCGTCGTCGGCGGCAGCACGGGGACCGGGCCCGGGGTCGGCGACCGGCGGGACGTCGCGGTCCCGCTGCCACGGCCAGCGCACGTCAGCGCTCCTCGCTCATGCGGCGGTTGATCGCCGCGATCTCCTGGACGTACGCGAGTCGCTGCGGGTGCTCCAGGTCGAGGATCTCGTCGTGCGACCAGTGGAAGTGGTAGGCGACGTACGCGACCTCCTCGCGGATGCGGGCGGGCGCGTACGTCACGATTCCCCCAGGCGCCCGCCGGAGATGTCGACGTCGAAGTGGTGCTGGCACGACGGGCAGGTCACCGCCGCGCGCGTGTGCCCCTCGGCGTTGATGCGCCGGTAGAGGTCCTGCAGGAACGCGACGTCGGACGCGAACATGTTCTCGACGACGCTCTGCGTGACGGCGCCGAGCGTGCCGAGCGCGGTGATGACGCGGCTGAGCAGGACGACCGTCGTGTAGGCGGGGTTCTCCTGGACGCGCGCGTCGTACAGGGGGAGCAGCTCGTCGCGGGCCGTCGCGAGCCGCATGGTGCCGTGCCGGTGCAGCACACCGTCGCCGTCCAGGTACCCGCGGGGCAGCTGGAAGTCGAACTCGGTGCGCAGCGCGTCCCGCCGGACGGCCCGCGCCGGCGCCGCGCCCTCGGGCACGTCGTCGACGTCGGGCTCGTCCAGCTGGACCGGCAGGGAGCGTCGCATCACGCGAACTCCATCTCGTCCCAGCACACCGTGAACGTCTCGGACAGCGGCTCGGTGGACCCGGCCTTGAGGGTGCCGCCGAGCTCGACGTCCTTGACCCACACGTTGCGGAAGTTCATCCGCTTGAGGAGCTGGTTGTCGGAGGTGTAGATCGCGACCTCGGCCGTCTTGCGGGCGTCGGCGAGCTTGCCCTCGAAGACGGCCTTGAGCCAGTCGGTCACGGTCGTCGAGTCGGTGAGGCCGCGCTTGACCTTGAACTCGCCGGCCTTCTGGCGGCCCATCATCTGACGGGTCACGAACTTCCCGTCGGACGCCTGCTGCTGGTAGGTGACCTTGTCGACCTCGGCCTTGAGCCCGCTGACCTCCATGACGTGCGGGACCTGGATGCCGTCGATCTTCACCGAGAACGAGTACGCGGTGGCGAGGTCGAAGGTGTCGGGAAGTGCCATGGTTCACCGTTCCTGTGGTCGTCGGGGCCCGGTCACTCGGCCACGAGGCTCGTGCCGCCGGAGAACTGCGAGAGCTGGAAGATCACGAACTCGGCCGGCTTGACCGGGGCGACCCCGATGCGGCAGACGACCTGCCCGGCGTCGATGCCCTCGGCGGGGTTCGTCTCCCGGTCGCACTGGACGAAGAACGCCTCCTCGGGGCTGAGCCCGAACAGGGCGCCCTTGCGCCACTCGTTGACGAGGAACGCCGCGATGGTGCGCCGGATGCGGGCCCACAGCGCGTCGTCGTTCGGCTCGAACACGACCCACTGGGTGCCGATGAGGATCGACTCCTCCAGGTAGTTGAAGAGCCGCCGCACGTTGACGTACCGCCAGGCCGGGTCGGACGACAGGGTCCGGGCGCCCCAGACCCGCACGCCGCGCCCCGGGAAGGTCCGGATGGCGTTGACGCCGACCGGGTTGAGCAGGTTGTGCTCGGCGCGGGTGATCTGCGTGGCGAGGGTGATGGCACCGCGGACGACCTCGTTGGCGGGCGCCTTGTGCACGCCGCGGGTGTCGTCGTTGCGGGCCCAGATGCCGGCCATGTGGCCGGACGGCGGCACGAACCGGTTGGTGCCGGACGCGGGGTCGAACACCTTGATGTACGGCCAGTAGAGCGTCGCGTACTTGGAGTCGTACCCGGCGCCGTCGACGCGCCAGTCCTTGATCTGCTGCGGGCCGAGGCCGGGCGGCGGGTCGAGGATCGCCATGCGGTCACCCATGAGCTCGCAGTGCGCGATCATCGCGAGCTGCACGGCCTGGAACGTCTCGAGGTCGATCGCGCCCTGCTCGAGCGCGGCCACGAGGTCCGGGACGGCGACGATCGTCACCTCGTCGATCGCCTCCAGGCCGGAGAAGCCGGTGCGGTCGGCGGCGTCGCCGATGTAGTCGTCGGCGCCCAGGTCGCCCGTCGCGGGCGGCTCCGGCTCCGGCTCGGGCTCGACGAGGTCCGCGACGCCCTTGTCGGGCTTGACCAGGCCGCTGCCGCTCGACAGCTCCTCGATCGTCACGAGCTTCGACTGCTGGTTGACCTTGGTCGCGACGTTGTCGTCGCCGCGCTTGGTCGTGACGTTGTCGTAGGTCTCGGCGGCCTTGCCGTCGAGCAGGATGACGAGCTTGAACTGGTCGTCGGGCGCGTTCTCGCCGCCCGCCTCGGCGACCTCGACGCTGAGCTTCTTCGTCTTGGGCGCCTTCTCCCCGGCGGAGACCTTGTACGCGCCGAGCACGGCCTGCGGGACGGCCGGCAGGGCCTTGGGCGACGTGCTGGTGCGCGGCTGGCTCTCGGCCTCGTCGGCGGCCTGCTCGTTGCCGATCCGCACGACGTAGGCGTTGGAGCCGCCGTTGAGGAAGTACCCGTACACGGAGTGCGCGAGGTACGAGCCGGGCAGGAAGTCCCCGAAGGTCTCGGAGTACTGGGTCCAGTTCGAGACGAGCGTCGGCGTGTTGAACGGGCCCTTGGCGGCCATGCCGACGAACGCGGCGACGGACGTCCCGACGCCCTCGATGGGCCGGGTGCCCGCCTCCACCTCCTCGACGTAGACGCCGGGTGACAGGTAGGTCGGCATGTCCCCTCCTTCGGGCACAGGGAGTCGTACTGGTCAGCGTGCTGTCGTGGTCGTGCCGGGTGCGTGTCCGGCCGGACGCCCCTGAGGGCGGTGCGGTGTGCCCGATCGGGCGGCCGCGGGAGCCGGACGGTGCGACGGGGTCAGGCTTCGCCCTCCATCTCCTCCTCGGCCTCCTCCTGCCGCTGGACGAAGTCGCCCTGCACGGGCTCCTCCTCCTCGGGGACCTCCTCGCGCTGGACGACGGCGGCGCCGGCGGAGGCCCGGGCGGCGTCGGCGCTCGCGGGTGCGGGACCGGCCATGACGCGCTCGGCGTTGTCCGCGGCGGCGGTCTCGAACCGGTCGCCCGGGTCGGACACGCTGATGCCGCCGCCCGTCGGGGTGCCGTCGACCGCGCCGCTGCGCTGCTGGACGACGTGCGTCAGCTCGTGCGCGAGGGTCGTGCGGCCCGCGGCCGAGCCGGGGTCGTAGGCGTCGCGCTGGAAGACGATGTCGGAGCCCACGGTGTACGCGTGCGCGCCGACGGACCGGGCCGAGTCGGACGCGGCGCCGTCGGTGTGGACGCGCACGTCGCCGAAGTCGGCGCCGAGGCGGCCCTCCATGTCGGTGCGGACCTCGGGGTCGAGCGCCTGCCCGCCGCCGGAGCCGACGACGTCGAGGACGGGGGAGCGTTCGTCCTCGACGAGCCCCGCGGTCGACGCGTTCCCGGCGGTGCGCTGCAGGTACGCGAGACCGCCGGGGTCGAGCCGGTCGGGCCGCCCCTCGGTCAGCGCCCGCGACACGACGGGTGCCGCCTGCCGCTCGTCGACCCGGGCGGGCTTGGGTCGCAGGGCGTCGACCCGTTCCTGCTGGTCGTGGCTGTGCATCGTCGGCCCCTCTCGACGCTGGTCCCCCTCGACCCCGCCACGCTGCCACCGTCGGCCGCGGGCGGGCAGCCTCGTCGGGCCGCCCGTGGGGGCACCCCGCCCCGCCCGATCGGGCACGCCCCGCCCGCGAGGTCGGCGTCAGGCCAGGAGGTCCCAGTAGCGGCCGAACTCGCTCGGGAGGGTGAGGCGGCCGAGCTTGCGGTACTCGCGGTAGACGGCCGCGACGACGTGCCGCATCCCGACGGTGCCGCCGTCGTGCGCGGCGAGGTACGCGGCGGTGACGGCGGCCGAGCGGATCGCCCCGCCGGCGAGCTCGAACGCGTCGGCGCAGAACGCCAGGTCGATGTCGTCGGCGCGCGGCACCCGGCGGCCCAGGCTCGCGTCCCACAGCGAGACCCGCTGGGTCGCGTCGGGCAGGGGGAAGTCGACGACGACGTCGAGACGCCGGATGAACGCCTCGTCGATGTTGGCGCGCAGGTTGGTCGCGAGGATCGCGAGGCCGTCGAACGTCTCCATGCGCTGCAGCAGGTAGGCGCTCTCGATGTTGGCGTACCGGTCGTGGGCGTCCTTCACCTCGCTGCGCCGCCCGAACACCGCGTCGGCCTCGTCGAACAGCAGGACCGCGTTGACGCCCGCCGCGCCCGCGAAGATCCGTTCGAGGTTCTTCTCGGTCTCGCCGATGTACTTGTCGACGACGGTCGCGAGGTCCACGACGTACAGGTCGAGCCCGAGCTCGTGCGCGACGACCTCGGCGGACATCGTCTTGCCCGTGCCGGAGTCGCCCGCGAACAGGGCCGCGACGCCGTGCCCACGCCCGCCGCCGGGTCGCATCCGCCAGTCCCCGAGGACCTGCTCGCGGTACCGGGCGCGCGTCGCGACCTCCCGCAGCGACCCGAGGACGTCGGTGGGCAGGACGAGGTCGCCCCAGCCGACGGCGGGCTCGATGCGGCGCGCGAGGCGTTCGAGGGCCGTGCCGTTCTCGGCGCGCGCGCCGACGCGCACGTGCTCGAGCGTGAGGCCGCCGTCGAGGGTCGCCTGCTGCCGGGCGGCGCGGGCGGCGCGCGCGACCTGCTCGGGGCGGAGCTGGTAGGGGGCCGTCGCGCGTGCGGTGTCGGGCGCGCTCTCCCCGAGGGACTCGCGCCACAGGCTCGTCCGCTCGGCGACGGTCGACGGCGGCACGTCGAGCAGCAGCGGCGGCCAGTCGCTCCATGCGGGGTCCCACGTCGCGCGCCCGACGACGAGCACGGGCGACGCGGCGAGCAGGGCGCGCCCGGCGCGCGGGTGCGACGTCAGCAGCTCGACGCCCGTGACGACCAGTCCCGCCCCGGTGAGCAGCGCCTCGCGCGCGGCGGTCCGGGCGACGTGCTCGGCGTCGGGCGCGGCCGCGAGCGCCGGCCCGTCGACGACCAGCGCACCCCGGCCGGTGGCACGCAGTGCGCGCACCGCGAGCACCCGCCCGGAGCCGGTGGGCGGCTCGCGCAGGTACACCAGGGGTGCGCCCGCCGACAGGGCCGCGACGAGCCGCGTCGGGTCGCCCCACGCGACGTCCTCGGTCTCGGCGAGCACCGCGACGAGCGCCGGGTCGGGCGCGTCGTCGCCGAGCAGGTGCCCGACGACCCGGTCCGGCACCCGCAGCGGCCGGCCCGGCAGGGGACGGTCGGGGTCCTCGACCTCCAGCAGCCCGCCCGTGACGAGCGGCCCGTGCTCCAGCCGGTGCCGGCCCGCGGCCGACGCGAGCGGCACGCCGCACAGGGCGAGGGCGACCGCCGCCGACGGCCGCCGCCGCGTGACGTCGTCGTTGAGGTACCCGAAGAGCTGCTCGAACCGCGCGTCGACCTCGCACGCCAGGGCGACGAGCAGCAGCTCGACGTCGACGTCGTCGAGCCCGAACGCGCGCACCAGGTCCCGCAGCCGCAGCGGGAGGCCCTGCGCCTCGGCGGCGTCCGCGGCCTGCTCGGCGAGGCGGGTGCGCTCGTCGACGGCCGGGGACAGCGGCTCGGGAGCGCGCCCCGCGAGGAGGCGGTCGACGGTCTCGTCGCTGAGGTACAGCCCGCGGAACGGGTCGTCGGGCTGCGGGTCGCCGACGCGTCGTCGCGCGACGAGCGCCCGCACGCGCTCCTCGACCGCGGCGAGCCGCGCCAGGACGTGCGCGGTGCTCGCGTCCGTGCCGACGCCGACGCTCACCGTCGTCTCCGGGCGCGCGCGACGGGTCGCCGCGTGCCGGCCTTGGTCCCGTCGTGGCCGTCGCCGTCGCCGCCCGCACCGCCCGACGGGGGCGGTGCCTCGTGCCGTCGCACGCCGCTGTCCGACGCCCCGCCGTCGGTGTCGGCGAGGTCGATCGCGAGCGGCTCGCGCACCGGCGGTGCGACGACGTCACCGGGCACGGGCGTGAGGACCGGCACGTCGACGACGACGTCGATCGACGGCTTGAGCTCCCCGCCCAGCGCGGACCAGACGTCGGCGAAGCCGCGGTCCTCGGGCGGCGGCAGGCCGACGAACAGCGGCACGCGCGCCCCGGCCTCCGCGAGCCGGTCCTCCAGGACGCGCGCGGGCAGCGCGTCGAACCGCAGCAGGTGCACGAGCACGGCGTCGAGCAGCCGGTGCTCGTCCTCCGGGCGCTGCGTCCACGCCGTGACCAGGTACGACAGCCGGAAGTGCCGCGGCGGCTGGAAGCGGGCCCGCACCTCGCCCTCGACCCGGTTCTCCAGGAACCCCCGCGACCGGCGGCGCATGTCCTCGCGCAGGTCGTACAGGTACATGTCGACGGTGGGCGCGTTGCGCCGCGCCGCCCAGTCCTTCGTGGGCGCGTCCAGCACGACCTCGACGGACGAGCTGTCGACGGCCTCCCGCACGAGCGCCCGCAGCGCCTCGTCGACCGAGCCGATCACGTCGCCACCCCCTCAGTCCCGGAACAGGAAGCTCGGGGCCGCGACCGAGTTCGGCGTGACGAGCAGGTCGGCGCCGACCTCGCCGAACAGGGGCCCGGGGGTCGTCCCGGTCACGGCCAGCCGGCGAGGCCCGAGCTGCGTGTCGGCGACGACCGGCAGCGACGCCTGGAACGTGCCGTCGTCGGCGACGGGGTACGGCCCGGGGGCGCCCATGATCCCGGGCGTCCACGACACCAGGACCGGCTCGCCGGGCGGGAACCACTGGCCGGTGACGAACGCGACGCCGCCCGGGCGGACGACCACGGGCGACACGACGATCGTCGGCTGGCGCACCTCCAGCGGGGCGCTCGCGGTGTCGTCGGCGGGGGTCGGGTCGGGCGTGGTGCGCGTGACCGTGCCGGTGACCAGGCCGGTCTGCGGCGGGCCGGTGAACGGTGCGACGACCAGCGGTGCGGTGAGGACGCGCGTCGCGTCGGCGCCGAGCGTGCCGAGCGCGCACGTGCCCGCGGCCTGGAGGCACGGCTCGGTGCCGGGCTCGGTGCCGGCGGGGACGACGCCCGCGGGGTAGGCCGTCGTGAGGGTCACGTCGGTCGCGGGCTGCGGGTCGAGGTTGCGGATCGTGAACGTCGCGACGGCCGGCAGGCCGCCGACCCACACGAGGCCGGGCGTGACGTCGACGGTCACGGAGATGCCCCGCAGCGACGCGACGAGCGTCGGGACGAGGGTCGCGGTGTTGTCCGTGACGTCCTGCTCGGGGCTCGTGCTCGTGACGACGGCGGTCACGGGGCCGGACGTGCCGGTCACACCCTGCAGGGGGATCGCGAAGACCACGGGCGGTGCGCCGCCC
>PJUC01000260.1_pt1 | contig 27870 bp, 23 predicted proteins | sample 1512161 | NCBI WGS metagenome assembly PJUC01 (sample SAMN08177676, study PRJNA422409) | Soil metagenome, whole genome shotgun sequencing project. | isolation source: Soil enriched on filter paper | place: USA: Madison | collected 2015-01-15
CATCGTTCGTGTGCAGCGTCGAGAGCACCAGGTGACCGGTCAGCGACGCCTCGATGGAGATGTTCGCCGTCTCGGCGTCGCGGATCTCGCCGACGAGCACCACATCGGGGTCCGAGCGCAGGATCGAGCGCAGCGCCGTCGAGAAGGTCAGACCGGCGCGGTTGTTCACCTGCACCTGGTTGATGCCGCCGATGCGGTACTCCACCGGATCCTCGACCGTGATGACGTTGATCTTCGGGTTCGCGATCGCGCGCAGCGCCGTGTACAGGCTCGTCGACTTGCCCGAGCCCGTCGGGCCCGTCGCGAGGATCATGCCGTGCGGCCTGGAGATCGCGTCGAGGAACCGCTTCTCGTTCGTCGGCGAGAACAGCAGGTCGCGCATCGTCATGACCTGGCCGGTGTTGTCGAGGATGCGCATGACGATCTTCTCGCCCCACACGGTGGGCAGCGTCGCGACGCGGAGGTCGACCTGACGGCCCTCGTGCGCGACCGACAGGCGGCCGTCCTGCGGCTTGCGCTTCTCGGCGATGTCGATCGACGACATGATCTTCAGGCGCGAGATGATGCCGTCCTGGATGGCGCGGTCGGCCTTCTGCATCTCGTGCAGCACGCCGTCGATGCGGAACCGCACCGTCAGCTGCTTCTCGCCCGGCTCGACGTGGATGTCACTCGCCCGGTCGTTGATCGCCTGGGCGATGAGCAGATTCACGAACCGGACGATCGGGGCGTCGTTGTCCTGCTCCTCGAGTGTCTCGGTGAACGCGGCCTGATTCGTCTCGGTCTGATCCTCGATCGTCATCGACAGCTCGCTGAGCTCTTCGTCCGACCGCAGGAACCGCTCGAACATCTGCGCCAGTGCGTCCTGCGCCACCACCACCGGTTCGACGAACAGATCGGTGATGCTCGCGACGTCGTCGAGGGCCACGATGTCGGTCGGGTCGAGCACGCCCACCGTCAGCCGGTCGCCGCGGCGGTCGACCGGGATGAGCCCGTACTTGCGGCACAGGTTGCCGGGAACGAGCGCCACGACGGCGGGATCCAGCGGCAGGTTCGCGAGATCGACGTAGCGATGACCCGTGTGCAGCGCGATCGCCTCGGCCACCTGCGCCTCGGTCACCAGCTTCTGATTCACGAGCAGCTGCTGCAGCTCGGGGCCGTCGGCCCCACCCGCCTGCGCGATGGCAGCAGACATGTCGGCGGCTCGTACGGCTCCGGTGAGCACGAGCGTCTGTGCAAGACCCCGCATAGTGATTCCCCAATCCCATGCACATCCTACGGCGCACACGTCAACCCCCGGGGGACTGCGCAGAACGCTCGGTAGGGTGAGCGCCATGGCGGAGTGGATCGAGAAGACGACGGCCTGGGCGCTGTCGATCCGGCCGGTGCGGGTATGGCTGCATTATGCAGAGCGGCGCGGGCCGATGCTCGCCGACAGCGTCACCTACCGCGCACTGTTCTCGGTGTTCGCCGGCGTGCTGCTGGGCTTCTCGATCGCCGCGGTCTGGCTCGCGGGCAATCCCGAGGCGCTGCGCTCGCTCGTCTCCGCGGTGGATGCTGCCATCCCGGGCCTCGTGGGCAAGGACGGGATCGTCGACGTCTCGCAGATCGACGCGCCCGCGGGCTTCACCGTCACGGGGATCATCGCTCTCGTCGGTCTCGTCGGCGCCGCGATCGGCGCCGTCGGGTCCCTGCGCGTCGCGCTCCGCACCCTCGCCGACAAGGTGCACGATGACGTCTTCTTCGTATGGGTGCTGGTGCGCAATCTGCTGCTCGCCCTCGCGATCGGCGCCGGCTTCGTGCTCTCGGCCGGGGCCACCTTCGTCGGCACGACCTTCGTGGGTGTCGTGCTCGACTGGCTCGGGGTCAGCGGCGGCTTGGCGCAGACGGTGACGCGCGGTGTGTCGCTCGTCGTCGTCTTCGCGCTCGACATGGCGATCATCGCCCTCGCCTTCGTGGCGCTCAGCGGGGTCCGGGCGCGGCCGCGGTCGCTGTGGTCGGGTGCGTTCCTCGGCGCGATCGGGCTCACCGTGCTTCAGCAGCTGTCGGGGCTCTTCGCCCGGGGCGCGGGATCCAACCCGCTGCTCGCCTCGTTCGCCGCGCTCATCGCTCTGCTGCTGTGGCTCAACCTGTCGGCGCAGGTGATCCTCCTCGCCTCGACCTGGGTGATCGTGAGCGAGCGAGAGGATGCCGACCGGGTGCGGGAACGGCACGGCTCGCCGACGTTCGCGCTGCGCCGCGTGCGCCAGGCGGAGGACGCCGTGCGCGTCGCGACCGAAGAGCTCCGCCACGCCCAGGCCGACGCCGACCGCGAGCGCGGCGACCGCATCGAGCGACAGCAGAAGGAGCGCGAGAAGCAGCGGGAGGCCGAGCCGTCATCATGAGCGCGCGCGTGCCCACGTATACGGCCGAGCAGGTCCGGGCGGCCGAGCGGCCCTTGATCGACGCCGGTGAGCCGCTCATGCGTCGCGCGGCCGCGGCGCTGGGCGACGTGGTGCGCGACGAGCTCGCCGGCATCGGGTCGCAGCCCATCACGTCGTCGATCGTGCTCGAGCCGTTCCTGCAGGACGCCCGCGACGCCCCGCGCCCGCGCGTGCTGGTGCTCGTCGGGTCAGGAGACAACGGTGGGGACGCGCTCTACGCGGTCGCCGGCCTCGGCGGGACGGCCGACGTCGACGTGCTGCTGGTCGGCAGCCGCGTCCACGAACCCGCCTTCGCGGCGGCGATGGCCGCCGGCGCGCGCCGCGTGGATCTCCCGGAGGTGGGCGACGCCCGCTACGCCGTGGTGCTCGACGGCATCCTCGGCATCGGCGCCTCTCAGAACCCGGCGCTGCACGGCTTCGCCCGCGAGACGGTGACGACGCTCCAGGCGCTCGCGCACACGCGCCGGGGGATGCCGCGCGTCATCGCCGTCGATCTGCCCAGCGGACTGCACCCTGACACCGGTGCGGCGGACGACGCGGTGCTGGCGGCATCCGTCACCGTCACCTTCGGCGCGGTCAAGGCAGGACTCGCGACAGGGAGCGGGCCGCAGCTCGCCGGGGACGTCGTGCTCGTCGACATCGGCCTCGGGCCGGGTCTCGCGGACGTGGAGCCCGTCGGCCAGACCGAGGTCTCACGCGTCGTGGACGGGCGGGGCTGACCGGCTCAGTCGTCCTGCGCGTCGCGCTCGTGCCCACGCCCGTTGCTGCCGGGGAAGCCGGGGTCGTCCTTGTGGTGGCCCCACGCCTTGCCACCGCCCTCGTCGTCCGCCGGGTCACCGGGTGCCGAATGCGGTGCCACCACGGAGGATGCCGGCAGCAGCGGGACCTGCGGAGCGCCCGACGCGATGCCCGGCGCGAGGATCGCGGCGCCCGCGGCGACGGCGATCGCTGCGGCGGTGACGAACAGCTTGTTCGGGCTCATGACGCACCTCGGTTCGGGAGACGGATGCCGTCGATCCGGGGAGCGTACCACCGTCCCGGCCGGGTGGGCAGGGGTGCCGCTAGCGGGCGTAGCGCTCGACGAACGCCCGCAGAATGCGGCTCGGATGCGACACCGCGACCCGCCGAACGGCGGCGAGCGTGAGGTCCAGCTCGTCGGAGGAGAAGTATCCGTGCTCGGCGTACGCGTAGATGCGCGTCGTGATGCCCTCGACGTCGAGCTCGGGGTGGAACTGCGTCGCGTACACGTTCGCGCCGACGCGGAACATCTGCACCGGGCACGTCGGGGACGACGCCAGCAGGGTCGCCGAGGCGGGCAGCTGCGAGATCGCCTCTTTGTGTCCGACGAACGCGTCGAAGATCATCGGCATGTCGGCGAGCAGCGGATCCTCCGTGCCGGCATCGGTCATCGTGACCGGAACGACGCTGATCGGCTCGGGATAGGTGCGGTCGATGACCGCACCCTGGTGTGCGCCGAGCGTGCCGATGCCGTAGCAGGCGCCGAGGAACGGGAAGTCCCGCGCCACCACGTCATCCAGCAGCGCGGCGAACTCCGCCTCGACCCGCCGCTGCACGGCGGACTTCTTCTCGACTGGGTCGGACGCGTTGAACGGCCCGCCGCCCACGAAGATGCCCGACAGCCGGTCGAGGTCGAGCCGTGGCATCCGCTCCGCCTCCAGGCGCACCCTGACGAGCTGCTCCGGCCGCAAGCCCGCGTACCGCAGGAACAGCGCGTACTCCTCGTCGGCCGGCACATCCTCGGCGCGCGTCGCGAGGAGGACGAACGGCTTCACCCTTCCAGCCTAAAGGGGAGAAGAGAAGCGGATGCCGGCGGCCGCGGCCGCCGGCATCCGCAGGGTTCAGCGGTCGACGCCGAACTGGTGGGTCCAGGTCGAGTCCGCACCGGCGGCCACCGCGATCCCGGCCTTCGGGACCGCCGTCACCTGGACGGCAGACCCGGCGGGGACCTTCACGAGCGGCTTGTCGGCCTTGACGCCGTTGACGTAGTAGTCGAACGACGCGTCAGGTGTCACCACGACGTGGTCGGACCCCGACCCCTTCGGGTCGACGAACTTCGGCTGCTTCGGCGTCGCGGCCGTCGTCCGCACCGGCACCTTCGTGAAGTCCATGTCGCTCGCGAAGTAGTAGCTCGTGTACGACGGCTGGTTGTACGTGGTGTTCTGGCGTGCCACCTCGGCGCGGTACTGCAGGTCGCTCATGAGCGTCGGCAGCCTGTGCGTCGTCACCTCTGTGCTCGTGTAGATCCGCAGCGCGTGGGAGTCGGTCGTGCGGACGAGCAGCTCCTCACGCCAGTCGCCGAACACGTCGGCCACGAGCGACGCGTTGCCCTTCGTGCCGTTGTTCGCTCGCGTGCCGGTCGCCGTCAGCACCGTGCCGCGGCTCCAGTCGTCGATCGTCGGCGTCTGGTCGCCGCTGCCGCCCACGATCTGCGTCGTCATGTCGGCCGCCCAGCGGATCGACTGGTTGGTGCCCGGGATCGCCGAGCCGAGGATCTGGCCCGTCGCGCTCATGAGGCCGGAGGCCTCGGTGCCGCCGGGCATACTCGCCCACGTCTCGAGGCCGGGCACGTCCGCGCGCACATCGCCGATCATGGCGCGACCGGTGTCGCGGCCCGAATACGCGCCGAACAGCACCTGGCCGGTCGCCGCGTCGCGCAGGTCGGAGCCGTACGGGGCGAAGGTGGCGCCCTCGTGCGAGGTCCAGATCTCCAGCCCGGGACGGTTCGGGTCGAAGTCGGTGACATGCATCGCGTCGCCGTGGCCCAGGCGCACCACTTCACCCGGTGCCGCGCTGCCCTCGGGCAGCACGTCGGTCGAGCTGTAGAGCAGGCCGCCGTCGTCGTCGATCGTCGCCGAGCCGTACACGATCTCCTGCTTTCCGTCGCCGTCGACATCTGCGGCGCTCAATGAGTGGAAGCCCTGCGTCGTGATCGAGCCGTATACGGGATCGGTGCCGTCACGGCCGTGCGGGCCGTCGTTGAACGGGTTCGTCATCGGCACATGGCCGCTGTCGACCGCCCAGCGCGTCGACAGGTGCTCGCCGTCCCAGTCGTACGCGCGCAGGGTCGTGCGCGTGTAGTAGCCGCGCGCGAAGATCGCCGAGGGATGCTGCCCGTCGAGGTACGCGACACCGGCGAGGAAGCGGTCGACGCGGTTGCCCGGCTCGATGCGCGCCATGGCGTAGTCGCCCCACAGCAGGCCGTCGTCGTCGCGCCCCGGTTCGTAGCGCACCGTCTCGAGCTCTTCACCGGTGGCCGAGTCGAACACCGTCAGATACTCGGGGCCGTCTACGATGAAGCCCTCGAAGGTCGTGAGATCGTTGCGGGCGCTGCGCGCAGGCGCGTAGGTCGAGATGAAGTAGTCCACGAGTTCGGTGGCGGATGCCTCCGACAGCGGGTACTCGTGTGTCACCGGGATGCCGAACGCCTGCTCCAGCGTTGCCGGCCAGTGCCCGGCGACGACCTCGGGGTGGGATGACCAGCCCTGGAACACCTCGATGAGATGCTGCCGGTAGTCGGCGGCGCTCATGCGGTAGTCGTCGTCGTTCGCGTACCCGGCCGCCAGGTCGTCGGCGAGCATCGTGATGTACGACTCGGATGCGACGGAGCCGTCGGCGGCGTAGCGGATCGATTTCGTGCCGGGCGCCGTCTTGAGCATGGTCTCGGCGCGGCCGTCGCCGTCGAAGTCGTAGACCATGAACTGCGTGTAGTGCGCTCCGGCGCGGATGTTCACGCCCAGGTCGATCCGGTTCAGCAGCGTGCCGTCGAGCTCGTAGGTGTCGATGTAGACCGGACCGGTGTAGCCCTTCTGCGACACGTCCTTCGAGTTGGACGGATCCCACTTGACGACGAACTCGTACGCGCCGTCGCCGTCCACGTCGGCGACCGACGCGTCGTTGGCGGAGTACGTGTACGCCTCGCCCGCGGGGGTGACGCCGTCGGCGGGCTTGGTGAGCGGCAGGTCGTAGAAGCCGGCACCCCACACCGCGACCGGCGCGGACTGCCCGCCGGTGACGTCGTGCCACACGGGCGCCACCGTGTAGACCGATGCCGAGGTGCCGTGCGCGTCGGCGAAGTTCGTGCTGTCGTCGACGGTCGCGATCCGTTCGCCGTCGCGGAACACCGCGAATGACGGACCGCTCACGCCGGTGGCGGTGGCCGGCCCCGCCTCGGTGCCGAGCAGGCGCCAGCTGAGGAACACGCCCTCGCCGGTCGCGACGGCGACGAGGCCGCGGTCGAGCGACTCGAGCTGGGGACCGGCGGCGGGCGCGGGGGAGTCCTCGGCCAGCGCGGGCTGCGCCAGTACGAGGGTGAGGGCGCACACGGCCGTGCCGGCCGCGAGCAGGAAGGGTGTCTTGCGTGGATTCATCGTCGAACCGCTCCCGAGGGTGTGGGGTCTCATCGTGCGTTCGCGTAGGCCCGCGCACAGGCGTGGGAATACGTTTTCCCGATCGACGCTAGCCTCGCGGGCGAGGTGGGTCAAGGTTTCGGGGCGCCAGATTGGAACGATTTAACGTTGGCGCCGGAAAGCACGAAGGGGTGCCGGCGGCCGAAGCCGCCGGCATCCCTTCGTCCGTCAGGACGCGTACGTGACGAGGCCGAGCTCGACCGGCGACACCAGCTGCGCGTGCGCGGGGCGCACCCGGACCGTGTATCCGAACGTGCCCGTGACCGACAGTGGCAGTGCGGCGGTGAAGGCCGTCACGCCGTCGACCGGCTCGCCGGCGGGCGAGAGCAGGTGCACGGAGTGGTCGCGGGCCAGCGCGTCGTCCTCGTTCGTGCGGCCGTACAGCAACTCGACCGCGACGTCATCGGGCGACAGGCCGTCGAGCCGCACCTCGGCGCGCACCTCGAGCGTGTCGCCGGCCTGCGCCTGCTGCGGGATGCCGGACCCCTCGACGCTCGCGATCGACACCCGCTGCCAGGCGTCCCTGACGCGCGTCACGAACGCCGCCACGGCGCGGGCCTCCGCGAAGCCGTCGGCCCGCAGCGCGACGTCGTGCTTCGCGGCCGGCACATACAGGCGCTCGACGTAGTCGCGCACCATGCGGTCGCTCGTCGCCTTCGTGCCGAGATCGGTCATCGTGTGACGCACCATGCCCAGCCACCCGACGGGGATCCCGCCCTCGCGGTCGTAGAACTTCGGCACCAGCTGGTGCTCGATGAGGTCGTACAGGGCCGCCGCCTCGGCGTCGTCGCGCTCCTCGTCGTTCGACGCCGTGTCGGCCGTCGGGATCGCCCAGCCGTTCTGGCCGTCGTACCACTCGTCCCACCACCCGTCGAGGATCGACAGGTTGAGGGCGCCGTTGAGCGCGGCCTTCATGCCGCTCGTGCCGCAGGCCTCCAGCGGGCGCAGCGGGTTGTTGAGCCAGACGTCGCAGCCGGGGTAGAGGTCCTTCGCCAGGGTGATGTCGTAGTCCGGCAGGAACACGATCCGCCCGCGCACCTTCGGGTCGCGGCTGAAGCGCACGAGCTCCTGGATGAGGATCTTGCCCGAGTCGTCGGCCGGGTGCGACTTGCCGCCGATCACGATCTGCACCGGCCGCTCGGGATGGGTGAGCAGTCGCGTCAGCCGCTCGGGATCGCGCAGCATCAGCGTCAGGCGCTTGTACGTCGGCACGCGGCGCGCGAACCCGATCGTGAGCACCTCGGGGTCGAGCAGGTCGTCGACCCAGGCCGGCGTGTGGCCGTTGGAGAGGGATGCCGCCACCCGCCGCCGCGCCTCGGCCACGAGCTCTCCCTTCATCTGCTGACGCACGCCCCACAGCTCGGCGTCGCTGACGATGGCGCGGTCGTTCCAATCGTGGGTGTCGGTGTGCGCGTCGCCCCACGCCCGCTCGCTCACGGCCTTGAGGGCGGGATGCACCCACGTCGGCGCGTGCACGCCGTTCGTGATGGACGTGATCGGCACTTCGTCGGTGTCGACCCCGGGCCACAGCATCCCGAACATGCCACGGCTGACCTCGCCGTGCAGCAGCGAGACGCCGTTCGCGTGCTGACCGAGATGAAGGCCGAGCACCGCCATGTTGAAGACGCCCTGGTCGCCGCCCTCCCACGTCTCCAGGCCGAGCGAGATGGCGCGGCCCGCGTCGAGGCCCTCGAAGAGGCCGCTCGTCAGGAAGTCCGCGATGAGGTCGCGGGGGAAGCGGTCGATGCCGGCGGGCACCGGCGTGTGCGTCGTGAACACCGTGCCCGCACGCACCTGCGCGAGGGCCTCGTCGAACGTCAGCCCGTCGTGCGTGATGAGCTCCGACATCCGCTCGAGCCCCTGGAATCCGGCGTGGCCCTCGTTCGTGTGGTACACATCGGGGGTCGGGCGCCCGGTGAGCTCGCTGAACGCCCGCACGGCGCGCACCCCGCCGACACCGAGCAGCAGCTCCTGCAGGAGGCGGTGCTCGCCGCCGCCGCCGTAGAGGCGGTCGGTGACGCGGCGCATCTCGTCGGTGTTGGACGGCGTCTCGGAGTCGAGCAGCAGCAGAGGGATGCGGCCGATGTCGGCGACCCACACGCGGGCGTGCAGGCGACGTTCTCCCGGCAGCTGCAGCGCGATCTCGACGGGCGCGCCCTCGCGGTCGCGCAGCAGGGTGAGGCCGAGCCCGTACGGGTCGAGCAGCGGGTAGCTCTCGCGCTGCCAGCCGTCGTCGCCGATGGACTGGCGGAAGTAGCCCGCCCGGTAGAAGAGGCCGACGCCCGTGAGCGGCACGCCGAGGTCCGACGCGCTCTTGAGGTGATCGCCGGCGAGGATGCCGAGACCGCCCGAGTACTGCGGCAGCGATCCGTCCACGCCGAACTCCGGCGAGAAGTAGGCGATGTGCACGGGCTTGTCGCCCTCGAGGCGCTGGAACCAGCGGTCGCCGTCGAGGTACGCGGTGAGGCGCTCGTCCTCTTCGCGCACCCGCGCGACGAACGCCTCGTCCTGGGCGAGCTGGTCGAGGCGCTCCTGTCCGAGCGCGCCGAGCATACGGGCGGGGTTCGCGCCGATCTCGTCCCACAGCGCGGGATCCATCGAGGCGAAGAGCGAGTGCGTGGCCCGGCTCCACGACCAGCGCCAGTTGGAGGCGAGCCGGTCCAGGGGAGCGAGCGAGGCGGCGAGGACGGGACGGACGGTGAACGTTCGGATGGCCTTCACGCTCGCATTCTAGGGGGAGAAGCTGGAAGCGCTTGCACGGACCGGTTCGGGTCTACGCTGGCGTCATGGCCATCGCACGACTTCACGGCGGACCCCTCGACGGACAGATCATCCCGCTCGACCCCGCCATCGACGACTCGTACATCGTTCCCTACGGCGAGGGGCAGCTCGTCTACCGCCGCGAAGGCGAGGACGCCAACACCGGTGAGAGTGACGGGCCCACCGAGACCCGCTTCGTCTACGTCGAGGCCACCGAAGACATCGACCCGAATCCCGACGGTCGTGACGACTGAGCCGGGCGGGCCGCACGCCCACCCGGCACGCTCGGTCGAGATCGAGCTGAAGTTCGACGTCGACGACGACGCCCCGCTGCCCGACTGGTCGGGCCTGCCGGGAGTCGTCTCGGTCGGCGCGGCGGAGCCGCGCGACCTCGACGCCGTCTACCTGGACACCGCCGACCTGGCGCTCGCCCGCGCGGGCTATGCCGTGCGTCGACGCACCGGCGGCCCCGACGAGGGCTGGCACATCAAGGGCCCGCGCGACGCCGAAGGCGGCCGCGTCGAGCTGCACTGGCCGCTCGACGCGGCGGGGACCGTTCCGGATGCCGTCGCCGCCGCACTCGCGGCGGTCTCGGCATCCACCGACTACGCCCCGATCGCGCGCATCCGCAACCAGCGCGCCGCGTTCGCACTGCGAGACGCCGACGGGGGACTGGTCGCCGAGTTCGTCGACGATCACGTCGTCGCGACCGACGAGCGCGACGGAACGCAGCGGACGTGGCGCGAATGGGAGTTCGAGCTCGGGCCCGCTGCCCCCGCGTCGGCGCCCGATCGCACCGCGCTGTTCGCGGCGGCCGCGCAGGCCGTGCGCGCCGCGGGCGGCCGGGAGGCGGCATCCGCATCGAAGCTCGCGCGGGCGCTCGGCGCCTGACGCACGACGAAGAACGCCCGGAGCCTCAGGCTCCGGGCGTTCCGCGTTCGTGCGATCAGAGGTTGATCATGTGGCCGGCGAGGCCGTGGAAGGCCTCCTGCACGGCCTCCGACAGCGTCGGGTGCGTGTGGACGTTGCGGGCCGCTTCGAGGGCGGTGAGGTCCCACTTCTGCGCGAGGGTCAGCTCGGGGAGGAGCTCCGACACGTCCGGGCCGATCATATGCGCGCCCAGCAGCTCCAGGTGCTCGCCGTCGGCGATGACCTTCACGAAGCCGATCGGCTCGCCCAGGCCGTTGGCCTTGCCGTTGGCCGAGAACGGGAACTTCGCGACCTTGACGTCGTAGCCGGCGTCGCGCGCCTGCTGCTCGGTGAGGCCGAACGAGGCGACCTGCGGCGAGCAGAACGTCGCGCGGGGCATCATGCGGTAGTCGCCCAGCGTCATGGTCTCGGCCTTGCCGATCGTCTCGGCGGCGACGACGCCCTGCGCCTCGGCCACGTGCGCGAGCTGCAGCTTCGCCGTCACGTCGCCGATCGCGTAGATGTGCGGCACGTTCGTGCGCATGTAGTCGTCGATGTCGATGGCACCGCGATCGGTGAGCTTCACGCCGGTGTTCTCCAGCCCGAAGCCCTCGACGTTCGGCGCGAAGCCGATCGACATGAGCACCTTGTCGGCGTCGATGGAGCCGGCGGTGCCGTCCTTCGCCGTGTACGTGACGGTGACCTTGTCGCCGTGGTCGGTGACCGACTCGACCTTGGTCGAGGTGAGGATGTCGACGCCGTACGACTTGTACTGCTTCGCGATCTCTTTCGAGACGTCCGCGTCCTCGTTGGGCAGCGCGCGGTCGAGGAACTCGATGATCGTGACCTTGACGCCGTAGTTGGTGAGCACGAAGCCGAACTCCATGCCGATGGCGCCGGCGCCGACGATGACGATCGATTCGGGCAGGTCGCGGTCGAGGATCTGCTCCTCGTACGTCACGACGTTCTCGCTCAGCTGCACGCCCGGCAGCAGGCGCACCTTCGAGCCGGTCGAGATGATCGCGTTGTCGAAGGTGACGTCGTCGGTGGAGCCGTCGGCCTTGGTGACGCGGATCGCGTTGGGGCCCGTGAAGAAGCCGCGCCCCTCGTACTCGTCGACCTTGTTCTTCTTCATCAGGTAGTGGATGCCCTTGACATGACCGGCGGCCACGGTGCGGCTGCGGTCCCACGCGACCCCGAAGTCGAAGTGCACGTCACCCGAGATGCCGAAGAGCTCGGCCTTGTGGTGGAACTGGTGCGCGAGGTCGGCGTTCTTGAGCAGCGCCTTCGACGGGATGCAGCCGACGTTGAGGCAGACACCGCCCCAGTACTTCTCTTCGATGATCGCGACCTTGAGGCCGAGCTGAGAGGCACGGACGGCCGCGACGTACCCGCCGGGCCCCGCGCCGAGGATGGCGACGTCGTAGTGAGGCATGCTTCCAGCCTAGTGGTCGGCAGGGGAGTCGGAGCCGGGGCCGGAACCCTGGTCCACGGCGCCGGCCGTGCCCTCGTCGAGCGCCTTCTCGCGCCGTGCGCGCGACACCAGCAGGTAGATGACCGCTCCCAGCACCGCGGCCGCGACGAGGCCGGCGAGGATCCACGGCCACACCGGGGTGTCCGTGCTCTCGGACTCCATGGGCGGCCCGGGCGTGAAGGTCTCCGTCGGCGTGGGCGCGGGCACGGCCGTCTCGGTCGGGGTCGAAGTGGCCGACTGGGTCGGCGTCGGCTCGGCCGCACCTTCCACCGTGAACGTGAACTGTCCCGACGTGGGGTGGCCATCACTGGAGACCACCTTCCACAGCACCGTCACGACACCGGACGCCTGGCCGGTGAGCGGCTGGGCCAGCACGTTGTCGCTGACCGACGGCGCGCCGTCGGCGAGGCTGGTGCCGGACGCGTCGGTGACCTGCATCTCGGAGGCCCCCGGGTCGTCGGCGATCTCGGCGCTGAACGTGAGCGTCACCTGCGCGGGCAGGGCGGCGACCGTGCTGCCGTCAGCGGGATCGGTGCCGATCAGCGCGTCGTGGGCGAGGGCGGGGGATGCCGTCATCAGGACGGCGGCGGCGGCCAGGGCGAGGGCGGTGACGGCGGCCCGCAAGCGGCCCGTGCGACGCGTGTGAATTGTTTGTGACATCACACGATCGAGCCTAATCGGCCCTTCGATCCGGGACGGCCGAGGTCTAGCATGGCCGCAAGGCGGGGGATCTGCCCGCCGACCCGGTGACGGAAGGAAGCGGCGGATGGACGCGATGATGATGGGCGCCATGTCGAAGGACATGATGTCGATGCCCGGCATGCAGGGCATGGACATGGCCGTCATGCAGGCCTGTATGGACGCCTGCTCGGCCTGCGAGCAGGCGTGCACGGTGTGCTCGACGCAGATGATGTCGTGCGCGACGGCCTGCATGAACTGCGCCGACATGTGCAACACCATGATGCGCTCGATGATGCGGATGCAGGGCATGACCCCCGCGGTCATGATGTCGATGCTCGACGCCTGCATCGCGATGTGCCAGATGACGATGGACGAGTGCATGGAGCACGCCGACCACAGCGAGGTCTGCAAGATGTGCGCTCAGTCGTGCAAGGCGTGCATGGACGCCTGCATGGCCGTCAAGGACATGATGATGGCGATGAGCTGAGGCTCGTCGCCGTTTCTTTTCGGCTGCGCGGGCGGCCGACGCGTCAGCCGCGCAGCACGTTGAAGCGCGCCGCGCCGATGGCGAGCACGTGGTAGCGCTCGTGCAGCGCGACAGGCGTGCCCGGCGTCGCGGCTGCAGCGGCTCCCGTGCCGTTCCACAGCGCGATCTCTTCGCCGGCGAGCGTACGGACGACCACGAAGCCCGAGCGGGCGTCCGCCTCGGCGACGATCGCATCCGCCCAGTCCGAGGGGGTCGCCGAGGCGAGCCGCGCCTGGATGAGATGAAGCGCGTGGCCCGGCGCGAACGAGGAGCAGGTGTCGCCGTGGTCGCACATGCACGCCGCACGCTCACGCACCTCGAGGGCGGGAATGCGGCTGTATGGGCTGGACACGGTGTGCTCCTTCTCTGCGGATCGGTTCGGATCGGTGAAGCCAGGCTAAGGCTGGCACTCGACCGCCGGCATCTCGCGCGAAACGAGGCGAAACATTGCGCGATCAGCGCCCCGTGACGAACGGATCGCGACCGGCACGCGTTTTCAACCTCGTCTGAGGCCGAGACGATCGGATAGGCTGAACAGACAGAGGAGGACACCGTGGAGCACGACCGCCGACCCGATGAGGGCGACATCCGCCGCGCAGCCGGGGCCGACGCACACGATTCCGACCGTGCGGCCGACACGACGCAGACTTTCGGTCACGACTCCGACTTGTCGTTCGTGCCGTTCGGCAGCGAACTGGGCGAAGCCGAACTCGATGCGATCGACGCGCTGCCTTCGGGAGCTGCGCTGCTCCTCGTGCGTTCCGGTCCCACGGCGGGTGCGCGTTACCTTCTCGATGCCGACGTCACGACCGTCGGGCGGCATCCCGAGGCCGACATCTTCTTCGACGACGTGACCGTGTCGCGCCGTCACGCCGAGATCACCCGCTCGGGCACGACGTTCGACCTCGTCGACCAGCGCTCACTCAACGGCACGTACGTCAACGGCGAACGCGTCGACCGCGCCACGCTGAGCAACGGCGCCGAGGTGCGGATCGGAAAGTTCCGACTCAACTTCTTCGTCTCGCCGGCAGACCTCGCGCGGGCGGCGGACGCCTGATGCCCGCGGCCTCCGTCCGTGAAAACGCGACGTCCGCGGGTCTTCTCAGCATCGGTCAGGTTCTGGCGCGTCTGTCGCCGGAGTTCCCCGCGCTCACCTCGAGCAAGCTCCGATTCCTCGAGGTGCAGGGCATCGTCACGCCGCTGCGCACCGAGTCGGGGTACCGCAAGTTCTCGCAGGCCGACCTCGAGCGCCTGCGCCTCGCGCTGACGCTGCAGCGCGACCACTATCTGCCGCTGTCGGTCATCCGCGACTACCTCGAGGACGTCGACGCCGGCCGCGACCCCGCGACGCCGACGGCGGTTCCGCCGCCGTCGATCGTGCCCGCACCGCGCCGATACCGCCGCGATGAGCTGCTGGCCGCGGCGGGCGCCGCCCCGCAGCTGCTCAACGACGCGATCAGCACGGGCGTCATGACGGGCGCGGAGTCGTACACCGAGCAGCAGGTGGCCCTGCTGCGCGCGCTCGTCGCTCTCGACCGGCACGGCATCGAGCCCCGTCACGTGCGGGCGCTGCGCCAGAACGCCGAACGCGACGTGGCGCTGGTCGAGTCGGCGCTCGCGCCGCTGCTGCGACGGACGGATGCCGCCTCCCGGGGGCGCGCCGGCGAGGTCGCCCCCGAGCTCGCCAAGCGCCTCGACGAGGTGCGTGCGATCTTCGTGCGGACGGCGCTGGACCGCCTGCTGTCCTGACGCCGCGGCGTCGATTCTCGCCCATCCGCGCGACACGCCGGGGCTCGAACGCCGGATGTCATTGCCGCGGGCACGAGGCTGATCTAGCGTGGAACTTACCGATTCGGAGGGGGGACGGGCATGACCCGTGACATGGCTGACAACGAGCCTTTCTCCGCCGAACTCCTCTTCACCGACGGGCTTCCGGCGATGGACGATGAGGTGGGCTACCGCGGCGCCGTGGCAGCGCGTGCGGCGGGCATCACCTACCGTCAGCTGGACTACTGGGCGCGCACCGAACTCGTCGTCCCGACCGTGCGCGGCGCGACGGGGTCGGGATCGCAGCGCCTGTACGGCTTCCGCGACATCCTCGTGCTGAAGCTCGTGAAGCGCCTCCTCGACACCGGCATCTCGCTGCAGCAGATCCGCACCGCGGTCGACCAGCTGCGTGCCTCCGGCATCCGCGATCTCGCCGGCACGACGCTGATGAGCGACGGCGCCTCGGTGTATCTGTGCACCTCGAACGACGAGGTCATCGACCTCGTCAGCCGCGGTCAGGGCGTCTTCGGCATCGCCGTCGGCAAGGTCCTGCGCGAGGTGGAGTCCGAGCTCGTCGAGTTCGAGGTCGAGAAGCCCGACCCGATGGACGAGCTCGCCGCACGTCGCGCAGCCCGCACCGCCTGACTCACCCGGTCGTCGACATCGCGGGAGCATCCGCGGTCGCCGTCGCCGTCAGCGCCTGAGCCAGATCGGCGATGAGGTCCCGCGGGTCCTCCAGGCCGATCGACAGGCGCACCAGCGCGTCGGACGGCTTCGCATCGGAGGTGACAGGTCGGTGCGTGAGCGCCGCGGGATGCTGGATGAGCGAGTCCACGCTTCCGAGCGAGACCGCGTGCGTGAAGAGCTTCACGGCGGAGGTCAGCGCCGATGCCGCGTCGAATCCGCCGGTCAGCTCGATCGCGATCATCGCGCCCGGACCGGCCTGCTGGCGGCCGACGAGTCCCTGCGGGTCGCACGCGGCGAACCCGGGGAAGTGCACACGGGCGACCTCGCTGCGCGTAGCCAACCATTCGGCGACGGCGCGGGCGCCCTCCTGCTGCGCGCGCACACGGACCGGCAGGGTCGCCAGGCCGCGGTGGAGCAGATAGGCCGCCAGGGGGTGCATGATCGCACCGGTGATGGCACGGGTCCGGCGCAGTGCGGCCGCAAGGCGCGCATCGCACGCCACGACTCCGCCGACGACGTCGCCGTGCCCGCCGAGGTACTTCGTGGCACTGTGCAGCGACAGCGCCGCGCCCAGGTCCAGCGGCTGCTGCAGCACGGGCGTCGCAAAGGTGTTGTCGACGAGCACCGGCACGTCGCCCGCGGCGGCCACCACGGCGCGCAGGTCCACGAGCTCCAGCGTGGGGTTCGCGGGGGTCTCGATCACGACGAGCGCGGTGTCGTGGCGGACCGCCCCAGCGACGTCCTGCGGCGCGCAGAAGGTGGTCTCCAGTCCCAGCAGGCCCGAGGCCAGGAGGTGGTCGGTGCCGCCGTACAGGGGGCGCACGGCGACGATGTGGCGCTTGCCCGACTCGTGCGAGACGCCCAGCAGCACGGCGGTGATGGCCGCCATGCCCGATGAGAACGCGACCGCCTCTTCCGCGCGCTCCAGTCGCGCGAGCGCCTCTTCGAACCGGGCGACGGTCGGGTTCCACAGCCGCGCGTAGACGTTCGAGCCTCCCTCGAACGGGTGGCCGCCGGTGGCGAGGACCTCGTACGACATGCCGCCGAGCTCGAGGTCCGGCAGCGGGTTGGTCGACGAGAAGTCGAGGGGGAGGGCGTGCACGCCGAGGTCCGCGAGATCTTCGCGGCCGGCGTGCACGGCCATGCTGTCAGAGTGCAACGTCATCGGTGCCATGGCGATATGGTCAGCGACTTCGTCGCGCATTGCAAGTCGTGTTCAAGCCGCCGAGCACTAAGTGTGCAGAGTGCTCATCCGGTGAGCAAAGTGGTCAGTGTGGAGGGATGCCGAGCGGGGCAGCCGACCGCATGACCTCAGGGACGGGGATCGTCGGGCGACGGGATCCGGCCCGTGCGCATGATGCGGTCGAGCAGCGAGTCGAAGTCGGCGGCGAGCTCCTGGGCGGAGTCGCCGGGCCAGATGTGGAGCGGCTTGGCTGCGCCCTGCGCCTGCTGCAGCGAGGTGCGTTCCGGCAGCTGCGGCGCGAGGACGAGCGGGCCGAACATGTCGCGCAGCTCTTTGATGCGGAACTGGTGCTCGATCGACTGCGGGCGCACGCGGTTCACCACGATGCCGAGCGGCTGCAGGCGGGGGGAGAGGCCGCGGCGGATCTCTTCGATGGCACGCAGCGCACGGTCGGCGGCGGCCACCGAGAACAGACCCGGCTCGGTCACCACGACGACGCGGTCGGAAGCCGCCCACGCGGTGCGCGTGAGGGCGTTCAGCGACGGCGCGCAGTCGATCAGCACGAGGTCGTAGTCGGCCTCGATCGTGGCCAGCGCCTCTTCCATCTTCCAGACGTCGCGCACGCTGGGGTGCGGGCCGTCGAAGTTGATGGCCGACGGGCTGCCGATCATGACGTCGATCGTGCCCGGGTGGACCTTGGCCCAGCCGCTGGAGGTGATGGCCTGGCGGACCGTCTTCTCCTTGGGATTGGCCAGCACGTCGGCGACGTTGAGGCGCCCCGCGACCTGGATGTCCATCCCCGTGGAGACGTCGGACTGCGGGTCGAGGTCGACGACGAGCGTGCGGACGCCGCGGGCGAAAGCCGCCGATGCGAGTCCGAGAGTCACGGTCGTCTTGCCGACGCCACCCTTGAGCGAGCTGACGGATAGGACATGCACAAGCGACCACGTTACCGTCCCCTAGGCTGAGAGCACACTCAGCCGGTCCGGGACCCGTATCCGGGGTCCGATCCAGGGCCGGCCGTACCGCCGCTCACGGAGGTCGAATGTTCCGCAAGATCCTGGTCGCCAACCGCGGAGAGATCGCCATCCGCGCATTCCGCGCCGCCTACGAGCTGGGAGCCCGCACGGTCGCGGTGTTCCCCTACGAGGACCGCAACTCGCTTCACAGGCTCAAGGCGGACGAGGCGTACCGCATCGGCGAGGTCGGGCATCCCGTCCGCGCCTACCTCGACGTCGATGAGATCATCCGTGTCGCCAAAGAGGCCGGCGCCGACGCCATCTACCCGGGCTACGGCTTCCTGTCCGAGAACCCCGAGCTCGCCGAGAAGGCCGCCGCGAACGGCATCGCCTTCATCGGGCCTCCCGCGAAGGTGCTCGAGATGGCCGGCAACAAGGTCACCGCGAAGCAGCACGCGGTCGCGGCGGGTGTGCCGGTGCTGCGGTCGACGGAGGCGTCGGAGGACGTCGACGAGCTTCTCGGGCAGGCCGACGCGATCGGCTTCCCGATCTTCGTCAAGGCCGTCGCCGGCGGCGGCGGGCGCGGGATGCGGCGCGTCGAGCGCGCCGAGGAGCTCGCGCCCGCCCTCGCCGAGGCCATGCGCGAGGCCGGCAGCGCCTTCGGCGACCCCCGTGTGTTCCTCGAGCAGGCGGTGCTGCGCCCGCGGCACGTCGAGGTCCAGATCCTCGCCGATCGGACCGGCGAGACCGTGCACCTGTTCGAACGCGACTGCTCGGTGCAGCGCCGGCATCAGAAGGTCATCGAGATCGCGCCCGCGCCCAACCTCGACCCCCGCGTGCGCGACGCGCTGCACGGGTACGCCGTCGCGTTCGCCCGCTCCATCGGGTACGAGAACGCCGGCACCGTCGAGTTCCTCCTGGAGACCGCCGGACCCCGCACGGGCGAGGTCGTCTTCATCGAGATGAACCCGCGCATCCAGGTCGAGCACACCGTCACCGAAGAGGTGACCGACGTCGACCTCGTCCAGTCGCAGATGCGCATCGCGGCGGGGCAGAGCCTCGCCGACCTGGGGCTCACGCAGGACCGGATCCAGCTGCGCGGCGCCGCGCTGCAGTGCCGCATCACGACGGAGGACCCCACGCAGGGCTTCCGCCCCGACACGGGGAAGATCACGACGTACCGCTCGCCGGGCGGCGCGGGCATCCGCCTCGACGGCGGCACGACGGCCGCGGGCGCACAGATCAGCCCGCACTTCGACTCGATGCTGGCCAAGCTCACGTGCCGAGGCCGCGACTTCGGCGCCGCCGTCGTCCGCGCCCGCCGCGCTCTGGCCGAGTTCCGCATCCGCGGCGTCTCGACGAACATCCCGTTCCTGCAGGCCGTGCTCGACGACCCGTCGTTCGTCGCGGGTGACGTCAGCACCTCGTTCATCGACGAGCGCCCGGGGCTGCTCAAGGGCCGCGAGTCCAAGGACCGCGGCACGAAGATCCTCAACTGGCTCACCGACACCACGGTCAACAAGCCGCACGGCGAGAACCCCGTCACTGTCGACCCGCGGCTGAAGCTGCCGGCCATCGACCTCACGACCGAGCCGCCCGCAGGGTCGCGCCAGCGGCTGCGGGAGCTGGGACCCTCCGGCTTCGCGAAGGCGCTGCGCGACCAGACGTCGCTGGCGGTGACCGAGACGACCTTCCGCGACGCGCACCAGTCGCTCCTGGCCACCCGCGTGCGGACGAAGGACCTCGTCACCGTCGCGCCCTACGTCGCGCGCCTGACGCCGGAGCTGCTGTCGGTCGAGGCGTGGGGCGGCGCCACGTACGACGTCGCGCTGCGGTTCCTCGGCGAGGACCCGTGGGAGCGGCTGGACAGCCTGCGCACGGCGCTGCCGAACGTCGCGATCCAGATGCTGCTGCGCGGCCGCAACACGGTCGGCTACACGCCGTACCCCACCGAGGTCACGGACGCCTTCGTGCGCGAGGCCGCGGCATCGGGCATCGACATCTTCCGCATCTTCGACGCGCTCAACGACGTCGCGCAGATGCGTCCGGCGATCGACGCGGTCCTCGCCACCGGCACCTCGGTGGCCGAGGTCGCCGTCTGCTACACCGGCGACCTGCTGAACCCGGCGGAGGACCTCTACACGCTCGACTACTACCTCCGGCTTGCCGAGCAGATCGTGGATGCCGGAGCCCACGTCCTGGCGATCAAGGACATGGCGGGCCTGCTGCGGCCGGCTGCGGCATCCCGTCTCGTCAGCGCCCTGCGCGAGAGGTTCGATCTCCCGGTGCACGTGCACACGCACGACACCGCCGGGGGCCAGCTCGCGACGCTCCTGGCCGCCAGTGCCGCCGGAGCCGACGCCGTCGACGCCGCCGCCGCACCGATGTCGGGCACGACGAGCCAGCCGTCGCTGTCGGCCCTCGTCGCCGCTCTCTCGCACACCGAGCGCGACACCGGCATCTCGCTCGACGCCGTGAGCGACCTCGAGCCCTACTGGGAGGCCGTGCGCCACCTGTACCGCCCGTTCGAGTCGGGCCTGCCGGGACCCACCGGCCGCGTGTACCACCACGAGATCCCCGGCGGACAGCTGTCGAACCTGCGCCAGCAGGCGATCGCGCTCGGCCTCGCGGAGGACTTCGAGCTCATCGAGGACATGTACGCCGCCGCGAACGAGATCCTGGGGCGCGTGCCCAAGGTCACGCCGTCGTCGAAGGTCGTCGGCGACCTGGCGCTGCACCTCGCCGCTGTGAAGGCCGACCCGAAGGATTTCGCCGAGAACCCGCAGAACTACGACATCCCCGACTCGGTCGTCGGATTCATGGCGGGGGAGCTGGGCGACCTGCCCGGAGGCTGGCCGGAGCCGTTCCGCACCAAGGTGCTGCAGGGCCGCGAGGTGAGCATCGAGGTCACGCCGCTGACCGACGCCGAGTCCGCCGCGCTCGACGCCGACGCGACGTCGCGGCGGGAGATGCTGAACAAGCTGCTGTTCCCGGGGCCCACCCGCGCCTTCCAGCAGACGCGCGAGGTGTTCGGCGACCTGAGCGTCCTCGACACGGTCGATTACCTCTACGGGCTGACGGCCGGCGTGGAGCACGTCGTCGAGATCGAGCGCGGCGTGCAGCTGTACGTCGGACTCGAAGCGATCGGCGAGGCCGACGACAAGGGCATCCGCACCGTCATGACCACGCTCAACGGCCAGTTGCGGCCCGTGTTCGTGCGTGACCGCAGCATCACCGTCGAGGCGCGTCAGGCCGAGAAGGCCGACACCACCCGGCCCGGTCAGGTCGCCGCACCGTTCTCGGGTGTGGTGACGCTCAAGACGCTCGTCGGCGACGTCGTCACGGCAGGGCAGCCGGTCGCGTCGATCGAGGCCATGAAGATGGAGGCGGCCATCACCGCGCCCGTCGACGGGGTGGTCGAAAGACTCGCCATCGCCGAGACCGCACAGGTGGACGCCGGAGACCTTTTGGTCGTCATCCGTCCGGCCCAGTAGCCTGGAGGGTGGCATCCGCCCGAATACGTCTGCCCAGGAGAACTCCGCTGTGACGCCCGATCGCACCGACCATACGCCCGACGAGCCCGTTAACGGCGTGCTCTCCGACACCGGAAGCCTCGACACCGCAGGCATCGGCATCCTCGGAGGTGCGACCGCGCAGGTGAACGTCGAGCTTCCCACGGAGTCGGATGACGACCGTGACGACGACGGCGTGATCGACGACGAGGTCCCGTTCGTCATCGAGATCCCCGCCGACGCCGACCTGCCCATCGTCGGGGTCTTCGCGCCTGCCGCGCCCGGCGACGACGTGATCGACGCGGAGGAGCCGCTCGACAGCGGTGCCGACGACGACGCGGACGAGGTCGAGGTCATCGAGGACGCGGTGATCGTGGACGACGAGCAGGACGGCGTCGAGTCTGACGCGGAGGTCGCACTCGAATCGACGATCGAGTCCGACGGCGCGGAATCAGCGGTCGACGCTCCCGACGCTCCCGCCGAGGTCACCGTCGCCGTCGACGAGGAGCAGCCCGTCGATGCCGTTGCGGCCGTCGACATCGAGGTGCAGGCTGCAGAGGACGAGACCGTCGAGGCGCAGGCCGAGGCGGTCGACGCCGAGGCCGAGGACGACGACCCTGAAGCCGAGGTCGTCGCCGAGGTCGAGGCGGACGAGTTCGCCGCCGCCTTCGAAGGCACCGACTTCGACACGGCCGACTTCGAGTTCGACGGCACCGAGTTCGACCTCGAGCTGACCGATGAGACCGCGGAGGAGCCCATGACTGCGCACGCCCCGGAACCAGAAGAGACGGATGCCGCGGCGTCCGGATCCGCCAAGGCGACGTCGCCCGCACCTCCCGTCGCCTCGGCGTCGGCCGCTGCTGCCGCGGCGGCGGCGCCCGCGACGCGACGCGAGGCGCAGCACACCGGCGCGGTGCCGGTCGTGGCGCGTGCCGGCGACCGTGCGGTGGACCGGGTCGCGCCGCGCCCCGGCGTCGCGCTGACCTCGAAGCGCCTCGGCGAGTTCGAAGCCGGGCGAGAGACCTCGGATCTGCTGACCGCCGATCGCCTGCTCGACCCGCACCAGGTGGTCAAGCCGGAGCCCGAGGGCGCATGGCAGCACTTCGTGTACTCGGTCTCGGGCAAGCGCATCAACCTCGGTGACAGCAAGCGCGCCCGTGCTCGCAAGGAGCTCGACCGCCGGATCGCCGCGCCGCTCACCGGTGGCGCCCGATTCGTGCCGGTGCTCTCGCGCAAGGGCGGGGTCGGCAAGACGACCGTCACCACGCTCCTCGGAATGGCACTCGCCGATGCCCGCGACGACCGCGTGATCGCCGTGGACGCCAACCCCGACCGGGGCACCCTCGCCGAGCGCATCTCGCGCGACAGCGGCAAGACCGTCCGAGATCTCGTGCGCATCAGCCCCGAGGTCGTCGGCTTCAACGACCTGTCGAACATCGTCGCCCGTGACGAGACGCGCCTGGACGTCGTCGCGTCCGACACCGACCCGCGCGTCTCGGAGGCGTTCAACGACGCCGACTACCGCAACGTGGCCGCCCTCGCCGCGCACTACTACTCGGTCGTGCTCACCGACACCGGAACAGGCATCGTGCACTCGGTCATGGGCGCGACGCTCGACCTCGCCGACCAGATCGTCATCGTCGCCGGCCTCAGCGTCGACGAGGCGCGTCTTGCGTCCGAGACGCTCACCTGGCTGGAGACGAACGGCTACGCCGACAAGGTGCGCAGCGCCGTCGTGGTGCTCAACAACGCCAAGCCGGGGCATCCGCTCGTCCGGCTCGACGAGCTCGAGGCGCACTTCCGCACGCGCGTGCGCTCCGTCGTGCGCGTGCCGTACGACCCGCACATCGCCGCGGGCAGCGCGATCGCCTTCCGCGACCTGCAGCCCGCGACCCGCGAGGCGGCGCGCGAGCTGGCCGCGACCGTCGTCGAGGGACTGCGGACGCCGGCGGTGGCCGCCTGATGGCGGTCCGGCCCATCCGCATCTTCGGCGACCCCGTCCTGAAGTCGGTCTGCGCCCCGATCGGCGAGATCGACGAAGGCGTCCGCGCCCTGGTGCGCGACCTCGTCGACACCGTCGAGCTTCCCGGTCGCGCCGGCGTCGCGGCGAACCAGATCGGCGTCGGCCTGCGCGCCTTCAGCTACAACATCGACGGCGACATCGGCTACGTGCTGAACCCCGTGCTCGTCGAGGTGTCGGGCGAGCCCGAGGCCATCGGCGAGGGGTGCCTCTCGGTGCCGGGCCTGTGGCATGACGCCGTCCGCTATCCGCGCGCGAAGGTGGTCGGCCTCGACCTCGACGGCAACGAGCTCGTCCTCGAGGGCGAGGGGCTGTTCGCGCAGGCCCTTCAGCACGAGACGGATCACCTCGACGGCACGCTCTACCTCGAACGGCTGACGCCCGAGGAGCGTCGCGTGGCGATGCGCGAGATCCGCGAGTCCGACTGGTTCTGAGAGTCTTCTCCCCGAACGAAAGGGATGCCGGCGGCCGAGGCCGCCGGCATCCCTTTCGGCATCCGTCAGGACAGTGAGACGTTCGTGGTGCTCACCGGCACCGCGTAGATCTCTTCGACGTCGCCGGCGAAGTCGGCCAGGATCACGTTGCGCTTGATGCTCATCTTCGGCGTGAGGTGTCCGCTGGCTTCGGTCCACTCCGTCGGGAGGATCGTGAATTTGCGGATCGACTCGGCGCGCGATACGTACTTGTTCGCCTCGTCGATCGCGCGCTGCACCTCGGCGCGCACCGCCGGGTTCTGCGCGGCGTCGGCGAGCGACAGATCCTTGGGCAGGTCGTTGTTCGCGAGCCACGCCGGCAGCATCTCGGGGTCGAGGGTGACCAGCGCCGAGATGAACGGCTTCTGGTCGCCGACGACGACCACCTGGCCGACGATCGGGTTGGCACGGATCGGGTCTTCGAGCGCCGCGGGGGAGACGTTCTTGCCGCCCGCGGTGACGATGATCTCCTTCTTGCGGCCGGTGATCGTGAGGAAGCCCTCGTCGTCGAACGAGCCGACGTCGCCCGTCTTGAACCAGTCGCCGTCGAACGCGGCCGCGGTGGCCTCGTCGTTGCGCCAGTACTCCTTGAAGACGTTGATGCCGCGCACCTGGATCTCGCCGTCGTCGGCGAGGCGGATGCCGACACCCGGGAGCACGGGACCCACGGTGCCGATCTTCGACTTCGCCGGGATGTTGACGGTCGCCGGGGCGGTGGTCTCGGTGAGGCCGTAGCCCTCGAGGATGGTCACGCCGAGGCTGTGGAAGAAGTGGCCGAGACGGGGGCCGAGCGGGGCCGAGCCCGACACGGCGTACGTGACGCGGCCGCCCATGGCTTCGCGGAGCTTCGAGAAGACGAGCCTGTCGAACAGCGCGAACTTGATCCGCATGCCGAAGGGGACCTTCTTGCCCTCCTGCAGCAGCGTCGAGTGGTCGACGGCGGTCTTCGCCGCGGCGCGGAAGATCTTGCCCTTGCCACCCGCCTCGGCCTTCTGTTCGGCCGAGTTGTAGACCTTCTCGAACACGCGGGGGACCGCGAGCAGGAACGTCGGCTTGAACGAGCCGAGGGCGGGGAGGAGCTGCTTCGTGTCGGGCTGGTGCCCGACCTTGACGCCCGAGTGCACGGCGAGGATCGAGATGAAGCGCGCGAACACGTGCGCCGTCGTGATGAACAGTAGCGTGGACGCGCCGGGCGTCTCGACGACCTCGTGCAGCGACTTGGCCGAGTTGCGGGCGAGCTCCACGAAGTTGCTGTGCGTGAGCACGCAGCCCTTGGGGCGCCCCGTCGACCCGGAGGTGTAGATGAGGGTGGCGATGTCGGCGCCCACTGCGATGCTGCGACGACGTTCGATCTCGTCGTCCGCCACGTCGGCGCCCTGGGCGACGAGCTCGTCGAGGTCGCCCGCGTGCATCTGCCATGCGGAGCGGATGAGGGGGAGCTCGGCGCGGGCCTCTTCGAAGCGCGCGGTGTGGTCGGGGTTCTCGGTGATGATGGCGATCGCGCCCGAGTCCGACAGGTTCCACGCGATCTGCGCGGCCGAGCTGGTCTCGTAGATCGGGACCATGACGGCGCCGGCGTAGAACAGCGCGAAGTCGACGAGGGTCCACTGGTAGGTGGTGCGGGCGACGAAGCCCACCTTGTCGCCGGGCTGGATGCCGGCGGCGGCGAACCCCTTGGCGAGGGCGATGACCTGCTTCTGGAACTCGGCGGCGCTGATGTCGCGCCAGCCGTCGCCGTCCGGCACGGCGAACAGGGCGCCGTTCGGCGTCTTCTTGACGCGTTCGACCAGAAGGTCGGAGATATTGGCTTGCGGATCGGCGGGGACGATCGCGGGGACTTCGAACTGGACCACGGCAGCTCCTTCGGTACCGGACGACGGATTATCTCGGGTAGATCCTTCGAGTCTAATCGGCCGTCACATCAGCACTGTCGGGGGTGTGGAGGAGTGCGCGCTGGCTAGACTGCAAGACGCTGTCCGCGCGCGCGGCAGCCGGGAAGGAAGTGCAGTGCTCAAGGTCGGCATCGACATCGGCGGAACGAAGATCGCGGGAGGCGTCGTCGACGCCGACGGCCGCATCATCGAGAAGGTCCGCGTCGACACGCCGACCGACACCGGGGCGCTCGCGCAGGCCGTCATCGACATGGCCCGCCACTTCCGGTCCGGGCACGACGTCGAGGCGGTCGGCGTCGCCGCCGCCGGCTTCATCGACCGCGACCGCGCCATCGTGATCCACGCGCCCAACATCGCGTGGCGCAACGAGCCGCTCAAGGCTCGCCTGGAGGACGGCATCCAGCTCCCCGTCGCCATCGAGAACGACGCCAACGCGGCCGGCTGGGCCGAGTACCGGTTCGGCGCCGGGCGCGGCGTCCAGAACATGGTCATGCTCACGATGGGCACCGGGGTGGGCGGCGCGATCGTGCTCGACGGCGAGCTGTTCCGCGGCGGCCACGGCATCGCCGCCGAGCTCGGGCACATGCGCTTCATCCGCGGCGGACTGCTGTGCGGATGCGGCCAGAGCGGATGCCTCGAACAGTACGCCTCGGGCCGCGCACTGCAGCGCGAGGCCCACGACATCGCCGACGCCGGGGGGATCGGCGAGGCCCTCGCCGCACTCCGTGCGGAGACGGGCACGATCTCGGGCCCGGCCGTCTCGCGTCTCGTCCTGGCCGGCGATCCCGGCGCTACCGAAGCCCTCCGGCGGGTCGCGACGGCGCTGGGCGAGGCGTGCGGCGGATTCCAGGCCGTGCTCGACCCGGAGCTGTTCGTCATCGGCGGAGGCGTCGCGCAGCTGGGCGAGGACCTCCTCGCGCCGGTCCGCCTCGCGTACGAGACGTCGCTGCCGGGGTACGGAGATCGTCCGGTCGCGCAGTTCGCGATCGCACAGCTCGTGAACGACGCGGGGCTCATCGGCGCCGCGGACCTGGCCTCGGCAGAGGGGTAGACGCCCGATGTTCTACTGGCTGATGAAGTACGTGGTGATCGGTCCGATCGTCAAGGCGATCTGGCGCCCGTGGATCGTCGGCCGCCGCAACGTCCCCGCCGAGGGCGCCGCGATCCTCGCGAGCAACCATCTGTCGGTGATGGACTCCGTCTTCCTGCCCCTCATGATCGACCGGCCGGTGTCGTTCCTCGCCAAGAGCGACTACTTCACCGGCAAGGGCTTCAAGGGCTGGGCCACCCGCATGTTCATGAAGGCGACGGGCCAGATCCCGATCGACCGGTCAGGCGGCAAGGCCTCCGAGGCATCGCTCAACACGGGCCTGCAGGTGCTCGGCCGCGGCGACCTGCTCGGCATCTACCCCGAGGGCACACGCAGCCCCGACGGCAAGCTGTACCGCGGCCGGACGGGCCTCGCGCGCATGGCGCTGGAGGCGCACGTGCCCGTCGTGCCGGTCGTGATGGTCGACACCGACACCATGCTCCCGATCGGCACCACGATCCCGCGCATCGTGCGCGTGGGCATCGTCATCGGCGAGCCGCTCGACTTCTCGCGCTTCCAGGGCATGGAGGGGGACCGGTACATCCTGCGCTCGGTCACCGACGAGATCATGGTCGCCCTGCAGCGGCTGGGGGAGCAGGAGTACGAGGACGTGTACGCCTCCACCGTCAAGGACCGCCTCAAGAAGCCGGCGGCCTGACGGCCGTCACGCGGCGCCGGGCCTCGACCTGCCGCGGCTAGAATCGGGGGATGCTCCAGCACCTCGACGCACTCGACCACTGGCGGACCCTGCCGATCAAGCAGCAGCCGCAGTGGCATGACGCCGAGGCCGTGGCCGCGGCATCCGCCGAGTTGGCCACGCTGCCGCCGCTCGTGTTCGCGGGCGAGGTCGACAACCTGCGCGACCGCCTCGCGCGGGCCGCATCGGGTCGTGCGTTCCTGCTGCAGGGCGGCGACTGCGCCGAGACGTTCGCCGGCGCCACGGCAGAACAGATCCGCAACCGCATCAAGACGGTGCTGCAGATGGCTGTCGTGCTCACGTACGGCGCATCGATGCCGATCGTCAAGATGGGCCGCATGGCGGGTCAGTTCGCCAAGCCGCGCTCCAGCGACACCGAGACGCGTGGCGACG